>Ga0325410_1004068_pt1 | contig 16408 bp, 7 predicted proteins | sample PopdelMetagenome_16_FD_206182 | JGI IMG/M metagenome (GOLD analysis project Ga0325410, IMG submission 206182) | Populus deltoides microbial communities from Bellville, Georgia, United States - Xylem-PdIQD-R3 | ecosystem: Host-associated > Plants > Phyllosphere > Stem > Wood/Secondary xylem...
TATCACAAAAATCACTAATGCTCTTGAAAATTATTGCAAAGTTAAATAATTATTTAAATATCATTTTCATAATTTTACTTAAAGATAATTTAAAATTAAAAAAGGTTAAGGCTTGTTCAAAACTAGGCTAAACATACATGTTTTGACGTGTTTGGTCCTGTAAAGACTAGTCGAATCTTATCTGAAGTAAAAAAATTCTAGATGCACATGGGCTTGGAAGGCTAAGCCCGTAATCTTGACTTTGTTTTGCTTTAATGATCAAATAACATGTCGTCCACACTAGATTTTTTTTATAGATCAAGTGATGTTTTGTTAAACTAGGTAGATGGTGCATTGTCTTTTGTTGAAGATGTTTACCACCTTTGATGTCTAGAAAATTAGAGTCTAAGTTTTATGATAAAAAAAATCTATTTTCAACTTTTGTTTTACCTGAAAACACATAAAAATCATGATAGGGACCTCATTAAATGCATTTAACCTAAAAACTCCCTTTGATCAAATAAAAAACACTAGAAATTAAATTGAATAAAAAATTTCCCAGCTTCGATCTACTTTTTTTTTACTAGATGAAAATCCAAACCACCTTTATAGAAATCCTCTTTTCAAGATGAATCAATTGATATCAAGATTCATTTTTTTTTTTTTGTTCATAATGTGTCTAATTGACATGTTTCTCTCTCCTTTTATTTTTCAATAACTTCTACTCTCCTCTCTCAACATTTAGGTCCATAATATAACATATTTGGTCTAAAAAAAATCTAGAAGACCAAAATGAAAATAAAAAAGAACTGTATAATCACCATCCATAGTGTAATGCAAGGGAGTGAACAATGCAGCATGGTGAATTGTCATCCTATTTTTATTGTTATTGTAATATTTTTGTTTTTCTAGATGAGCAATTCATCATTTCTGTTCAGATTGGACATAATTGGTGCTGTTATTGCAGCCCTACCCTTTTGACACTAAATAAATAAAATAAATAATGGCCAACTTTTCGAATTACAACCTGGCGATAAAAAGGTGGTGGGACTATTAAAGCTTCTAGAAGATGACCATGGAAGGCAATGCATATGAGCTTGATCTCCAAGTTTTTCTATATAAAACCTCAACGATGGTTACTTGGTTGTGTTAGGACACCTTGAAATTTTTAATTGTTTATAAAAAATAAATATTTATGTGTCAACTATGTAAGAACAATAGTGTTATTCATGACTAGACATTGAAAAGAAAATTAGAATTGATCAATAACAATAAAATCAACTATTATAAAAAGAATATAGATAAATTAGGGAGGATAGGAAGCAAACGAAGACAATAAGAGTTCGTACAATCAACTAAGAAATTCAGTTCTATTTAAAATATGAGTCCTCGTTGAAATAAACATTTATATGTCAAGTTATGAGTGTTAGAGTTAATCATGTAATCTTCTTATTTGATATAAATTAAATTTAGATATTATTTTATATGAACAATTTGTATAAAATTAAATTTAAATATTTTTGTGAAACTCTAATATTTTACTAATATAAATAGACCTTTCAATTACTAGAAAAGATGGTCACTCTTGTATATACAATTTCTTTATATGATTTATAGCTTTTCTACAATTCATCTCTTTTTTTAATTTTTTTTACGACTTTTTTTTATATTTCATTTATTTATTTATTTATTTATTACCCTTTTTCCTCGTACAAACACATAAAAATAATATATCTTTTTTAGAAATTAGAACACATTATACACCTGTATTCTACCCACATGTTTTTGAAGCCGCTATATATTCTTTTTTATTCGAGATTCAATTTCTTATTAAAGTTTCTTCTCATTACAAGGAACGAGAATTATATAATAATATTTGGTTTAAAAAATTTGCTGATTAATCAACAGATTGACACATCTGTGACGAAACTTAATATTGTTCCATTAGAGTACATCACGCCATAAAAAATGAATGCAAGTAGAATCAATGCATCAACACTTAATGATTAATCAGAAAAGGCAATAGATAACCATCTAGGTGGTGACCCGGTGGTAAAAGCTTGGGACCAAGAGGTTTGCTCCCTCTGTGGTTTCAGGTTCGAGCCCTGTGGTTGCTCATATGATGGCCACTGGAAGCTTACATGGTCGTTAACTTCAGGGCCCGTTAGATTAGTCGAGGTGCACGCAAGCTGGCCCGGACACCCACGTTAAACTAAAAAAAAAAAAAAACAATAGATAGAGTTCATACTATTGGCCATGAAGAACCTAATAATCCTCTATCATCACAAGTTCCTGTGGAACAACATCCATTAGATTAGTCATAGGGGGATGTTTTATCAACTATTTCTCTGAAATAACAGAAAACTGCTCTTGGACAAAATCCTAGTATTCACGTTCCTAGCTTTCTTAACATCATCACTTATTCAAGTAACTAGCGTTCGAATGACTATGCCTCCAACATAACCATATGCTTACCCTTTTATGAGCTATGGTTAGGTGGCAATGACCAGCTGTGCCGAGTTCTTGTGTTGCTGGTAGTGGCTAATCCCTCACGGCTGCCAGCCTTCAACACAGTGATCAGCAGGACAGGAGTCTTCTTTAGTCACGCCAACTTCTCCTCTATCAGCCGTGAATAGCAGCAGAGTCTTCAAAAAACGTGACTTGACTTGAAAGAGGAATAAGTGGTACCTTCCTCATCCTCATTCTCATTCTATGGTTCTTCAAGAAATTAACTCAAGCTGATGGCCTCACATCACCAAGCAGTAGCCACGTCCTCTTCTCCAAGTAGCATCCATGTCTTCATCTCCTCCGTTCTTAGCAGCCACGACGACCCGACAATACTAGTCTCAGCTAAGGAGTCACAACAACACCAGCACCCATGTATTTATCTTCTCCATCCATAGCAGCTACGACGACAAGTCATAGCAATACCAGTTCAGCTGAGAGCCATGTCAATAGCAGCAGAGTCTTCAAACAGTGAGCAGCCTTTGATTCAAACCGTGCAACAACAGCTAAGCCTCCATCTCCTCTGCACTGTGAGCAGCAGTGGGCGATCTTTTTCATCAGCAATCAATTGGTCACGATACAACAGCTTCCTTTAAGTAGCAGTAGCAGAGTAACAGCTAGTCATTGCCTCTCCATCACAACAACAACAGAGGTTTGCAATTCGGTAACTTCTCCAAGCCCTGCACAACAACAACAAATACTCCAGCCTAGGTAATGAAGAGAATAATGCTTAATATGGTTGTGGATGGACAATGGCATTATAATTCCTGTTAGTTAGAAGTGCACGCTCTTGGGTTTTAAACATGAACACTAACTGAATTTTGCAAAGGTGCTCTGGTTGTTGTTGAAAATCTTGGGTGTAGATCCTTTGTCATGAATATAGTTTGCGTTTTTAATGTTTATAGGCATGGGATGATAGTTTGGTTTTAATTGGGTCTATTATTTTGACAACGAGCTGGGCTACAATAACAATATGGATTCCATGTTTTTTTTTTTTAGGCTGAATATTGTGTTTGTAAACTTGATGGGCTTTTGTTTTGGGTTTGACTATAAAGCCCAGTCCACATGAACGGGCCAAGCCCATTAGAGGCGAAAAGCATTGTTTGGTTATGCAGAAAATGCAAAAACAAATATATATATATTTGTTTTTGGGGCGTGATTGGTAAACATGACCTAACAAATTTTTGACAATTTTTTTTATTAATGTTTTTTTTATTTCGCCAAACAAACTCCAAATGATTTTGAAAAATTCTAAAAAAATTAAGGGACTATTTTAAAATTATTTGTGGGTCCATCGCGTGTTTTCTAAGAATTTTGATTAATATCATATTGTAGACTTATACTATAAAATACTAACCCGATATTAAATATACCTGCTTTTCTTTAAAATTTTAGAGAAAAAATAAAAAAAATCATATTTAAAAATATAAAAATACATTTTTATTTGTGTGCATATAGTCAAGTCTCTCAAAAATAAAAAAAAATAAAAATAAAATCATATTTGTATAAATAATTAAAAAAATACAAGGCATCATTTAACATTTTTAAATATAAAAATTCAAGAAAAATAGTTTTGTTAGTATCTTTGCATGCATTTTTAGATTTAATAACTCATCACACGTGTGACATAATGATGACTCCACTAGAGAAGCCTATGGACTTAGCTTTATTTTTTTTATCTAATTGTTATGTTTTAAATTATTTGGTCTATATTTATTTTCAACATGCCATTTCTAAACTTTTTTTTATATGCTTTAGTTTTTGTACAAAGTGTTCATGCATTGTATAATTAATTCATTCATGCATCACTTACTTTGAGAGCACACACAAGCTTCTAAGTTTGGTAGGGAATTAGTGGTCTATCTCCTATATAACTATTGGTCAGGGTTCAGATGTGTGAAACACTTAATTTATATCTGAGTGTCTGCTTAGTAATGGTGGACATTTATACCTTAACCTTAACCATTCTTTTTTGGATGAGTTTGGATGTAAGCTAACATGTGTGTACCATCATCATTATATCAAACTTTGATGTTTTGTATACTACATGGATCAAGTTAGGGATGTTAGATGTATGTATAAAAAGTATCATACCATTTAAATTGATAGAAATTAGCACATATGAATTCTAATAGACTAAAAAACAATAAGTTTTGTTTTTAAAAATATAAAACTTATCTAACTAAACCTGGCCCCATAAAAACCTAGAAAGTCTTTAAGGTATATCTCTTCTACATACAAGTTAATTAGTAGCATGTTAACTTAAAAAAATGAAGTTGGACATGAGCAAATTGTTTATTATCTTAATCATGTTCTTATTACAAGTGTTAAAGAACATTATACTTTAATAAAAAAAAAAAGCTCTGCTCATCTTCATAGTTTTTTCTTGTGTAAAAATTCACCAGTATATATTATCAATAGTCATGTATATTATTTATAAAATAAATTTAACAAGTTTTCTAGACTTTTCTTATGAGGTCAAATTGGAATATGAACTTTAGCATTGTTTGAATTGAATTTATATTACATACTATAAAAAGTAGTTAAAAACCAAGCTTTGATCACCTTGCCTTGATATCGATCATGAACTAGAACAAAACATTGACATTGCTATGGCCGAACTTATTTCATGATAATTATGATTTGATGGATTGAAAACTAAGAATAAGGCAGATGTAAGGGTGGTAATAATTTATCTTATATATAATAAGATGATCTTATCATTTGACTTGATTTTTATTGCACTAATAATCAAGCAAAATATAAATTTTTAATAATAGGTATGGAAATGCTCCTGGAGTTAGGGCACAATCTATCAAAGTAACAGGAGATTCTATACTTAAAATAAACTAGTTTGTTGATGAATATAAGTGTAAATACCATACATTAACTCCATAGCATCAAGTGACTAAAAACCTTATTGAAAAGTTTTCTAATTTAATTTTTTTGTTTTTCATTGGAAATAATATAGAAGCTAATGACTCGGCTCAAAATAGATCCAGTTATAAATTGGCTCTTGATTAATATTGCATCATCAATGTAAGGATTATTATGTGATCAATTATTATTGATATGCAATAGGATTATAATGATGAGCAAAAAATTATAATTTCATAGTAAAACACATATAAGACAACTATACAAAACCATTGCTAAAATTTTCTATCGAGTATAGATAAATGGTCTTAAAAACCACTAGTGTTCTTGATTCATAAAAGGATTGGATAGAATAAATCAAAACTTTTTTTATAAAACCTTTAACAAAAAAATTTAAGATCTTTCATATCAATAACGACCAATTAATCCTCCTAGCAAATGTATTATATAAGAGACATAAAATTATAGTTTTACTCGGATAACTAGGATAAAAAAAAAACATTATTAGCATGATTGAGGTTTATGAAGAACTTTATAGAGTCTATTAATTAGATATTAATATGATATGGTTAATAATGAACAATGACTTTTCATTGGTCATGTATAACCAAGGATTGTATTAATTATGCAAAAGGATGTCACCAATTTGATCTAATCTAGTAAAAACCATCAAACAAAGTTAATACGATTGTCAAACATGGCTTTTAAAAGGATGAACAATGGACATTATTGGCAAAATACACCCACATGTATTAAGGAAGCATAACTATATTTTTGTAGAAAAACATTACTTTACCAAGTGGGTTAAATTTATTCCATTTTGTTCGATCAACAAAGAAACTATGATCAAACTTATTAAGAAACAAATCATTCACATATTTGGACTCTTAAAAACTATCACTACTCATACAATAGTCTTGTTATGCCTAATCAAATGTGGAAGTAGTATTAACCATTTAACTTTGATTCTTAATATACATAAACTAGTCATATATAATTATAAGGCTTGACATGATGCATTATCATAAGTATTGTAAGCTTGGAGGACTTAATAGAAGACTATATTAAGAACTTCACCATTTACTCTAATTTATAATCATGATGTTATGTTGCCCATAAAACTCACAGTATAATCACTTCAAAAAGCTACTGAGTTGATATAAATAACTTAGATTATGAATTATCTATGCTGGCATAGATAAAAGGTTTGAATGAGATAAGACTTGGTATATAGAGTCATTTACTAGCACATAAAAAGAAGGTTGAGAGAGTATATCACAAACTTGACCTCATATTTGGAGTAATGTAGAAGATGATGAAACTAGAGGCTTAACTTAGAGATCACAAGTTATATTGCCTTGGATTTATACTATTTATACTTTATGATGCAAACCTCATAAATATAAAGACCTAGAAACCACAATCAAATCGTCTTTTTCCAAGAAAGCTAAGATTATGTTTGGAATTAAGCTTAACACAACAATAATTTGTATTGAGGCATCAAGACTATAAGTAACTGAAACTCCACCCAACGCTTGAGAATTGAATACCTCATTTTAAGGTTAAGTATAAAAGATGACAATAAGTCATCCAAAGGGAAACCAACTCTTTTGTTGCTCTAAAAGCAAAATTTATGGAACAAGTGATAAAGTCTCATAACAAAAAATCAAAAGAAAGGAAAGGAATTGCCAAAAACTTCAATGAAAAGTGTTTTACCTATAACAAGATTAGGCATCTAGCCAAAGATTATAGAAATAAAGGTCAACAAGGAAATCCTAAGAAAAAAAATTTCTCAAGCCAATGTCATCGAGGTTGATCACCTTACAAATAAAGTTTTAAAAATAAACTTGTTTTGTGTTGTTTTTTAAGACAACCTAATCAACAATCCTAAGTAATGTTAGGTTAACATTGGTGCGAAAAGACATGTATGCACTAAGAAGATGATGTTTTTCAATTATAAAGAAGTTTATGGAGAAAACCTATACTTAGATAACTCATTAGCCTCCAAGATACTATGCATTGAAAAGTTCATACTGAAGATGACCTCTGGAAAGCTTCTAACCTCAACAATATATTGCATGTTGTTAACATTAGAAAGAACTTAGTGTGTGGCTCATTGTTGAGCAAAAATGGTATTAAGATAGTTTTTTAGAGTGGTAAATTTATACTCTTTAAGAGTGATATGCTTATAGAAAAAGAGTATCTCTATGATGGCCTCTTTAAAATTAATATAATGACCACTGTAACCAATGATGAGAACAATAATAAGATTGTCTATTCTTCTTATTCGCTTGAGTGTTGTGATGTGTGGTATGACAAGTTAGGTCATGTGAATTATAATTTTATATAAAGGTTAATAAACCATGAATTATTACCAAGTATGATTTTTGAGAAAAATTATAAGTGTGAAATTTGTGTAGAATCAAAATTCACAAAACCTTATTTTCAAACAATTGAAAGAAGTAGTGAATCTCTAGACTTAACTCGCTCATATATTGGTGATTTAAAATGAGTACAAACTAGAGGTGGAAAAACTATTATATTACTTTTATAGATGATTACATAAGGTATTGTTATACCTATTTACTTAAGAGCAAAGATAAATCTTTTAAAATGTTTAAACATTAAAAGAATAAAATAAAAAATTCAACTTAACAAAAATATAAAGGTAATAAAAAGTGATAAAGGTGGAAAATACAAACACCATTTGGTGAATTTGTTTTTTCTAAAATGGTGAATTTGTTTTAAAACAAATGTGTATTGCTAGATTTATGATGGAATCAGAGTTTATTGCTTTTGATAAAGCTGGAGAAGAAGCCAATAGATTTAAAATTTCTTAAACCAATACTAGTTATTTATGTCCATTGCGATAGTTGGTCATTAATTGAAAGGTCACAAAGTGGTATGTATAATAGAAAATCTAGATATATACATCGTATATATAGTACTATTAAATACTTACTCTCAAATGAAATTATTTTCATTGACTATGTAAAGTCAAAAGAAAATATTATGGATTCGTTAATCAAAGGTTTGTCAAGAAAGCTTGTGTATAATTTCATCAAGGGGAATAATCTTAAAGCCTTTAATATATAAAAGAGTATAATGATGGTAACCTTACCTAGTTGATTAGAGATCCCAAGATCTAGATTCAAATAGAAAACTAATTCATATAACATTCTCCGCAGCACTAGAAAATTATTATTTCTTACTTATTTCTATGATGAAATAAGTTTTAGCTCCAGGGTGATAAAAGGGTAAGCTTAGCTTCACTATTTAGCCGAGTAAATCTGATAGTATTTCACTAAGGAAGGTTTAAATTCAAAAGCTACTTATCATGATGTGTAATCTATCAAATCAGTATCTCTAAACAAATCTTTGAGTTGTTTTCAAACTAGAGAAACAATTTCTATTCATATGAGAGATTGTTGAAAATTTATTTTAAATAACATGATTTAAACAAATTATAGGTGAATGAGAAATTAATCTCAAAGAACCCTTGGTTTTTCTAGATTTAATTCTTGATTTATAATGGATAATCAAAGGTTAAAAATGGTGGGAATTAATTCTTATTAACTCTTCAATATTTTAGCTTCCAAAATTCACTATAAAAAAGGGTTGAAGGAAGAGCTTTCAATTTGAATTTTTTATATTTTTATATACTCTTCCTAACCTCATGTTTTAGTGTTTTCTTCTCATTTTAAGCTTTAGTTTTCTTGCAAAATCTAGAGTTTAGGTTTATATTGTTGAGAAATATTTGAGTTTCATATTCTTTATTTCAAAAATATTGTTTAGAAGTACATCTAAACCAAAATAGTGTTATTGGAATCATGGGAGGTATATTGCAAACATCCTAGTTGCATAAGTAAGGAGCAATAAAGCTTTAAGGTAAATAATTTATTCTTGATAAGAACAAAAATCTCATTACTTTAAAGTGCTTCAACAAGTAAGTATTATGATTAATTTTAATTTAAGCATACATATTTGTATTATTTGTATGCATTTTAGGACTTTGAATTAATAATAATAATTATAAGTCTGAATATACACTTAGTATGCATACTAGTGTTCTATTATTATATTTGTGTTGAAAACATGTTTGCCATGAGTTATTATTTTGCATACTTATAGATTTAAACTTGTATGAACTCTAGACTTTGAATTAATAATAATTATAAGTCTGGATATATGCTTAGTATGCATACTAGTGTTCTATTATTATATTTGTGTTGAAAACATATTTGCCATGAATTATTATTTTACATGCTTATAGATTTAAACTTGTATAAACTCTAGACTTTCCTTAAAAATATTTTTATATCTAACATGTTTTGTTATAATAAACTAAAAATCATTAGTCACTAGTATAATATATTTACAAACTTTGATTCTATAATTATTTTATTAAAAATACAGGAATTAAATAATAATTTACACCTACTTTAAATATTTACTTAATGAACATATTATTTGTTATGTGGTGTCAAATAAAAAAACACTAAAAGCTTGATTGTCCAAGTTATTTTTTAAGTTATTTTTTTTGCATTTATCATCTTTTCTTTAAAGAAAAATAATTAAAAATATCAAATCACCAAATGGTAAGACTTTTAATACATTATTGCTTGATTTTCGACATGAAATGTAATTCTACATATATTAGTTTTCACTGTAACAAAAAAAAAAAAACAAGTGATGAAATTTAAAGAAAAAAAAACTGCTTATTTTATTTTTAAAAAATACCTAAAAATATCAGTAATAAATATATAATGCATGCACGAATCTTAATCAAATTATACAATGTTTTTATTTACTTGAAGAAATGATACATAATGTATTCATTCTTTTTTTTTTCTTTCTTTCTTTTTTAGTTATTTATTTTATTTAATAGATTTCACTTGTTAATAAAAATAGTCATTAAATTATATATTTTTTATGTTTACTTTTTTTAAGAAAAAAAGGAGTACTGCTAAACTATCTAACTATTTTTTTATTCCCACTACTTGACCTTTTTTTTTATAATGACAAAGGTACGTTCTTTATGAATGTTTATTATTTAATTAATGTATGCTCTTCATTAATGATGACAAGAAATAGTAGAAATAACAATTTCTATAATGACTTTAGCACCGTCCTAAAAAAAGTTAGTTGTAATGTTTTCATTCTTGTTTTATTGTTTTACATAAATTATTCTTTTCTCTCGTATTCCTTAAAAATTATAATTAGATTATTTTTATTATTAGTATTTTAATTTCAATCCTTATTTTTTTAATTTGAAATTTTTAACTTTTAACTTATTTATAGAAGTTTTATTTATTTTTAATTTTATTATTCAATTTCAATTTACCAAATATTATATTTTTCAATGTTGTCCTCATTCTTTGAATTTCTAATTTTTTTTTGTTGTCCCTTTTGTAAAAGTTTTAGTGATTTTTAATTTTATTCTTCAATTCAAATTGATAGTATTATGTTTTTCAATTTGGTTGTCATTGTTTTATTTTTTATTTTTTTTCTTGGTTTTTTTGTAAAAGTTATTATTCTTTTCAATATCATCCTTTAATTACAACATTATTTTTTTTGTTTTTTAAGTCAATTTTGGTCCTCGTTATTTAAATAAAAAATTATACTTTTACTGAATTGATTTAAAAAAAAAATTCACCATTCAATTAAATATAATATTTATTTTGTTTTTTTATTTTGATCTTTATTTTTTTTTCAATTTCATCATTCAATATTAATTGATTGAGAATTGGATTTCATGATTTTTCTAGATTGGATGGTTTAGGTCTAATGACTCGGGTCACTAGTTTGAAAAGTTAACACAATTTAAAAAAAAAAACAATAAAGCTTTAAATTTTTTTTTATATATATATTGAGTTATTCTAATCACATGATCTAAATTACATGTTTAACAAGATATCTTGAATTAACAAGTTTAACAAGATATCTTAAATTAACTCAATTCTAATTAATATGACTAGAGGTTTATAATGAACTGTTTTTTTTTTTTTTAATGTGTGTGTGTTTTTTTTTAGCCCAGCTCTAGTTAGCAAAGTGTGTCCACCGCGAATACATATAAGCCTAAAAGCTCTAAAGCCATGCTTTATTGCTTGCTTGCTTGCAAGTGCATGGTGAAACATGTCTGGAGTCCTAAAAAGATTCAAACTTTAGAATCCCACTTCTCTTGGCCAACGGCTACATTTTCACGCCCAAATATAAAGAGCTTAGGATCAAATTCCCATTATGATGCAAGACACATTCATCCATGCATCCATGATTATTATAACTTTCGACTCATCGGTCACATACATCCATGTGCATGAACATGATAGTGATTATTAGCATCATGGTACTTGACGGCAGAATCCAGTTCATTAGGCCTCTCTTGTCTTTTTGACCATCAAGTGCATTTTGACCTAGAATTAAAATTTGAAAGAAACCAAGAAAGCAAATGACAAAATCCTGTGGGCTTTTTGCCAGGGGACAGTGTTTGGTAAAGAGAAGAGAATATTTTTTCTTTTGAGAAAACGGACATTCCTGTCCTGGTAAAATCTGTGAATAATTTACCAAATCCACGACAAATTCTGCAATGCAATAACTCACCTTCCATTTCTACAAATTCCCGCCTGAGTCATTTTAGCACCACCACGTGTACCAGATGCCTTTCTGGCTCTAAGAATTAGCTGCCAAACACAGACAAATTCACTAACCTAGCTACATTATGCTAGAGTGAGAGAGAGAGGGAAGGGAAGGGAAGAGAAGAGAAGAGAAGGTATCCCAACATAAAAGGGGAAAGAAAACACACATACACAGCTAGCAAGTGATCACTGAACACAAAAAATTGTTAAAGCATGAGAGGCAAAGCTTGTAAAGAAAACTGGAGGTTTTATAAGAAACCAAACTTAGGCTTCCCTGCTCTGATTCTCTCATGCTCATTTTTCTTTATTGCCGGCCTGTTTGCCTCAAATCTTCTTCTCTCTCAGGTACTTCTTTTCTATATTTTTTTTCCTTTGCTTTCTATCTGGTACTAGTAATAATTTCAACGCAGGGTACATCAAGTGATGAAAGGTGGCTGAGGGCAAGAGCAAGGCAACTCCAATCAGTGGAGGAAGAGATTATTAGCAAGTATGATCTATTACCAAGTGGAGAGAGTGGAGATGATTTTATTACCCTTATCCCGTTTCAGGTTGTATCAATAAATTTCAAATGCTCATCAGCTGATCATCACATTAATCTCATTTTCTTTGCTTCTAAATCTCGTTATGTTGTGTGTACAGGTTTTAAGCTGGAGGCCGCGAGCACTATATTATCCAGGTTTTATAACCGCAGAGCAGTGTCAGCACATAATTAATATGGCAAAGCCAAGCCTTCAGCCTTCAACTTTGGCTTTACGGAAGGGAGAAACTGCAGAAACCACAAAAGGAATCAGAACAAGGTAAATAATGTTACATCAACAATAGTAAAGATGATGTCCTTATAGATGTTTTTAACCAAGACTTGCTTTTCGAACAGCTCCGGCATGTTTGTTTTTTCTTCTGAAGACCAAGCTGGAGTCTTACAAGTCATCGAGGAAAAAATTGCTCGGGCCACCATGATTCCGAGTACTCATGGAGAGGTATTCTTCTTGATTAGTCATGTCTATCTGTCAAGGAAAAATTAATTGTTTACTGTAGAAACAATACGAGCATATATATATAGTAACGCTAAGCATGTAACCAAATTAATTTAATATTGCATCCAAATAAACGCTCAAAAATTACAAACAAAGTAATATATATATATATATATATATATTAGTTAACTATTGCAGAAATACCATAAGTATAAAACAAAGAAACTTTATATAATTATTTGCTGAAATAAAATAAGTTAAAAAAAATAGAATATAAATGAACACAAGGAAATAGAAAATGTAACATCCTTTAGCCTAAATTATGGTCATTAGGCACAAACGGCCTCTTTGCCAGCAACCTCAAAGGATTCTAATAACAGCACCATCTTAAAAGGTTACACTACGTACCGATGAAGGCATATAAACTTTGAAAACATCCTCGATTTTCTTTCTATAACACAAGAACCAAAAGCTAGGAAAGAGGGAGAGGAAAGGAGCATAAGAAGACAACATGCATTAGACAGGATATTCTCATTGTTTTTTCCTTACTTCAAGAACACATCCCTTACTACTATTTATAGGAGACCTGAGAATAAAATGTTTTGTTCATAATTAATTTGAAAATTTTAAAAAATGACATTTTTTTATTAATTCTAAAGTTTTTTTTAAAAAAAAAAAACTATTAAGGTATAAACATATGATAAGACAAATTCAATGAATCTAAACAAGTATATTCATGTGCTAGCAAAAAAATGTTTTACTAGACCAAGAAGTTATTTTATAATTAACCTAGACCTAAGCACGAGCTGAGCATGCGCGGATTAAGCCGGCCAACATAGCTTAAAATATCTCCTCTCTAAAAACTATGGTGTCCTCCATGTCCAATTATAACTTCTTAAATTATCACTATATAAACCACTTGAAAGTTTTATAATTTTTTAATGTGGAATACTTGATTTTTTTGTTTGAAAATTTGTCAATTAATGGTTCTTTGAGATCAATTTATCATCTACTCATAATTGATTTTAGACATATTTATATTTATTGTTAAAATACTTATATTGAAGAACATTTTGCAACAAAGTCTTAACCCTAAATGTGAGTGAACCTCACTTTTAACTTGGCCATAAATATACCTGTTAACCATGTTTAAATAAATTTCTAATAATCTCTCACATTAATGAAAATTTTCTAACAAACATACAAAGGTACAAAGATTCTTGTATAGAAAATGAATTGATAAGTAGCTTTTTAATTTGAATCTTTCTTAGTGAATTATTATCGTATTTATTACTCAGCTAATTAGTGAACTTAATATTTTGAACTATTCAATTTTTAAATATATAAAATAAAAAAGCTAAGATGATATTACTCGTGTAGTTCTTTTCCTAGGGTATTCTTTAAATCTAACAGTTATGTTTTTGTTTACTCTAAACAATTCTTGATTTCATGCGTGCTTTAGAGAATTCAACCTTTCAAAATTCTCAAAAAAAAAATCATATTTCTCATTCATATAGGTGATCTTTCATTATGAGTATTTTGTTATACTCCACTTGGTAAGCCAATATATGAGAATAATTAAGAGTATAACTCACCTTTATCATGTTATATCTAACACCCGTATTCATCATACGAATATGCAAAAAGTTTATTACTTTTGAGTGCTACTAAATATGAATTAGTTTTTCATTTGAACCTAGATCTTAAGATCTTCAGTCAACTGGATAATAATATTTAGGAACAATACTTTAATACAATAGAAATCTCATAATCTTGTACCTTAGTTTAAGAAAACAAATGGTTTTCTTTTTATAAAGAAAAAAACATAATATATATTGGTCTCAATGACTCTAGTTAATGTTTAATTTTAATAGTGCATCGACCACAAACATTTATGAACAATGTTTTCATGCAATAAAAAATTTATTACTTTTGAGTACTACTAAGAGTGCTATATGAATTAGTTTTTCATTTGAACCTAGATCTTAAAATTTTCAGTCAACTATGTAGTAACATTTAGGAACAATACTTTAATACAATAGAAATCTCATATATATTGTACCTTAGTGTATGAGAACAATTGTTTTCTTTTATAAAAAAAAAACATAATATATATATATATATATATATATATATATATATATATATAAATCTCAATGATTCTAGTTAATGTTCAGTCTTAATAGTGTATCGACCACAAACATTTATGAACAATGTTTTCATACAATAAGAATCTCATAATTATAATAATTTTATAATTTTATTTGTAAAGAATTTTTGTCTTAAATATTTTATCTTTACTCTAAAATCATTAATCAAATATAAAAAATATTTTTATTAATAATAAATATATATTTTGCATGAACAAAGTCAATGTTATGTGTAATCAATCAATTGGCTATAAGGCACAAACATTAACATAAAGGTCTCTAAAAAATACTTGGCTATCCTCTCATACAACTTATTGTCATCTTCTATCATCAACCTCAGAATGAGATCTTTAACTATTATCTTTTTTTGCATATACTTTAAATAGTTTTTCAAGATAATAATTATTTCTCAATAACTGAAATCACTTGAAATGATTTACCCAAAACTATTCTTTTAGAATGAACATCATGTGGGATAAGATGAAACTCATTACAATTTCTAAATCAATCATCTTGAATTCAAGAAATTTACTAATTATGATTTTTTTTTCATGCCAACATCTTTAGTCTTTTATTTTTAATCCAAATTCAAGAAACTATACATATCATATAGTGTATTGTCTAAATTCTTTATTATATAGTTTTTGCATAAAAACAATCATTGTACATCAACTCATCCACAACTGTTATAATAGTAAGATCAAGTTCATTATCTAATAATTTTGACACGTCTTTAGTTAGAAATTTTTTCAAATTCAAGGTGATCAGATAAAAAAACATTTTTTATAATAGTAAACAAAATAACATATGGAATTGAATTCAATTTTACATGTGATTAGAATCAATTGATAACTTATTACAACTCGTATGTTTAAAATAAAATACTAAACCACATTATTGAATTTAATCGTATTGTTTGGAATACACGTGGAAATAAGTTAAATTAGCAATCTTGATTATTTTTTCTTTAATTTAGAAGTCATTTCTTTTTGTTACAAAAAAAAACATTTCTTTTAGTTAAATATTGGTGCTTAAATTAATAGTCTCAAATGTTAAGTTTCAGATACAAAACATTTCTCCAAATCATTTTTACTAGGTTGTTCAAAGTTCTAACAAAAAATTAAAGTAATGTTAAATCCAATAGTAGACCAAACAAACGTCTATGATAAAATCATAACATTTAACTTGTTAATTTTAGTTAATTCTTTGTTTTTTCTCAGTTCTTTCAATGTTAGTAATGCAGTTTCTAATCCCATTACTGTTTGGCTCTTAGTATACTTCAAATGAT
>Ga0325410_1004071_pt1 | contig 16403 bp, 6 predicted proteins | sample PopdelMetagenome_16_FD_206182 | JGI IMG/M metagenome (GOLD analysis project Ga0325410, IMG submission 206182) | Populus deltoides microbial communities from Bellville, Georgia, United States - Xylem-PdIQD-R3 | ecosystem: Host-associated > Plants > Phyllosphere > Stem > Wood/Secondary xylem...
CAGGTTTAAGAAATTCTAAAATAGACAATCAATTTAAAGAAAAGAAAATGAGTTCTTAACACGGGGTATGGATTTCAAAGGGTATTATATCACTTTTTCTTGTAAGGATTTTGATTTCAAAATATTTTAAAAAAAAATATATTAAAATAATTTTTTTATTAATTTTAATATTGCTACATTAAAATAATTAAAAAAATTAATTTAAAACAAATAAAAATTTTAAAAATACGATTAAATCCCAAAAATAAACGATATCAATCTAAAAAAAAAAAGGCTATAATTTTCTACCCTATTCATATAATAGGTAGGTAGTAGAAAAGCTTTTGTGATAGAGTAATTCGTTATGGCCAGTACTTAGCTATTAATTAACAGAAACTTTAAATGGTGTGGTTTTTTTTTTATATAGTATATACAGTTTATTATGAATTGTTGTAGTAAAATTATTATTTTGTTTTTTGATTGAAAAAAAAAAGAAGTGTAATAATATTGAGAATATTTTGGTCTTTGCAATTAATTCATTAGTTATTAAAAAATTATTTAGAGGTATCTTAGGATGTTTTATTTTTTTACACATTAAAAAATACGGTTTTGTCCCTAGATTTAACAATTTCTTGGGTTGTTGTCCAAGGGATTTTTAGTCTTTTTAAAAAATATTAAAATAGTTAAAATACTTATTTACCCCTGAAGTCAAAAAAATAAGTTGTTGACCAATGACTTCTTTCGTTTTCTGCACTTTGAAATACAATAAAAATACTATTATACCCTTAGAAAAGATAAAAATCAGGCATGCATCTAGGAGCATTTATGTACTTTCAGTTTGGTTTTTTTATTTTATTTTATGATTCTCATGTTCTTGAAGAACATTATGGTATTTTTATGTTGGGAAACAATTATTTTATTCGAAAAAGATACTGGTACATCACGTTCACTTGCCAATGAGTAGATATGGTCCGTAGTGTTTGGATGACGCTTACGGACCCATCTAGTTGGCAAATATATCATTCTATTGTGTATTTAGATGCTCTATTATGTCTTTTTTCTTATGAGGTAGTGTGTGTCGGTTTCTTGTCGGCGATCGTTTATTTGTTTTTCTTCCTTCTTTTCTTTGCCTTCCAAAGAAAATACACTTTTATTCTCTTTCATTTGGATTTGTTAATTTCAGTCTTTTATTTTTTATTAATTATTATTGTCCTTGATCCTATTATAAAAGTTTTAGTTATTTTCAATTTAGTCCTTAAATTACAATTTGTCATATATTTTTTCAATTCAATACTTGTTTTATTTGATTTTTGATTTTTTTTCTTGGTTCTTTTGTTAAAGTTTTGTTGGTTTTCAATTCCATTCTTAATCAAAGTTTATGTTTTTTATTGTTTTCAATTTAGCCCTCATTATTTTGATTTATTTTTCCTTTTATTAAAGTTTAATTGTTTTTAAAATAACCCTCCAATTTAATTTTTTTTTATATCCTCTAATTTATTTCTTATTTCAATTTTCTCTTTCATTCTTTTAATCATAATTTTTTTTCCTATGACTCTTTTGTTAAAGTTTTGTTGGTTTTTAATTTTATCATTCAATCAAAGTATATATTTTTTATTGTTTTCAATTTATCTCACATTCTTTTAATTTATTTTCCCTTTTTTAAAAGCTTAATTGTTTTTAAATTAACCTTAGAATTTAAATTTTTTTGATATCCTCTAATTTATTTTTTATTTTAATTTTCTTCCTTATTATTTTAATAACATTTTTTTCTTCTGTTTCATCATTTAGCCTTTAATTTGACAGGGAATGGGCTTCAAAGCTTTTTTTATTTGTGATGCTTTTGATCTATTGACATATGTAACGAGTTTAACAGGTTCATACAATTCAAGATTCTTTTTTTTTCAATTTCTTTTACGATTTTAACATTCAACATTACTTTTTTTAAAAATAATTTTTTGGTTATCTTCAATTTCTTCTTTATCAGTCTATCTTGGTCATATGGCTTAGACCATGGATTTTGTAGATCTCTTTTGAATAATATTTTTTAAATGATTTTGTTGCATTTAATTTTTGAATAATTCCTTATGTTTTATATAGGTGAGCTTTATATTATAAAAAATATTTATTCTTAAAAAATATTTTTTATATGTTTGGCCTTGCATAATATTTATAGTTTCGTATATGTTTATGTTTCTATTATCTTTTATTCATTTTAATAAACAAATTCAGTAGATACAAATAAATGAATATCTCATTTTACAGGATCAAATATCTTAACCTACATCCATCTCTCAATTTTTTCAGTTTTTCTTTTGGTTATTGTTAACAATTTTTTTTATTTACATAAATGATTATCAGTTTATTTGATTAGATTCTTGAATGAGCATTTTGTTTTATATTTCGAATTGTTTTAGAAAATATACTGCATTTCCAGTTTAAAAAAAAACAATTTACAGCTCGTAACAACATGCGAGTTAAATAACTAATTAGATCTAAAAAGTGCTAGCTTGAAAGCGTTTTTTACCATTTAAATGCAATATACTTTTAAAATACAGTTTTTAATTTTTAACAATAATATATCAAAATCATTGGTAAAAAAACTCGGAAAACACCTCAAAAAACATGAATTTGATGTTTTTTAAGTGAAAAACATTTTGAGAAGCGAGTTAGACCACATTACTAAACACAGCCTAAATATGTGTTTTTTAAAAGTGTTTTTCAATTGAAAATGCATCAAAATGATTATATTTTTTAGATTTGTTTTTAATTTTTTTTGGCATAAGTACATCAAAATCATAAAAAAACCTAAAAAACATCAATTTAATGTTTTTTTTCTTGCGAAAAGCAATTTAAAAAGCATGTTCAACTAGAGATGAGCAAAAAACCTGTGTAACTAAAAAAACCTAAGAAACAAAAAAATACCAAAAAATCAAATTGAAAAAAGAAACCAATTAAAAACCTAGAAAAATTTGGTTCAATTTGGGGTTAGTTTTAAAGATATAAAACTACCAAACTGAACTGAATTGGTTCCGTTTAAAACCCAAACTTAGACCAATTATGCTGAAATTTTATATATTTTCGGATTATTTTGATATGTTAATGTTAAAAATAAATTAAAAAAAATATTTTAATACATTTTAAACAAACAATACTTAAAAAATAACTATTACCACAATCTCAGACATCATTTTAACTTCACTCTAGTCTTCCATGTCGTTCCTTATCAAAAACAATATTTGTAGTAATGCATGCCTTATTCGATAGAAAGCAAAGAGAAATTAAATTAAGAAAAAATCAATTTACAGTGACCAAATTGCAAATAGTCAAGTTTTGCCTCTGTGATTAAATTTATGATGATTTTTCTTCTTTCAATTATGTTTCATGGATTGTTTGAGTTTCTTAAATTAAAAATGGGAAGATGAAGAATTTGAATTTGCTTTGAGTCATTTTAAGGGCTAATTATGCTGCTCCTTCAATTTCTTTTTATCTGATTCAATAGTTTTCCAAGTTCTTAATTTTCAGCATCAATTACAAAATCTTTCTTTTGCATTGATTGCTCAGCTATTCATCATAGCCATAATTTTGGTTTTGCTGGTTTGAAATAAAAACCTTAACCAACTTGATTAGTTTAAACCGGTTTTCTTGTTATAATAATGTGGTTTGAAAAACAATATGATATTTTAATAAATATAAAAAATACTAAAATAAAAAAAAGTGGTCGGAATATACATTATATTTGCTGACAAGTAAGTTACCTCACCGTGTCAAGTAACGCATGGAGGACTTAGGGTAGCAAATAACAACTTTTGGCAATGCTTGTTGTGTAATTCCCTCTGTTGGGAGTTGATAGACATTTCTTTTTTTTCCCTCCTTAATTTTCATGCTTGTCCTTTCAAAATATCACAACATCCATTCAATTAATTTTTCATTCAGATTTGGTTCATGTTCTTTTAATTGATATTTTTTTTATTTCAATTTATTTACAAAATTTAAATTGGTTTTTAATTTCATCATCCTTTAATTTTTTTATCTGTTATACTTGATTCTCATTATTGTTATTTATTTTATTTGAGATTATTTTTAAATTTGATTTTTTTTTATAATTTCACCCTCCTTAATTTTTTATTTTTATTTTTTTTATTGACAATTTTTTTAAATTGATAGTTTTTTTTCGATTCCATCCTTCAACATTAAATTAAACTTTTTGATTGAACCCGAGTTTAGAATTTAACAAGTTGTGAATATGGGAGATTAACCCAAGTTTTGGAGATTTGCCTTGTCATAACCCAATTATGAGTTATTCCCTAAAATTCACTTTTTTTTTCAAAATAAAAATAAAAAATATCAAATAAAGGCTGACAACGTAGAGAAAGTAGGCCGGGAAATCAAGTTGGAATTTTTGGAGGAAATTCAAGACTTAAGTGTACCTTATTATGCCAAAAAATGAAGAAAAAATACAAATTCAAGGTTAAATTAAATGATTATTGGACGAATTTGCATAAAAATTAACTCTAATGGCATAATCAAATTTTAAATAGGCCAATTTGATTTAATCATGGGCCAAATTAAATTTTAATTATGTTTAAGAATTAATTTTGGTCCAATTGAAGGATTTAATTAAGTGCAAGGACTTAATTATATTTTAAATGGGTCAAATTAATTTTATTTGGAGCTTAATTGGTGAAAAATTAAGTTTGGGAGCCTAATTTGGGCTTAATTAAGAAGATTGGAATTTTAAGAGACCAAATTTAATTTTTAGCAAGTTAATTGATTGAAATTAGGGGCCAAATTACAAGAAAATTGAAGTTTTAAGGTCAATTAGGGGTTAAATTGACAAAATTCGCAGCCAAGAACCAATATGCAAAAGGCGCCAAAATTGGGGGGCTTAATTGATAAAATCCGGGGGTCAAATTGAAGAAATTGAAAGTTTAATGGTCAATTAGGGGTGAAATTGCATAAATCCGAGACCAAGGACTACACTGTAAAAGGTGCGCAAACTTGGGGTTCCAATTGAAGTTTCGGCAAGGGCTGCATTGCACAAAATTAAAGGTTTTGGGTTAATTAGGAATTCTATTGAAAGCAATTGAAAGCTGGAGGACTAAATTGAAAATCGGCAAAAATCCCTAATTTTAACCCAAAACGGCCCTACTTTTGCGTTAAAAAGAAAAAAAAAGAGAGAGACTAGGCAACGCGTTGCCTGGTCATTGTTCATTATCTTCCCCGTGAATACTGCTCAGGTAGCAATGTTGCAGGTGCATTTAATACCTCGTTTGCCCCCTAAAATTGACAACACATGCACCAAAATGGCCACCTGAAATCCCTCTATTTTCGAGTATTATCCGTTCAGTCCTATAAACATGAAAACTGCTCCCGTGATTGGCCTGAAGTAGGCAACTCGGGCAGCCTTGGACAGTCAAATTTGGCAATTCGAGGTGCACACTTTGAACCAACGGTTGGGATGCTTACCAACGAAACCAAAGGTCACGATTTGGCACCATTAAAGATAAAATGTTCATTTTCCACCTCCTATAAATAGGGTTGCATTTCATGGTCCAAGGGATGAGAAATTCGGCTCCAAAATCAGCCAAAAACCAGCCCCTCTGCCCTTGTTTCTGCAGTTTTTCTCTCCCCCTCTCTCTCCGCCGTTCCAGCCACCAACCAGCTTCTCCACCACTAGCTCCACCACAGGTAGTTATCCCAACCACAAGCCGGCCACCCCCACGCCTGAAACAGCCACCGTTTCTTCCTCTCTCTCACTTCTACAGAAGTCTTCATCTTCTCCCCGTGGACGACTCCGGCCACCGCTCCTCGCAGAAACGCTGCCAGAACCACCAGCTAAGCCTCTTGATCACGGTCGAGACTCCTGCTTCGAGTGAGCCGCTCCTCCGCCAACCTCTATTTTCTGCCACCATTTCGGTTGCATGCAGAAGGTAAACCATTATTCATGTTCTGCAAATAATTAACATTGCATATGGATCGGGCCAGTGTTGGCCCAGCCCAAATGTCTGGGCTGGGTCGAGTCCGACCGATAAAACTAAAAAAGAAAATATTCTGGGCCGAGATTGACCCAACCATTTTGGGCCAATGTTGGCCCACCTATTCTGGACTGAGCTCGGCCCAGCCCACATGTTTTAATAATATTTATTTAATATATATAATATAATATTATATATATTTCTTTACAAAAACAAAAAAATCCAAAAAATTTTCAAAAATCATTTCAAAAAATTATGATTTTCTTAAATATTTTTCTACCAATTTTGCATAACATCGGATTGTATATTTACACTGTAAAATACAAATCCGGTATTAAAATACTTAGTTTTCTCTAAAATATTTCAAAAAAAAATTCAAAACATTTTTAAAAAAAATATCAAAAACTTTTCATCAATTTCCCTTTTAAAAAACAACAACAAAATTTTTTTTTATGCATACGGCCAAATCCTAAAAATTTTCCAAGAATATTTTCATTAAAAGATTGCATCTTTCCCATGTTTTGAAAATCCAAAAAATAGATATCATAACTAGTTTATTATCATCCATTAGGGTTTGGCCAAAATATCAAAAATCCTTTTCCAATCTTTTTTTTCTAGGATTCAGATGTAGACTTTAATATTTGTGGGGTGTAAAATTACACGATAAAATACACCCTCAGGTATTAAAGATATAAGGTTTAAATAAATGTGATGCTAAAATTCAGACTTTAGAGCGGTTAGGATTTAACCCGATAAGGTAGAGACTCTCTCATGAAAAGAGATCTGCCTTGAACCTTAGAAAAGACCAAGAAATAGAACCTGACTTAGAAAAAAATAATTAAACAACAATGCAGCTTACCTTAGGTAGGGTGCACTGGGGGTGATGCATCTTCTCCTTGCACAACCAGTCCCCTACTCAGACTCTCGCAGTCCATAGGTTCCTAGTGACCATAATATTAGGTGGCGACTCCTAAACATTAATCATAATTTTATTATTAAATCCAAAATCCTTTCCAACACACAACACCTCACATGAGAGGCACAACAAAGAGTTTCCGCCATCGCCAAACAACGTCGAGGCGCTCACGCCCCTGCGACATGCCTAAGTTTTTTTTTTAATTATTTTCATCCATCATCATTTTGATTTAATTGGAGATTGAACTCTGTTTTTTTTTTTATATACTTTTACTAATTTTAAAAATAATCTAAGTTATCTTGAGTCTTTTTATTTATTGTTTTTTTGTTAAATTTAGCTTTTTGTAAAGTATATTTGGCTTTGAATTAAATTAAACCAATTCCTTATGCTCACTTTATAATATTTTTGTTTGTTTAAATATAATTTTTTTAGGTTTTTTTAATTAATTTTTTTTATTTTCAACTATTTGGTTGACTAGAATTAGGCTCTCTATTTTCTTTTAAATTGGGTTCCATGAGATTATTATTGTCTCATGCTTCAAATTGAAGATTTCATGAGTTAATTATGGTTGGCTTGGGTTGAGCCAATATATCATTATCTCAATATTTTTTTTTAAAACTCATGAAAAACATTTTAAAACTAGTTTATACATCACTAACTATTAATTTTTTAAAATTAATTTATATATTAATCAAGATTAATTTTTTAAAATAATTTTAAAATAACACCATTCGCTTGAGAATGTATAATTCCTGTTCTTAAATGTATTTTAAAATATATATCACTTAAAAAAATATTAAAAAAATATTTTTCTTAAGTGTTTTTTTTCCATTTATTGTTATCAAAAACTTAGGATCGGCAGAGAACTTTCGAGAAGAAACCATATTCTGACTCGTGGACTGTTCCAAATTTAATTAAACATAAAATTTATTGATCTCTGCACAGAGAAGAGGAGAAGAGAAGAAAGCCCTAGAAATCAATCAACCTTTCGGGACTGAAAAGAGATCCTTCCATCAATCTTCATATTCATTTATCAATACAAATACAAATTTCTTCTGCTAACCACACCAATGGTATGTTTTTTCTTCCTTATTTAATTTTCTTGTTTAATATGGATGAAGTTTGATGCAAGAATAGAAATGTTGTTAGATTTTTCGATAGAATTGAAAAAAATAATTTGAAATCACATAAAATAGAACATAAAACTAGTAGCTGTTTTTGGGAAAATCAATTGAATGATCAATCATACATTAGTGTATTAGGAGAAGGGACAATTTGCGAGCTGTGTTTCCATTAAATTTTGAATTGTTGAAGATGGAGAGAAACAAATAGGAAATACTTGTGCATTACTGAGCTGAGAGATTAGGTGGGTCACATTGAGGACGGAGTTGTCTCTGTTTGAGGCTCCTGCAAGAGGTTCTTTTCCACATTTATTTCCTAAATTGCTGAAGTTGAGGAGGCATTTTTGGCAGAAGATTAATGTGAGGTGATCTGGCACGCTTACCAGTGACTCTTTAAGATTATGTGGGATTTAAAGATGGGGGTCCACAGAAGTTTGTCTAAAAATCTTGTCCTACGTTAAGATTGAGAGAAGTAGGTGAAATAGCAGGTTCTAAGACAATTTTTCTGATGCACCGTTAGTTTTTTATGGTGTTTAGGAGGTTTCCTTGTCATGAATTTGAGAAAGAAAGCTTGATCAAGGGAACTTATATCAGGACTTTGCTAGCAAGGAGCATATTAATCCAGTTCGAGGGACAAATAGATAAAAAGATATCTCTTCAACTCATGCAATATATATATGATGTTGGTCTGAGTAAATTGAATTCTGAAATGGCAATTTCCAGCTAATCACAGAGGCTTTACTGAGCTTTTGTGGCTCTTTGAAATTTTGTTCCTGGCTGTTGTATTCGTGACATTTAAGGAATTTTTTTAAAACAGTTTACACCCCTCCGAAGACATCCTCAAAGGATTTGGATGTCTTGATGGATTTCCTGAGTAGATCTCTTAGGTGTGGAGTATCATTGTGCTCTGAGTCCCTATTTTGCTTGATAGACTACTGTTGTGAGTCTTCTAGCAATAAGCATTCAAACATGTGTTGTTGTTGGGTACACATGAGTTATGCACTTTGTCAAGTGTCTGCCCCCCACCCTCTCTCTATATATATGAAAGAAGGAACTTGTAATAAAGTTTAGAAGTAGAAGAGCAGGAGGATAAGGCATCCTCCAAACTTCAAAACCAAATTATCTATTTTACTAGCTATATTTTGCCTTTGTGAATTTTAAGGAACACCATTCCTATTGTTAATCGATTTCCTAGCCTGCCTAAATTGGTCAGAGGCACGGGTTATTGTATTCGGATCAAATTTGTTAGAGTGTGTTAATGTGCACAGGTGCTCTCCATTTGGACATGCCTGAAAGAGACAGATTCACCTATAAAGATTGACATATTTGCAGTTTTTGTTATAACGCTCTTAAATTTTTAAATTTAACGTGTTAATAATGCATGCTATCGGTTTCACAGGCAGGAAAGATTCTTGCCAACTTAATTGTGATGGGCTCCGCTATATTAGGCAGGGCTTTTATTCAAGCATACCGTCAAGCACTTGCAAGTAAGACTTTCTTTCCATTATACCTGATTACTGGCATTTTTCTATCTGTTCTTGAGTTGGATTCCTTACCACCAAAAAATAAAAAGAATAAAAAAAGATTGTTTTAGTGTTGATTCTAGAGAGCTTTTATCTTTTTCATTGACATCCTTTTTGTTGATGGTTGTAATCCATGCAGCATATTCTTTCAATATTAGGATATAGAAAGGTTAATGATGGGCTTATGAAGTTTTTTGACAAGTCTGACAGTGAACAAAATGACATCCTAAGCTACATCTGATAATGAGAACCTTAATTGTTAATGAAATATGTACTGGAGTGCATTACACTTTTTGCAAAGTCTTCAGTTATGGTTTGATCATTTTAGGTTCAAGGTGATGAATAATGTATTGCTATATGTGTTACTTCATTGTACCTCTTCTTGCTGCTGGATCAACTGTATTTGGGAACTTCTTAAAGTAAAAAACTTGAAACCCAATTAAATAATCTTTGTCCTGGCCAAGTGATCTCATTGATGGAATTGTTCAGGTTGCTATTTATTTTTTATTTTTTTTTCCCAAACAATTCTTTTCATAACCATCAATCTGTCCTATCTAATACAGGAGGTTAAGTCGAATTTGGTTTGGGAATGTACTGGTTGTCATTGCTTTTAATTGGGTTGCAAGTTTTGTGGTTCTCAATTCTGCATTTACTGCTTAGGCTTATATGACCATGCATGCACTTCTCCGTTTGATTCTCTCACTACCTGTTCCTTTCTTATTCTTCTGGTTGTTTTTGGCTTTTTTCTTGCTTTTAAGCTCTGGTAGAAGCAGAAATCATTTTCTGATTGTCGTATCATCTGTTTGTCTCTGTCTTTTATTCAAGTAACTTGAAAATAAAATTCCATAATGTTCGCGTTATCTTCAACGAGGATTTTTCAACTCATGCCCCTTGAAGCCAATATTTTTAGAATGTATTCGCTTTTTAACTCGTTGGCAAAGAATGGGAAACCCCGATTTAATTCCAAACGTATATAACCATTCTCAATTGAATCCCATAACAAAAGATTTTATCATTTGGCTCCCAAATGTTACAATCATTTCTCAATTAGGTCATTTTTTCATTGTTTGTTAATATTTTCCATTATATTCATATTAACAAAACATAAAAGCGTGGGAAAATACTGTTCCTCACACTACTATAGCTCCCCTCACAATTCACGGTAGATTCCCAATTGAATTTTTTTTTTCATTTTAGTTATCAAACTTTTTTTCTTCTCATCAATTGCATACTTCTATGGCCAAATTGAAGTTCAATTGCTTATATTTTGTAAAGGAATGGTAGAATTGAAAGAAGAGGATCAATATGAAAACCACATAGGAAATAGGTGGCTGTTTTGAAATTGACTAAAAAAGTTTACTTCGATCCTCTCAATATGCAACACACCCATTTTTCATCCCTTTAATTTTTTCAAAGTTCACTTTTGATCTAAAACTTCATTTCTTTTATTTTTTATCCTTGGTTTGAGGTAGGAGAGAGAAAGTCACCATATTCCGGTGGTAAAGATAGAAAATGTCAATTGACAATGATTCCGACCACAAAAATGGTTGATCTTAGTGTCTATGAGTTCTATTTGATGAGAGGAATTACACAAGGATGTTATTTCACCTTCAAATGAACATCAAATCTAATCTTTGAAAGTTTTTGGGTTTCTAGTTGATTTGTTGTTTAAGGATTTTTTTTGGGTTATATGAAGGTATAAACAAGTTTATTTGAGTCTCCAGGGTGTTTTTGGGTAAAACAAAATGCTTGAAAATGGATTTTTTGACTTTGCCTTGACTTTCTGATGCCCAAATTGCTTGTTTTTTTTTTCAAAAAAAAAAAAAATAAAAATTGTTTGCCCCATAAAAAACAAAAATAATAATCAAGGAGGCCTAGACACGTGGGTTGCTTGAGGCTCGCGAACCAAGGCCTTTTTTTGGAGACCCAGACTCGTTGGGCCAACCAGGCTCACATGATTGGGGCGTTTTTCCTCTTGTTTTCTTTTTTTTATTGGACTTTTTCTCCTAATTTGATCCTTCACAATTGGATCTTTATTGATTTTTTTTTAATTTTTTTTTCAATTTCATCCTTTAACATTTTGTTTATTTTTAATTAGGCAACATAATTTTTTCGGTTTGATATTTGTTGGTTTATCACGATCTTAAACAAATGACCTTATATCTAGTTGGTTCTCAATTTTGCGAGTGTTTATTTTTCTTATCATATAGTTAAATAAAAAATTATTAAATTTTTTTTTGAACCTGAATGAGTCCATGACCTGGATCGCAAGTTTGGTTAGTTAGGAATCAGACTTTCTAATTTGATGTGGTTGCACAAATAATTCTCAATTTATTTAATTAAATGCATGCATAAACTTTTAAATTTATGATTGAGATTTTTTTTAATTTTAAAAAGCATATATGAAATGCTGTCATATTCATTTTTTTGTGTTGAAAGAAAATTTAATCAACCTGCGGCGAAGTATATGTCAAATAACTAGTTTTATGCGATAAAACAACATTGTTTTGGAAAAATAAAATAAATGAAAAAATTAACAGAACTTGATAAAAGGACCCAATTGAGAAATATCTGAAACGTGTGGGACCTGATTGATAAATTCTGTTTTGGGATCAATTGAGAAGTGGTAATATGTTGGGGGCTAATTTGAGGTTTCCTCTGAAAAAATATTTTCTTCCATGGTAGATCCCATTGTGACCTCATTGAAGGCTATGAGAAAAGAATTGTTGATTTTCTCCTAATCATCTGACCCAGCATGTTTGGTGGAGTGGCAGAAGCTAGAGATGCACTAAATTGAATGGCAGTTATTTTATTTGCTACAAATTTCTATCCAGCCTCTTGACTACATGCATGGCGTAATGCAGATGCTTCAAAATCTGGTGTTGCCCAAGAAACACTTCAAAACACAATCCGCCGAGGAAGCAAAGTTATGACGGAACAAGAAGCTCGGCAGATTCTTGGTGTCACTGAGAAAACTTCTTGGGAGGAGATATTGAAGGTTGGTGTTTTTTTGCTTGTCCATTCATCTGCATATAATTGGAATTGGTCTTGAAACATGTTTCTTCTGCTTGTGCAGAAGTACGACACTTTGTTCGAGAGAAACTCAAAGAATGGAAGTTTTTACATTCAATCGAAGGTTCATAGGGCAAAGGAATGTTTAGAGGCTGTACATCAAGGAAAAGGTGAGGGTACCCCGACGTGAGAATCTGGTAGAGATCGTCCTTTGCACACACTGCCCCTTGTATAATAATTATTTCGTTCCAGTGAGATGTCCTGAAAGATAGAATTTGTATTCTTAAGCTAGTGTCTCATCTTCTGGATTCAAATGTTCATTGAAACATGTGATCACCTCCTATGGTAAATTAATCATGTAGTTTCCAAAGATAACTAAAGCCTTCAGTTTTGGTTTCACCATTAATCAACATGTAGGGATGGAACTGCTGGTAGCAAAGTCATCCTATTGTTGTATTGTTTGCAAATAGTTTTTGCCTAATGTATAATGAATAAGCTACTAGGGGGTAAAACACTCCTCGAATTTCTAAAACCCAAATTGAACCTGGGATAATACTCTTTAGTATTTTCCTCTCTGAGGGTGCTCATTTAAGACCAACTAGTTTATTTAAAGGCTTTTATCCTTTACTGTCTAGATTTACAGAAGCAGAAAAGGAGACTTTATGCTGGTTGATTTGCACTGCATCTTTTCACTGTTCCAGTGATTGCCATTCGAAAGGCAATATATAGATAATAGAGTTATTCAATTCAAGCTGGAATCACATTAGTGTATATAATACTCGAAAGATTGGTAAAAAAGGCAATATTATATTGTTAATTTCCAAGCAATCAAACTTGAACTGTTACCCAAATACCTTTTTAAAAATGCAAGGACTTTGGATGCTCGAATTCTTGATGAGCCTTCAAGCAAGGAAGGGATGGCATTTGATTCAGGCAAAGGATTTGTATGTCCTCGTATACGCTACGAGAACAACTATAAAATGAGCTCTGGAGTTTTGGGAAGTCATCATCATTTATGTTAATTCATTATGTTCAAGCTTCTGCTTGAATTAACGGGATCAAATGTTTGAGAATGTAATAGCAGTATTAGTTTAAAGTTTTTTTTTAAATAAATTTTGATAAATAAATTTTGGGAACTCGTCATCATTTATTTATTTAATATTAATTTTTATATTAGTATATTATAACAATAAAAAAAAATATAAAACAAATTAATTTTAAATAAATTTTATTTTTTAATTTTTAGGAAACATGATTTCATGATTTCAAACTTGTTTTCAAATACAATCTAAATTTTCCTCTTCAAAATTAGCGAAGCCAACATTTTTTCTTTTTTATTATTTTTCTTAACAAATATTCTCTGCTGCGCGAGTCTATTTATAAGGCACATTTCTCGATTCCCACGTAATTTTTTTTTTCCTTACAATATAAAAGAGTATCGGTACGACTACACCAGTTCGTCACATATTTTTTAAATGCAAATAAACAATGTATTCCTGTAGATTCGATGAAAATTTTATCTTCACCATATGATTCAAGATCTGAACTTCAAACTATATATTGTAAGATGAGAAGGATATTGCCAATTGGCAACAAGATTCCACAACAATGGTGAAACAAAGCCTTTATTTTTTTTTTTACTTTGTTTTGCTTCTTGTCTTTTGTCTTGTGTTTTTCTCTTCTAAACACCGTTTGAAATACGAACAGTCGGGACATGTGTTTTTCAAAGGAAGGCTCAATAATCTCGAGTTAAACAATAAAAAATAACTTTCTCCCAATCTAGATTCTATCTTGTCCCATCTTTCCTACAGTTTGAATTCGTTATTTACAAGTATTTATCAACTTCAAATCTTCATTATTGAAGTGATGTCGTTGCATGAAATTGAACCACCAAAAATATAATAATAGTGAAGCATTAATATTAAAAATCTCACGTAGAATCATAAAAGAATCGAATCAATTAGAATGCAAATAAAAGACAACAAATCAAATCATTATATTTATCTCAATTTTGATATCAAATGGGCTGATCCCATCAACTCTCCAGTCAAGATTTACCTGCTCCACTGATGGAAGAGTTAACTGTAATTTAACCCCAATAATTTAATAAAATTCAATAGTTTCTGAAACTGTAAGTTTAATCTCTATGTTCTTAAATCCACTTGAGCTGACACAAGTGATAAATACTTGTGATATAGGGAGGTTTTGGGGTTCAAGTTTCAATCTTGAATATTTTGTAAAATGATTCCTATGGATCACAATGTAGATGGATTCTCATTGATAAAAAAAACTGATGTGATTTGATGCAGTGAATCTCAAACCATGGAAGACTGGCTATGGGAAATCTAAAGGGATCCACATATATCCCACAACTTGTAAATACACACACACACACACACACACACACACAAGAAAATATCCTATTTCTTATTAAATATAGAGGATGTTGAATGGGTTATTCAATTACTATTTTTTTTTATTTATTTCATTGAGATTATTTAATTAATTAGTTCTACTATTAAATATTAAACTAGAGGGACAAAGTTATAATTAACTCTTAAAATTAATAAAAAGAAGAATGTCCCGTCATGAAACGACGAAAGCATGTGCTTTGATTCTGTCATGTTGTAGTAATAGTATATCCACTGTTCAAGAACGTAACGAAACAGGAGGAAATATGATCAGGGAAGACTAGAAATATTTTGAAGGACTTGCTCTTCTGCAACCCTAGCTTGTTAAGTTCCTCCGAGGATCCGAACACATTTCGTCTAGTTGCAGCAAGTCTCGACTGATTAGACCACGCACTCCATGCACATTCATGAACTTTTTCTCTAGTTTCTTACTGAACAGTAGCAGTACTAAAACCACCCGCTCCTCTGGTTTTCGTTTTGATTTTAATTTTAATGCTCTATTAATTTTTATTGTCGAAAGATTATGGGTCCAACACATACATTCACAAAGGCTTGTTATTTCTCTTGTACAGTTTCCACTTTTGAAAGAATCAACAGAAAGAATGAGGCAGGTAAGAAAAAAGCAGACAGCAACTGTAGCTGACTCCTACTACAGCCCTTAATAATCTGATCAAACACCAGAACATGCATAGATAATTGTTTGGCAGATGAGAGATGATTGCCTTAATTATTTCTTCTTCTTGATTTTTGTTTTTGCTGGTAAACTGAAGTTGTTTGTGCCCACATTCTATTTTAAGTTGAATGGTCTGATTTGCAGAGGGCAAAAGGAAGATAAACCTTGCGTCTGCTATGCTACCGATTATGAATGCATAGTTGAAAAAGAGCGCTCCTTTATTACCAATAACCTCGGTGCAAAGCACAAGAAGGCCCCAGAAACCACAATTTGCCCACAATAAATAGAAGCCCAAACAAACGAGGCTATGCGATAATACATGTATTAAATAAATTAAATGGAACCCCTGTACTAATTTGATCAAATAAATTAAAATAAAATAAAAACAACTAACAAACAATCTGCGAAAGCTCATTTCCAAATCCCGGTCTACTTCTTCAATCTCACTTCCTCATCTTGATTCGAAGGGAGCCTTTTGAAGCCGGGCCCAATATAATGGTATACAAGACTGCCACGTTGAAGTTTGAGAGAATGGTAAAGTTTTTTAACATTTTTGTTGCAAAATCGAGACACTTATTGAATGGATTTGGAAAGGATGCTTCGTATCTACTCTTTTCGCTCTTGAACCGGCCTTCTTTTATTACATTGCTGAAACTAAAACCTGCAAATCAAGTACAATTGGAAGTGAGAACTAATTACATTATATTATCTTTAACTTTTTTGGCATTAATATTTGACATGGTGAGCAGTTGAGTAAGAAAAACCTTTACTTACATGATTTGTGGTGATTTAT
>Ga0325410_1004073_pt1 | contig 16396 bp, 11 predicted proteins | sample PopdelMetagenome_16_FD_206182 | JGI IMG/M metagenome (GOLD analysis project Ga0325410, IMG submission 206182) | Populus deltoides microbial communities from Bellville, Georgia, United States - Xylem-PdIQD-R3 | ecosystem: Host-associated > Plants > Phyllosphere > Stem > Wood/Secondary xylem...
AAAGCTAGACACCGCAACGTAAACGACGTCTTTGTTTTCGCAAAGCAATGCCAACAAGTTTATTACACATACACCTCTTCCTTTAGAAAGGACCGATCAAGAGTTGATTGGTTATCCGTTTTAAAAACAAAACCCAAGGGTCGTGTTGAGGTTGTTCAGGATGAGAACGAAGACATAAGTGTGATAGATGAAGTCTTTCAAGTTAGTGAGTTGGTTGAACCATACCGAGTTGCTTCATCGATTGACTTAGAAGAAATTTTGAATTTTCGTGTTTTCAACGATTGTCTTGTTGATGTTGACGCAGAAGAGTTGAATGTTGTTCTGAGCTCTACTAGTGGAAAAAAGAATGTTGTTAAAGAAGATGATAACAAAATTGAAGAGTGCGATAAAACTGATGATAACAATTCAATAGAGGACGAAGATGCAAATTCTGACTAACTAAACATATTCTAAAGCCTTATTTTATAATGTAATAATTTGAAACATGAAATATTTATTCTTCTTTAATGGTCAACCCTTGTTATTGTATTGTGTGTGCTGTAAGATTGCAATTCAAGATTTTGTGACAGGGTTACATAAAAAAAATTTACGGTTTCACCGACGGGTATACCGACGGACTATAACCCATCAATATTTCACAGAGAGTTGAAAAAAATTTACGGGATTGTGCCACTTTCACCGACGGCTTCACCGACGGACATTAACCTGTCGGTATTTCACAGAGAGTTACAAAAAAATTACGGGATTGTGCCACAATCACCGACGGCTTTACCGACGTAAAATACCAACAGAATCACCGACGGATTTAAGCACATTCCAAAGCGCACGCATGTCTGACACGTGTCCGTCTGCACAAATACCGACGGATTTTCTGACGGATCAAAAAGTCTGGCGGGATTTTCAAACTTTTTTGGTGCGCATTTCAATTAATTTTTGACAGTATTACTGATGAAATTTAACGCCACTGACAACAATTAATTTCCATCGGTAATACCGTCGAAAAAATTGTTATATAAAACCCCCCCATCCCCCCATTTGGTTCATTTTTTTCTCTAGCTCCGTTTCTCTTTTCTCCATTTCTCTTCTCTTCTCGGTTTATATTTGGCTTTTGGAAGGGATTTTATTGTTTTGGTGGTAGTTTTAAAAGGTATGTATTCTTTTTTCTTTATCTTTGTATTTTTTTATTTTAATTATGATTATTTTTTTGGTGTTCTTTGTTTTGTGTATTGTTTGTAGATAAAATCTTAAATTCAACACACTATTAAGGTAAGCATTTTTTATTCCCAAATTTAATTTCAGGTTCACAAACATTGAGGCTGTAAGGACTATAACATTGGCGTTCAAATCGTCGATGGAGATTTCATTGTTTTAATGGAGACAGGTTTCCAGACATCCTGAGTGGAAACCTAATATCGATGCATGGTTTAAGCAATTTCAGGTCGGTGTTAATTTTTAATTTCCAGCTTATTTTTAATAAATGATTTTTATAATTTTATATCTTGTACTATTTTTATTTTATATGAATTATTTATATACACAGAACAAATTTGAGTGGGATAGGGCGGACAACAATGTTGTGAGGAGGGTATGAGAGAATCACGCGGCAACTAGGTAACATCGAAAATAATATTTATTTTTGTTTTATAATTTTATGTTTTAAATTCTAATTTGTTACTATGGAAGTAGGTTGCGTGATTTTTGGTATGACACCCAAAAAAAATCAAAAAGACATGCGAGGGATAACGGTCTTGAAGGATGGAATGAGGTGGCGGTTTGGCAGGAATTCAAACCGCCATTCATCTCGGGGGAAATATGGACGGCATATATTGAGCACGTGACCTCAGAGCGGTTCTCACGGCGCTCACATTCTGGCGCCGACAACCGGAACCGGCAAATTCATGGTTCGGTGACGACGCACACTGGCGGATCCGTCCCATTCAGCGCACATGCAAAGCGGATGGTAAGAGTAATTTTATTGAAATATATCGTTAATTAATTTGTCGTTCCTTATAATATATTTAACTTTCAACCTATTTTTTATATTACAGGCTGCGTCTCTTGGACGTGAACCGAGTCCAATGGAGCTATTTCTAGAGACGCATGTGCGGAGTCAAGACCGCCAAAAGGGGGTGCAGCAGTTCGTGGACAACCGTGCTCAGCACTTCGTGGTATGTTCGTTCATTCATTTTATTTTGTAAGTTATTATTTTCTTGAATTGCATCTTGAATTGCATTTGATGATTTTTTTACCGACGGAATTTTCAGGAGACCTATAATAGCTGGTTGAGGGCGAGATATGGGGACAATCCGTCGACCCATCCAGATTTTGATCCAGATTTGTGGATGGAGGCGAGATCGTCTAGTGGACCCGATAAAAATCGGGTCTACGGGCTCTCCAACACTACGGCTGAAAACTTGTGTTCGGCTCGTAGTGTCTCAACCGTTGGAAGCTCTCCATCAGTATCGAACTCCCAGTCTGAGGCGTTCATTGCATTGAAACAACAATATCAACAACTCTCGACGAATTATGATAAGCTCCATCACATAGTCATGTAGATGAGATCAAAAATGGGTGACGATACTTGTGCAGCTTCTTTTTGGCCGTATGGTCCCGGGAATAACCAGCCTCCTCCTCCTCCTCCAGCTTCGCCGCTATTTTAGTTTAATTTTGTTTTTTAAACACATTAAATTTGTAATGAATATTATTTAACATTACTTTTATATTTTTAATGTTTAATCCAATTTTATTTGTTTATTAAGGTTTTTTACTATTAATAAATTATTTTTTTTATATATTTCAAAATACATACCGATGGATATACCGACGCTTAATATCCGTCGGTATTTCACAGAGAGTTGCCAAACAATTACCAGCCATGCCATAATTACCGACGGATATATTCCGTCGGTGATTACATACAGACGGATATATCCGTCGGTATTTCACAGAGGGTTGGCAAACAATTACTACCGATGCCATAATTACTGATGGATAGTCCGTCGGTAATTACCGTTGAAATTCCAGACGGATTTATTCCGTCGGTAATGTTCCCACGGGAAATTCTTTTGGCGCGCGTGTATCCATCTGTAAGACCGTCGGTGTTCCGTCAGTGGGTGTTTTTTTTATTTGCGACAGAATTAGCGACGAAAATAGAAGTTACCAATGACTATTATACCGACAGATGTGCTCCGTCGGTGAGGCTGTCGGTAATTATTTCACCGACGGAGTTCATTCCTATCATCGATGGAATTAGTCCGTCGGTAAAACTGTTTAATGGTGTAGTGTTTTCTTAACTTTGAGATAAATGACAGAGATCGTAAGTGCCACACTGGATCACATGAAACAAGCGGGCACACATCAATTTGGATGAAGGTGGGTTCCATGGGGAAAGGGTAGGTTACCACTGAAGTTATCCTTAATTGCTCTTGCAGGTTTGTAGGATTGTTATAAAGAGCGATGATGAAACTTGAGAGTTTTGGATGAAGATGTCTCTGGCAAAGGTCCACCTGCTGCGTTGTGCTTCAGCCTTCATGGGTGGAAAATGCACCCCGATATCTTAGTTAGCATTATAATTATAATTGCTAGTGAATCTTGTTAATTAAATCCTCAACTAAAATAGCTCATATAATACTGCATGTAGAATTTTACAAAAACAAACAACTTTACAAATTGATGAACTGCACGCTATATGAAGTTTAATGTTATTTTTGGTAGTCTTTCCTTGATTTCTCTTGTCCTCTTTGCATGCTATTATGAAATTTAAAAAGAAAAAGTAGAATGAGTTCATGAAAGATTAATTTTTAATGTAGTTTACTGGATTTAGAAGTTGGAACAAGGAATGAGATTAACAGGAAAAAAAATAAATAAATCTTCTCTGGAATTATTCATTATAACAATGTAATGATAAATTTTTCTTTTAATTATAAAATCTTTGAAATATGCATTAGAAACAAGACGGTCTTTTTACCGTGATTCAATTGTCGTTACTAAATTTTAAATTTTATGGGGGAAGAATAGATTTTTAGCTTTTTTTTTGCATAGAAAATTACTTAGCTACCTAAAAAATAAGACATTAAAAAGCTTTTTAGTGTTTTTAATTTTATAAATTTTAAAAATGACCTGAGTTATATTGATTCTTTTTATTTATTGTTTTATGTTAAATTTATTTTGAAAAATTCTTAAAATTAATTTTTGTTTTCTGGATTTTGTACTTCATCATTAGATTACTTATTTATTTCATAAAATAATTTACGCTCACAAAAATGCACATATAACAGTTTTATATTATCTTGAACTTGCACATTGAGGACATGACAAGAAACACCTCCCACCGCGAACACACCACCGACCACATCCAAAGAAGTGGTATTAGAAGAGGAAGCAATCATTTGAGACTTGATTTGACGGCAATAGATGGGGTATAAAGCAAGAATCCGCCTCTACAATCAAGAAAATGCACCTTACACGTATTTGAAGGTGTTTAAGCATGTCTGAAATAGAAAAATATATATATATACACACACATCATGTCAAAAATATTAAGGACTAAAAAGACTTTCAATTGAGGATTCACGTGTATGGGGCTATTTAATAGAAAAACTAAACAAATAGTTTGTGAAAATTCCAAGTACATAAATAAATATTAATGAAAAACCCAGTTTTTAGACCGAATTAGCTATTCACGTTTCATTATACGTTAGATAATTTTATTTTTCACCAAAGAAAATGAATGTGTGGGCTTTTCCAATGCTTTTTAATTTGGTCATAAAAAAAATTTCAACAAAAAAAAAAGCATATTATATATATATATATAGAATTATTCATGCTAATAAATATTAGAAACAAAGTTGTTAATGATAAGTAAAGACTAAACTAAAAAAAAAATTAAAAAATACATATAAATTAAGATATTTAATCTCGTAACATTGATCATATACGTATCCGATTATGTTTAATAATTTTATTTCTTTAAATAAATTTTTTATTTGATGAAACGATTATTCGTACTAATAAAACATAAAAGAAATAGTTAATGATAACCAAAAACTAAATTTGAAAAATAAAAAGATAGATACAAATTAAAATATTTAATCTCATAATAATATATACTGGTCATGTACCTAGTTGCTTCTAATAATTTTGTATCTTATAGTAAATTTTTTATTTAATCAAATGATAATAAAATTGATTTGCGTTATGTTGCATGTTGGAGCAATAGCAAATTATTGATAACAAATGTCTACCAACTCAACGTTAAGTTTGTAAAAACAACTAAATTGACTTGTATTTTCGGAAAATAAATTCATAAATATTAAGGCATAATCCACTGTTGAAGAAGGGTATTTTTAATTAAGGCATGATATAAAGAAAGTTATTTTAAATTTCAATAAAATAGAGGATAATACATTAAATAAAACTATATTTTAATGGGTGAGGATAATAAAAATTGAAGAAGTGGGAACAAGACCACCCTTATTTTTAAAATGGATAGAGGATGGGGCTGGCTTGATGAATCGAACGCCTGGCAATTGCCATCACCACTCAGTTCTTCCACGTTTTAATATGAAGATTTTCTTGTATTTTTGTGGTCTTATATATATATATATATATATATATATATATATATATATATATATATATATATAATGGATGATAATTAAATGTTTTTAATTTCTTCCTTTTTTTTTAATTTTTAAGATGGATATTGCTAACATGGCACTTAAACCAACATAATCAGATATTGACAGCATGCATGCATGGATTTAGATAAGCTTAAAAAATGATCGATAATAATAAAACCAGCCTTCCTCTTAATTGGCTAACCTAAAAATCATGCAGCACATCATTGCATGCATGTCTTCTATGAGCTTAGAGTTTCTGAATACAAAGGAAACCGACGACGAGATTGGATGGAAGAATTAAATCCACCATATATTCAAATCTCAAAAACTTTCTCATCAGTATCAATTATTTTGAATGTAACAGGGGTGATCATTTTTTATTCGATTCGGTTTTTATTAAAAAAAATTATTAAACAATTTTTTTAAAAAAAAAACCAAAACTAGTTCAAACTGACCAGTTTTGGTTCGGTTTTTTAGATAAAAACCTGTTCAAACCTGTTTGACTCGGTTTTTCAGTTTGACTCGGTTTTTTTGATTTGGCTCGGCTTTTTTTTCCGGTTTTTTTCGGTTTGATTCGTTTTGATTTTTTCGGTTTCAGACTTATAAACTTTCTCATTAGTATTAATTATTTTGAATGTAATAGGTTTTTTTAGGGGTCATTATTTTTGGTTTGGTTCGGTTCGGTTTTTATTAAAAAAAAGTAACCAAACAAATTTTTTAAAAAAAAACCAAAATCGATTCAAACCGACCGGTTTCGGTTCGGTTTGGTTTTTTGGACAAAAACCGGTTCAAACCTGTTTGGCTTGGTTTTTTGCCAGTTTGACTCAGTTTTTTTCCGGTTTTTTCAGTTTAGGTTCGGTTCGGTTCGGTTCAGTTTTTTCGGTTTCATGCTTATAAAACCGAACAGAACCAGTCGGTTTTTTAAAATTGTAATAAGTTAAATCAGTTTTTTTTACGATTCGGATTTTTTTGTTATTTTTTTCATTTTCTCAATTTAATCGGTTTTTAATTTTTTTATTCACCCCTATTTTTTTTCCTTGCCAGACGCGTAGGTTTGTAATGTTAGTTTACATTGATAGAAGAAATATTTAGGACAATTTGATTAGTTATCATATATATAAAACATGGATACAATTGGCATCCTAACCACATAGTTAAATGTATTAAAAATAAAAATCGGAGTATTTCTGCTATTCAACCAAATATTTAAAATTCCACACCAATTCTCTTGAAAGCAAAATCACAAACAAAAGATGGCTGCCGCATAATGCTCCTCTAAATTTCCACAGCATCAAAGTTGGTACTTTAGCAAGTACAGATAGATCCAACTAGGGAAAATACAAGCATTTTAACAAAATAATAATTTACTGTACCAAAAACTAATTAACAAAGACAAAAAGGGGAGAAGTGGATGAAAGGAGACAAAGTTCTGCTATGCAGCATACACCAATGGTGGAATTCAACCTTCCCGGGAATGAAAACAAGCATTTTAATGAATGACAGAAACAAACCTCGAACAAGTGGGTACTGACTCATTCATAAAACCACTCATGTATAAAGACAATATCCTCAATGCTCATGCGAACTCCAAATAACCATGATTCGATATTAAAGATAAGATCTTTCCAAGTCCTTTTCCAGATACCTTATCGTTTGCAATCAAGGGACAAAACTTATCAGAAATCAGATTGCTAACTGGGATTAAATAAAAACAAAGCAGCACGCAGTGTCATGGTATTGCTCAATCGTTTTGGTCGATGATTTCAAAATTTCCACTACAGAAATCTGTGCTTAGATCTTCTGTGATTTCCAAGCTTTTATATCAGTATAACGATTGGATTTTCCTTTCCTTAGTGAGCCGAGCACAATATAACGATTGGATTTTCCTTTCCTTAGTGAGCCGAGCACAATGTTAGTTAAGTTTCATAGTTAATTAGTTTTTGGCTTGTTGGATCAAGACGTTGCTTTTGTTCTTAGCAAATTAGTTAATTTAAAAGGGAATACTTTAAATTTATTTCTTATCCAAAGGAGACAGAGAGAGAGATAGTGCAGTGCTTTTTTATTCCATCCTGTAATGCAATAATGTGAATATCACCGTCCAGTATGGGTCAATCTGATCTGATCCTGAGCCAATCTGACCTCTCTTTCAAGCGAAGCTAGAGCAACTAGCAGGTTGCAACTGGCTGACAATATTTCTTCGCTCGACCACCATGGCAGCCCTCTGACCATTAATTGCCTTGCTCTAGATATATATCGAGACCACTGATTTCTACTAGTGTCCTTTTGCAATGTATTTGCAAGACTCTTGGTTGAAAATATCAAATTGATTCGTTTTAACGTTTTTGTTTATATAGTTCTAACAATTAAAATCAGAATCGTTACAAAAAAAACACATCGATTTCTTCCATTTCCAACTCGTGAACGCTTCGAGAATCCCTGTGGCAACACTCGAAACCCATTATACCAAACACGCCCATAATTTTCTCTCCGTAGCTATTGCTTGCCAACCAAGATAACAAAAGTTCTCAGATACGCAAATCTGTAGAAATATTATCACTGGCTTAAGGGTCAATTGGATGATCTAACCCCACCTGATCATCCTTATAATGCCTCGTATCTTGGACCTACCATTTCTTGGATTCCAAACCACCAATACAAACATGCCACGTGAAATCTTACACGAAGAACTCCACTCTTATCTTCAAAATGGCAGGTAAATTTGTATTAGCAACCACCTTATAGTAATCCCACCACAAGAAAGGAAAAGGGCATAAGTTAAAAGAGCAATATGGTCCTCTAATCATCAAAGTTGTTCTCCCACGTCATCACTCCCATTTCTCTCACGAACTTGGCAATTCACCTCACCTATATGTACTCTACACACTCGGCTCCCTTGCTCTCCATCCCCATTGAAAAGCATTTCCATTTCTTATTATACTGAACTACACCACCATGCCCGCATCCCTCGTTTTTATCCTCTTGGTTCTTTTCTTGGGTGTTTCTCTGCAAACCAGCGAAGCTCTGGACCCCTTTGATTGTGACCCAGAAGATGGGACGAGCAGGAACTTTCCATTTTGCCAAGTGAAGTTGCCAATACAAAGCAGAGTCAGTGACCTTATTGGAAGGATGACATTGCAAGAGAAGGTTGGGTTGCTAGTGAACGATGCTGCGGCAGTTCCGCGGCTCGGGATTAAAGGGTATGAGTGGTGGTCCGAGGCTCTTCATGGAGTTTCCAATGTGGGTCCGGGGACCCAGTTTGGTGGGGCCTTCCCTCGGGCCACTAGCTTCCCTCAAGTGATCACCACCGCTGCTTCTTTCAATGCAACTTTGTGGGAGGCCATTGGTCGGGTGAGATTTCAAACCTTGATTTTTATTAAATAATAATTAGACTACTCTGTAGAAGTTAATGGATTAATTCAAGTCATAACAATTAACAAGAATTCTATCAGTTGGAGAACCTTTTGTTTTCTTTTTGTAATGGCGTCCTTAACTTTGTACATGTGAGCTGGATAGAACAGTCGGTATGGAAGGCAGCCCTTTAGCATGCAAACCTCACCCAGCTCTGTGAACCATGCATGAAATGTGACAGTTCTGTGAACCCAATTTGCATGGTGGCTCATACAAATAATGTAGGGACGCCTCCTACATGAGCCAATATCACTCTTCAAAGCTCATAATTACTCTATGAAGGAGTGTCATTGTCAATAACCATAACATTAATATGTGATAATTGATACCAAGAAAAAAAAGTAACCACTGATACAGTAACACTCCTCAGGAGAGGAAATCAAGAAGACGAATCTCAGGTATAAGTTCTGCTATCAGTTTGAGAGTAATATCATTTATTTTTTAAAGTATTTTTTATTTAAAAATATATTAGAATAATTTAATATTCATGTGCCCATTGAAAACATAGTGGTTGCAGCTGGTGCTGTTTGTGTACTAATTATTTAAAATTCAGACATTAATTAATTTTTTTATGCATTTCAATTAATATATAGAGTTAACATAAATTAAAGTCAGTGATTAAATGAATGCAATACATAGTTTAAAATTACTGCTAGTTACAACATCCAGTGCACAGCACCACAAGTTCAGAGATCTTAAGAATAAAATTATATATATATATATATATATATATATATATATATATTCGATGATGTGACGACCTCTTTTTTATGACATGCTTGCTTGCTACGACACATTAAAGAGATAAAACAAAGATACCAAATATTACTGTCTTTACAAAAGAAAGTGGTAACGCAAATGTTCTTAGTTACTTTAATTAATTAAAAAATATTAATCTAAATTATCATAATTTGTAGAGTCATTTCTTTGCCAAGTGTGCATGGGGCTGCTAAAAAGCGAATATATCCATGTTTTTTTTACACCAAATGGGACCTTAATTTTGCTTTAATTGCAGGGCCAATCAAAAGGGTATAGAAAAAGGGATAAGAATTTAATTTTACCTTAAAATAATGTCGGGCAAGTTGCTTCTTGTTTTTTTCTCTCTCTCTGAACCCAGACGGTAGTGGTGCTAGAATTAAAACTAAATAAAATAAAATTATCTAAAATATAACCAAGCCTGTGTACTGTGCAGGTTGTGTCAGATGAAGCAAGAGCAATGTTCAATGGAGGGGTGGCCGGGCTCACATATTGGAGCCCAAACGTGAACATTTTCAGGGACCCAAGGTGGGGTCGTGGACAGGAGACTCCCGGTGAAGACCCAGTAGTAGCCGGTAAATATGCTGCAAGTTATGTTAGAGGTTTACAGGGGAATGACGGTGACCGGCTGAAGGTGGCTGCTTGTTGCAAGCACTTCACGGCCTATGACCTCGATAACTGGAATGGGGTTGATCGGTTCCACTTCAACGCCCTGGTACATTTTAATTTAACAAATGTTTAATCTCTATATGTCAGGGTGATTGATTTCGATTTCATCTGATTTTTATTTATAAAAACAATTAAAATAAAATTTTATAAAATATAAAAAATAAAACCGAACCGAAACCGGTTGTAACCGACCGGTTTCGGTTCGGTTATTTATATCAAAAACCGAAACCCTACCGATTGGTTTTGATTTGGTTTCAGTTCGGTTTAGTTCAGTTCGGTTTAGTTTCAATTCCATTCAATTAATTTATATTAAAAATAAAAAAACTTTATTTTTTATATAGTTTTTGTTTAACTTTCCGATGAATTTTAATTTTGGTTTGGTTTGATTCTTCATGGTAACTATACGATATCCGACCATTTTGTTGACTTTAGGTATTGGGTTTTTGTTAACTGTAACAATAACATAGAGGTGAGGCTCCGCCTTGTGTGGTGGTCTCCTTTTGAACATCATGGAATATGAGTTTGGTCCACATAATGTATTGTATGAGATTATATATTAAGCTCTCAATATGTACCTTAACGCTTAATATATAACATGATGTAGATAATATAATCTCGAGGTTGAATAATATATACCTTGAAGAACGGAAAATGGAGTTTAACTTTTTTTATTTTTATTTTATACAAAAGAATAATTAATATTAGAATATTTTTGAACCAAAGTGGCCAGCATGCACGAGCTGCAAGGCTGCAAATCCAGACCTTATACTAATTGCCGATCCCAACATGAAGTATTTGTGCTTTTTCCCTAAAGTTATTCGCTTCGCTTGTGACAAAATCGAAGAAGTCGATTAAGGCAGCAGCAAGAGAAGTTAATCCCACTTTTCAGTCTGTTTTTGCTTGTGCCCATACGTATCATTATTGTGTCATCCTGATCATTGCTTTGGTTTGTGCACACCTTTCTCCTACCTAAGCCAGACATAACATGGATGAAAAATCCACCAAATTACTAGTAATCCTCACGGCTGCTCAAGTGCTATGTGCTGTCTTTTTTTCTTTCTTTCTTTCTTTTACTTCGAATATTCAAATCAGCATACATGCATTTTTACTAATTTTCTGAGACTTTAAAGTTAAATATACTGCCTTTCTTCCTCTCACGTGTGGGGGTTAATTAACAGGTAAGCAAGCAGGACATGGAAGATACATTTGATGTACCATTCAGGATGTGTGTGAAAGAAGGCAAGGTGGCAAGTGTTATGTGCTCTTACAATCAAGTGAATGGGATCCCCACTTGCGCTGACCCAAAGCTGCTAAAGAAAACTGTACGTGGTCAGTGGAAACTTGATGGGTATGATCAAATCCAAACGGCATCCTGGTTTTATATATATGTTGATGATTATATATAACATGATCATGTAATATATAACTAACCCTTTCGATGCTGTTCGCGATTATCACCACAGGTACATTGTTTCAGACTGCGACTCAGTTGGGGTTTATTATAGTCAGCAACACTATACTACAACCCCAGAAGAAGCAGCTGCTGATGCTATTAAAGCAGGCCAGTGGCCTTTATTCTACTGCTTAAGTCCAATATGAACACGCCCGCGCGCGCGCATATATATATATATATATATATATATATATATATATATATATATATATATATATATATATATATCGAGAGAGAGAGAGAGAGAGAGAGAGAGAGAGACTACATTACCTTTTGTCGAAGAAAATATATATATGTTGGTAACAAATTAATTTTAATATGTTGCAGGTTTAGATATGGACTGCGGACCATTCCTAGGTCAACACACCGAGGATGCAGTGAGAAAGGGCTTGCTAACTGAGGCAGAAATAAATAATGCATTACTTAACACACTGACAGTCCAGATGAGGCTAGGGATGTTTGATGGTGAGCCATCATCAAAGCCATATGGGAACCTAGGCCCAGAAGATGTGTGCACGCCAGCTCACCAAGAGCTTGCCCTTGAAGCGGCAAGACAAGGCATTGTGCTTCTCAAGAATCATGGTCCTCCATTGCCTTTATCTACCCGCCATCATCAATCCGTTGCCATCATTGGGCCTAATTCGAATGTCACTGTTACGATGGTCGGCAATTATGCCGGTGAGTGCTATAGAGCCTGGCGACTTGAACTATCTACATATATTGATCATTAACAATTTTACTCATGGTCGATTACTAGGTGTGGCCTGTGGATACACAACACCCCTACAAGGGATAGGGAGATACGCCAAGACAATATACCAGCAAGGTTGTGCAGATGTTGCTTGTGTTAGTGACCAGCAATTTGTCGCAGCAATGGACGCAGCACGTCAAGCGGATGCAACGGTTCTAGTAATGGGGCTTGACCAGTCTATTGAGGCAGAATCCAGAGATAGGACTGAGCTTCTTCTACCTGGACGCCAACAAGAGCTTATATCTAAGGTTGCCGCAGCATCGAAGGGCCCAACCATATTGGTCTTGATGTCTGGGGGGCCTATTGATGTGTCTTTCGCTGAGAATGATCCAAAAATTGGAGGCATCGTATGGGCTGGTTATCCTGGCCAAGCTGGAGGAGCAGCCATTTCTGATGTCTTGTTTGGAACTACTAACCCAGGTTTGGTTTTAGTAGTGCTTGTTCGAGTTTCTTATTAGGCTCACTTCATCAGGAATGTAACAGAGAATAACGACTTGTTTTTTGGTCTTGCAGGAGGCAAGCTACCTATGACATGGTACCCACAAGATTATGTCACAAATTTGCCTATGACAAACATGGCCATGCGACCAAGCAAATCAAATGGCTATCCTGGAAGAACCTATAGATTCTATAAAGGTAAAGTGGTGTACCCATTTGGTCACGGAATAAGCTACACAAATTTTGTTCATACCATAGCAAGTGCACCAACAATGGTTTCTGTACCCCTTGATGGACACCGCCAGGCCTCCAGAAATGCAACCATTTCAGGAAAGGCAATCAGAGTTACACATGCTAGATGTAATAGGCTGTCGTTTGGAGTGCAAGTAGATGTGAAAAACACTGGCTCCATGGATGGAACTCACACTTTGCTCGTCTACTCAAAACCACCAGCAGGGCATTGGGCTCCTCTCAAACAATTAGTGGCCTTCGAAAAAGTGCATGTTGCAGCAGGGACTCAGCAAAGAGTGGGAATTGACGTTCATGTTTGCAAATTCCTGAGTGTTGTGGACAGATCTGGAATTCGAAGAATTCCAATGGGAGCACATAGTCTTCATATTGGTGACGTGAAGCACTCGGTGTCACTTCAAGCCTCAATTCTAGGTGTGATCAAGTCTTAAAATCTCTCCTGGCATGACGGACGGCTATTGAAATGTCCCGTTTCTAGTAATCAAGCAGTAGTAGCATAATCTTCTCCACCAAAATCATCTCATTGACATACAGTCACGGAGTCGGGATAAAAAGAACTCGTCACTCAAGAGTATAAATTGAATCTTTGATAAACTCTTGATATTCGTTGATGATATTCCATATTAAAGGACAATTATAGTGGGGTTTTCAGAACGAAATGAAGAATTTAAGTTGTGAAACATAACATGTCTTTCTTTTCCTTTATTTTCTGCCTCTTTATTATTGAAAATAGTAAAAGAGATGATAAACTTTTTTTCTTCTACTTCTTACAGCACTCTAACTGCTATCATTTCTCTAATTACCTCTAATTCAGATGTCGAAACTTATTAAAAACTCCATATTCACAATTATGCAAAGTTTTATTCTTGATTTGAGTTCTGGATTATAGATTTGAAACCTAACTCAATATTAAAATTCATTTTATGGTCTGGATTGCGAGTAAACATAACTTAGACTAACCTGAATTTTTATTTTCAAAAACCTAAAATGAGGTTGTCCAAACCAAGTTAACTAGGTTTACCATTGTAAATTCGTTATCTAGTTATGCTTTAATTGACCAGTTTAGTTTTGCTTTCATTAAAATTTAACCTGGAAAATCAAACCATGTAGTGTTGTTGTACAAATAATGTGATGTTCTTATGAGACAATCAAAGTTCACCTTTTTTTTCAAGGATTATAACCCCATTGTCTCATAAAGAATATCCGGCAAAAATAGAAAAAACTCAAAGAAAAACATGTCTTGTTGTTCTTATTTTTCTTTATAAGCTTGTTTGTGGTTTTTTGTTGACAAGGTTGTTTGTTGTTAAATCAAGCAAATTAAAAATACAAATAATTATAGGAAAAATTAAAAGAGTGAATTAGGTTGTTAGTTTCCAAAACGATGAGCAATTAGGTCTTATTTATTAAGGATGGGCAATATTAAAAAATGAAGGATGAAAGTGAAAAAAACGGAGAAAAAAATGGCACTTTTAAATTTGATACGAAAAGTGAACTTTTATCTTTATACATTCCAATTATTACATTTACAGCCCTTTGGTTTTTAGAAATTTACTTTTGATCCAAAACTTTATTTTCTTTATATTTTTGTTTCTTTGTTTAAGATAGAAAAGAGAGAGTTGTCAGATTCCAGTTGAAGAAAAAAAAAGTTGTTATTAGTGCCAATTCCAACCATAAAAATAGCTGATTTTAACATGAACAAGTTTCGTTCAATCAAAGAAGTTCTACCAGAGTGTTTTTTGAGCTTAACCTTACTTGAGAGAGTAGATTTGTTTGGGAAGTTTTTGAAATTCAAGTTGGATTTGGGTTCTTTTTTACCAATTTTGGGTTGTTAAAGGCTATTGGTGGTTTTATTAGGATATCTACTATACTTTTAGGTTTTTTTCGAGCAAAACAAGTTAAAAATTAATTTTTTAGATAAAAAATTCTTTGCCGTGATTTTTCAACAACTATTTGGGCGCTGAGATCTAGAATAATAAACCATGTGTCATTTATGTTTTTTTAAAAAAAAAACCCAGTCTTTTATATATATATATATATATATATATAGAAAGAAGGTTTCCCTGTGGGTTATGCTTCTTTCTAACGAGTCAGGGACACAAGCTCACATGTTTAGCATGTTTTTTCCCTGCATTTTAATCTTGAATTCATTAAATAAATAAAAATATATATTAGGTACCACTGAATTTTAAATTTTATTTGATAAGATCATAGCCTTTTTTATTACATATATTAATAAATATTTTTTTGTACGACTGATTTCCTTAAAAAAACTTTATTGGATTGCTAAAAAAAACTTTATTTCTCTTTTTATCTCGTTTTTCGCTCCAGACTCTTAAAATTTCCAAAATAACCTTTAATTTTTTTATTCTTTAGATTTGGTCCATTTTTATAATTTCTAAAATTGGTATGTTTTTTTAAATTTCATAAACTTTCATTTTTTTCATCTTTCAAATCTAATTCTTATTTTTTTTATTACTATTTGTATTGTTTCAAATCATTTTTTAAATATATTTTGTTGTACAAACCCTTCTTTGAATATTTTTTCATATCAAATTTAATTCTCATTCATTTGATTGTTATTTTTTTTTTTTTTTTGCTTTGTCAAGCTTTTTAAGTTGATATTTTTAAAGTGATTCGTAAAAAACTTCTAGATTGGACCAAGATCAAGGGTTTCACGGGTTAAAAGTTTTAAAGATTTGACCAAAATTAGGATGTTTGCTCGGGTTTGCTTGGTTTTTTTCTTTATCTATGGCAGTTTTGTTTTTTCCATTTCATCCTTCAATATTTATTCAACTGAAGACTATGTTCCATTTTTTTTTAGCTTGTTTTTTGTGGAATTTCTTCTTGGTCCTAAAAAAAACCTGGTTTCCGTGTCTTTTTTATCATTCTTTATTGGGTTTTTTTGCTATTTCTTTAAATTAATATTTGATGAGATCATAGCCTTTTTTATTACATTAATAAACACTTTTTTGTACAATCCTTCATGATATTTTTTTAAAAAACTTTATTGAATTGCTAAAAATACTTTATTTCTCTTCTCATCTAGATTTT
>Ga0325410_1004075_pt1 | contig 16394 bp, 3 predicted proteins | sample PopdelMetagenome_16_FD_206182 | JGI IMG/M metagenome (GOLD analysis project Ga0325410, IMG submission 206182) | Populus deltoides microbial communities from Bellville, Georgia, United States - Xylem-PdIQD-R3 | ecosystem: Host-associated > Plants > Phyllosphere > Stem > Wood/Secondary xylem...
AAGATTCAAACCATAAGATTTATATATTGTTTCCTCCCGATCGACTCACTTTACATCATATATAAAGGAAAGAAAATTAATATTTTCAAATCATAAAACCAACCAAGCATCCTCTGTGATGGTGAAATCATGGCCGACAATGGCATAATCAAAGTATATATACTTTTGTTTCTTTAAAGTACATGTGTTCCTAACTTTGACATGGGTGGAGGAATATTTTTTTCACTTTCCTTTTACTTTGAGCTTAGGTGGAAGCTTATATTTTCAACCACCAGAATGATGATGGCAACAGAGACACAATTTATGAAACTTCAAATAAAGCATTTACGGGTTTTAAAAAACTCGATGGTGGGCTTATTGTGTCTCCAACATACCCTAAAAAGATGGCCAAAAAGGAAATAGTGTACAGGATATTGTGCTGCCTAAAGTTAGAATATATGGGGTTCTTAGATTTGTGGATCCTTTTCCAAAGAATTACTTCTATATGGCGAAAGTCTTCAAGAGCCACCAGCCTGCATGATCTGTCATTGTTACCTACCTAAATATATGCACAGATAATAACATGACTAGCCCCATGCTGTCCATGCCATGGCCAACAGCACCACATGACAATTCTATGGTGGCCTTCTGGTAAACAAGCAAAATAAATTACCCGTTTCATTAAATAATCCATATTTTGCTTTTTTTTTAAAAAAAAAATCAACATATAAAATATTAATTGATGAAGACAGAATGACCCAAATAAAAAAAAATATAGGTTCAGAGCTAGGAATTTTAGTTTGGAAGAGTAAAATTAGAGAGAAAATATTTGATAAACTATATGTATTGTAAAATATTGCATGTCCAGTGTTCTATCAAATCCTAAAATTATATAGAACACTAAATCTCCCATCTAAAATGGGCAAGTTATACATATTATACACACATGAGGAAATATTTTGTCAAGAATTATCGAACAAGCTGGAAGAGAGGTGAATTGACTGCTGGAGGGCCTTATAAAGACTATTAAATTAATTTACCAAGATTATAATCTAGCTAGATAGGGACAAAGAGCCATGATATTTCCCTCTCAGTTTCTATTTTGTATCAAACTGTTTATAAATAGACAAGAAATATCCATAGATTGGGCTAAATCCTAGGAAATAAAGCTAGAAGACAAACATTAATCTCCACCCTCCTCCTTTTTTCCTCTCTCTTTCGAACTTTATGTGCGTGTGCTTCCTTTTCTTTTTGTCTCACTGATTTGCAAAGATTTCAAGAAATTCTCTTCTTCAACAAACAATAATTTTAATCATAATCTCGCTTATCTTCTCAATGCTTAATTTCTATTAAACACTGTTCATCACACATGCGAACATTAATTAATTGTATTATTTAATCAATTTAGATCAATATCCATACATCAATATCATACTTTTTCGATCCTTTATAGATTTGAGCAGATCTTATTGCCGGATGGAATTAATAAATTGTTCCTAGAAATATATGAAGAAATATTATTGTTATTATTATTATATGGTTATTTTTGTGCTAGAATATCATATCATGGAATAATGCTAGATATATAACTAAAATTTCTTTACTAATAAATGATGGAGGACCTTATGCTTGGTGTTAATTTTATTAATCATTCTTTTTGTAATTATTTTTTATTTCCATTAAATCTGATAAAATCCACATGATTTGAATTATAGTAAATACCATTTCATTTGTAGGAAAATGTAAACAAAAAATTATTCTAAAACAAAACCTCAACAAAAGATCAATTAATATATATATTCTTAGCATCATTACACATATATCATCACACAATTAATCACTTGTTGTCAACAAAAGAAGAATTTCTTACAAACAAGGATTGTTGATCTCTCTTCTAATAATAGGTTTTGAAAGAGGTAATTTTTTATAATAGGTTAGGGATAGGTAATTTTTCATATTCCAACTTATCACAATATATATATATATATGGATGTCATATGTCATCCAAACAATTAAAAAAAAAATTAATTTGACATATTGTAGTATGGATCGACCCATTGATTCATCAAGTCCATTGATTGTTGATACTTAGGCTCTTTGACAATGACAATGCAATCTTAGGACCACAACATTTGAAACCATGCTTGTGAATTGTAACAATCAACACTGAAAGCATAACATGTGATTGAGAAATCTTGCTTGATCTTAGATATGAACAAAACATCTCAATTTATCTCTATTGTCGAACCCATTAAAAATTGTTTGAAAAAAACAACTCACTGTAGCCAGCAAACTTGTTAATGCTCCATCATTTATATATACACATAAGCTTAATTTTCCTGCGTGATGAAACAGAGCACATGCATGAACAAGCGTGAAAACGAAATGCTGGATCCATCATGAATAAATGCTAGCTCCATTGTATGCAACTATTATATACTTTACAAGCTAGAAGAGCAAGATATTGAACTTTGCTTGCTAGATAATATTACTTGTCATAATTCATTTTTGGATTATTCTTTAAATTTATTTTTTTTATAATAAAGATAAATAATAAAAATAGCAAGAAGAATGACATTTTGATAAAAATAAGTTGGGAGAATTTCACATGTATAAAAAATCAAGTTGTAATTTTAGATAGAAGACCAAATTTAAGTTTGAGAGCTCAATTTGGGCTTAATTGAGAAAATTAGAATTTTAAAAGACCAAATTTAATTTTTACCAAGTCAATTAATTCAAATCAAGGATAAAATTGCAAGAAAATCAAATTTTTTGAATCAATTAAGGGTCAAATTAAAGAAATTTATAGTCAAAGACCATTTTGCAAAAGACATTGAACTATGAGGATTCAATTGGCTGAAATCAGGGGTGAAATTGAAGAGATTTGAACCAATTAGAGGTTAAATTGAAAAAAAATCTAAAACCAATGACCAAAATAAAAGAAGCACTAAAATCTGGGGCAGAAATTAAAGTTTGTTAGGGGAAAAATTGAACAAAATTAAAAATTTAAAGCCAATCAGGGGTGTAATTATTAGGTTTTCTAGTAACCTTAATACTAGGTGGCGATTCCTGAATATTAATCATAATGATTAAACTCAAAACTCTTTCCCTTCCAACAACATACATCTTAGGAGGCTAATTAAAGCGTGCCATTTCAACGTCACCCTAACGACATTACCATTGAAAAGAAAAGAAAAGAAGACAAGTTTTGTTAGTGAAGCTTGTAGTTTTGTGTCTCAACATTTTGTTATTTGTTTTTGTTTGGTTGTGTTAAAGGGAAAACAAGATTTTGGCCGGAACTACTTAAAATAAGTTGAAAAATAAATTGAATTGGTGTTTTTTAAATTTAAAGAGCATGCAAACCTCAAGTAATAAGAAAAATTTTATGAGCATTTCAAGATTAAATTAAAGACAATAAAAGAAAGTCAAAATGACTATGAAAAGAAAGAAATTTAAGTAGTTGTTTTTTGAATATATATATATATATATTGGTCATAGCAATCTCATCCATTCTTTTTAGCTAAGGTAGTTGATAGCTTATACTTGGTGTTTGGTAGGGCAGGGTGGCTAGTACGTGCAAAAAGTCCCTTTTCGCGGAGGTGGGGACTCTCTGATGGTTAAATAAGTATTTTTTAGAGAGAGAAAATACAATAATATTCTAGAAAGAGATGCTCTGAAAATATATATACAGTAGATAATGAAAATTATGAACTTTTGTTTTGAAGGTCTTATAGTATATTTATAGCCCGTAAGTCTTGTTTTTTTGTAAAAAAAAAAAGAGTCTGAAGTTTAATTTTATCCTGATAACATTTAATGATGTATAAATATCTCTTATATTTATATTAATGTTTGATGGAAATATGGTGGGTTCTTGGAGGACTTTTACACACCTAAAAGGTATAGGTAGATTAAGATCCAAGACATCAAATATAGCTGAGCCCATGAAAGCTGAATATTCCCCTAGGCGTGAACCTATATTAATGTTTGACGGAAATATGGTGGGTTCATCCATTGAGTGAACCTAATTGAGGTTGGGTTGGTCCCTTGGTGATCCCAAAAGAGTTTGGTCATTCCAAAGAGGATCCTCATTCCTTTAGGCGTGCGTAGAGAGGATGGTCATTCTCTTGGCGCGTGCGTAGAGAGGATGGTCATTCTCTTGTGTGTGCCCAAGGCCTAACACACTGTCATGTCCAATTGTGGCTAGGTTTGGCGTGCGCCTTGACTGGGGCGTGCTTGTATTCCAGAAAATTTATACTCATAAACCTTTCTTGATCCTTTTTTTTGGCAAAAATATACTGATAAAAACTTTGGTTTATCAAAATATATATATATATATATATATATATATATATAAAATAATTTTTTATTGGTAATGTCATTAAGGATTTGATCTACCTGCAATACCTAACATGAACCCAGACCATCAATTAAGATAATTTGGCTTCAATGATGTAGCTAAATGGGATTTAATTTGAAACTAATCCCCACTTTAAATACTCACTTCTAAGTAACAGCCTTTTCCCACTTTATATTTCATTATTTATGATCAATTAAGTAGTAGATTCGCAGATCAACATTTATTTTAATTTTATTTGCTAAAAGTGGTTATAATTATGTCTGCCAACATCCAGGTATTAGATTCAGATTGTTTTTCTTTTATGCTCAAGTTCAAAGAATAAATTTTTTACCACAAAGGTGATGATAGCAAAGTCTAGCTAGCCTTGTAGTTCTTAATTTCTTTTTTAATATATGGGGCTCCACTGTATTTAATTTCTTTAAACCATAATTACTTGTTAATTAGTACTCTATATGCCCTATATATATGCATGATCACTTTTCTAGCCATCATCACCATTTTTGGTTAGGGTTAGGTCCATCAGCATCTGTTAAAAAAAAATCGGGGTAAAAAAGTTACCATGTTGAAGATCAATAAGCAAGTTAGAATCAATTAATTAATTACCTTCTTAATTCTTATGATTTGTTGTTATAAACTTAATCCCAGTCCAACTTTACTGATCCCAAATCATTTTAGAAGTTGGAATGTCCAAATTTAAAATCCTTCCACTCCCAAATACAAATAAATAAATAATAAAATAAAATTAACTCAATTCAATAACGATCGGAGATTTAATTAATTTAAGCTGATTGCAACTTCAAATGAATTATTTTAACATGTTTGGAAGCTGCAATATTGAGCATGCCTCCAATATATATTCGACCTATCAATTATTTCCTATAATACATAATTAATTAATTGATGATGGGATCCTAAATAATCGATCCTTGAGACAAACCCTAATCTTGATTTAATATAGTGCAGCATTATCCTGATTTTCTGCAATCTATTAAGAGAATAATCTGTTGTTAGCTTGTACAAAAGTCAATAAATAATTTAATATACTGCAGCTCACATGCTTGCATTAACTTATACACCAATCATATTTAAAAAATAAAAACAAAAATCTTAATTAAATAAAGAAGTTATATCTAGCTTGAATAAAGGACTGACAATTAAGCTGACAACATTCCATCAACAACCCTAATTAACTTCATACCTAAGTTGCACGATCACATTCTTAATTCCCTTAGATTATGGAAGCCACCATGTGAAAAACTAACCTTGAAAAGAAAACCTTTTCTTGTCTCTCTCTCGTTTGGCTCTATATGCAATTAATTAGCATTGCATCCTCTCTTCACTCCTTGCACGAGTGCCTCTCGTTTCCCTTGCTATATATATATATATATTTGCTTTTAATTAGGAAAATAAAGACTCAAACTTTAATCAACAACTCATTACACTTAAGAACACATGCCTCCCATGAAGCGTTGCCAATAATCCTATTGTTTAAATGATACATTTTTCTTTCTCACGATAGTACAAGCAACAAGGACACTTTTAGGACAATGCTACAACCTAACTTGGTCGGTTTACTTCCTAGCTAGCTAGTTAGCCTAGCTATTTGAGAGGTTGTAATATTGCAATAAGATTTTGATAATTGTTCCTCATGCGGGTGTATCCCACAAATTAATCTCTTTAATATATATATGTAAAATAAAAACAATATTTACATAGCAAGTTGATCATAATTTTATTAGTTAAAATTCTATTTTTTCTTATTCATTTAAGTAAACTTATGTTTGATGAACTTCTCAACTCAATCAGTAATGTTTCTTAAATTAAAAATGAAGCATTATAATACATACTTATCCTATAAATTGCTCAATATTGTGCTTCTACAATAACTTGTCCAATTGTCATTATACATGCACGAACTTGTTCCTGCTTAAACAATCCTTCTTTATCCAAAAAAATAAAATAAAAAATAAAACACAAAGTGTACAAGCTATTATAAGCTGTGAGATTTATGCACAAACTTGCAAGTTTCTAAATTTAATATAAAAGGAATATATGTTGGTTTGAGGCCGGTCAATTAATCTTAATTTCTTCAAATTCATTGAATTAAGAAATTCTACCACTAAGGCAACAATTCCCATCCAAGTAAGCTCCAATTCTATTGGTCCAAAACCCTTACATGGCAAAGAGAATTATGCCAGCTATAAAGATAGCACAGAAGCTGCAAAACCCAATAAATCCATACTTGTTTTGCTTTCCTAAATTAGCCTGTAGTTAATCCATTGTTGTTACACTGATCGCGGAACTCATAATCTAAAATTTAATTGAGATTAAGTTTTTAATTGAATTGTATAAAATATTAATCTAATAACATCTAGTTGATTGGATTAAGTTTTTAATGATTTGCTTGATATCGAACCAAGCTGACCAATATATAAAAAAAATTAAAAAAATAACAAAACATTGTTTTTAATTTTAAAAAAATTATTAATGGAAGTTAAACCGGCTAATAACTCGTACCTTTCAAATTAGGACTTGGAACCATGAGTTAATCCAATGCCGGGGTGTACAAAACAGTAAATTTACCCTCATGAATCACCATCACTTCGAAGACAAAAAAAAAAAGCCAAAACCAAAATATATAAAAACAAAAAAAAAAAAACTAACTATAAAACCCAAAATCCAGCTCTCCTTTCCACCCTCAAAATCCTCTCTCCCTCTCTTTTTCTCTCTCTAAAAATGGAGCTCCCACCACCCTTCCCAAGACCACCACCTCCTCCACCACCACAAGACCAGCAACACCAGAAAGATTTAGACTTTGACAGCATTAGAGCCATCAAAGTCCTCGGCAAAGGAGCCATGGGGACAGTCTTCCTTGTACACAACCAAGAAACTGACTCCACAGCCAAGAACCGATTTGCCCTCAAAGTAGTCGAGAAATCCACCCTCCATACCAAATTCGACGCCGAACGCCGTGCACGGTGGGAGATCCAAGTCTTGAACCAATTATCCACCCCAAAAACAACCCACCCATTTCTCCCCAACCTCATTTCCTCCATAGAAACCCAAGAATTCCTCGCTTGGTCTGTCCCCTTTTGTCCCGGTGGTGACCTCAACGTCCTCCGCCACCGCCAAAACGACCATGTTTTCTCCCCTGCTGTAATCCGCTTTTACTTAGCTGAAATTGTTTGTGCTCTTGATCACCTCCACCAAATGGGCATTGTCTACAGAGACCTAAAGCCTGAGAACATTTTGATACAACATTCTGGTCACGTTACTCTTACAGACTTTGATCTTTCTCGTACGTTAACGAGAAAAACGGTAAGAAATCTTGTCCCTAACGCCGCCGCGAGCTGCAATAATTTAATCACCGTCAGCGAAATTGAACAGCAACCTCAAAAGAAGCAGCAACAACATCATATAAGGTACTTGACGAGGTGGTGGTTTGTTAATGATGTTCAACACAAAAAGAACGGGCTAAAGAAGGCAAAATCTGCACGAGTTAGCCCGGTGAGTCGGAGAAAACTAAGCTTCAACAATGGAGAACGGTCCAACTCGTTCGTGGGCACAGAGGAATATGTCTCGCCGGAGGTTGTAAGAGGAGATGGGCACGAGTTCGCTGTTGATTGGTGGGCTCTTGGAATTTTGAGCTTCGAGATGTTATATGGGACGACGCCTTTTGTAGGGAAGAACCGGAAGGAAACGTTTCGAAACGTATTGTCCAAGAAGCCGGAGTTTATCGGGAAACGAAACGAGTTAACAGACTTGATTGAACGGCTGTTAGAGAAGGACCCCACACAAAGGTTGGGGTATCAACGTGGAGCTTGTGAGATTAAGGAGCATGTGTTTTTCAAGGGTGTAAGGTGGGACCTATTAACGGAAGTCTTAAGACCGCCGTTTATTCCGTCGAGAGACGACGGGGAGTTAACGGAGAGGGTAACGGCAGCTGGGGTGGATATAAGGCAGTATTTTAAAGATTTAAGGGCGCCACCTCCGTCGATGCCTCCGTCACCGTCTTCGGATTATTGCATGAAATTGTCAGAATTCTGACCCACACGTGCGGCACGTGGCACGTGAAAGATTTAGCACAGTTCATTTTCTTTTTTATGTACATAAAATAAATGGGTTAGAAATTGAAAAACACTAGCCGTAGTGAAGATGAAGATTAGCTGTTACAAGCTATAAATATATATAGATTATTATAAAAAAAATTTAAGGATTATGAGTGGGAAAATTATAGGATATCTGTTTTAGTTTATTTGATAATATTTTGAGAAACAATATTTTTATACACTTGTTTATACTTTTTAATTATGAAGTTATATATCTGTTAATTAGTTGAGTATTAATATGTGAATTAATGAGAATTAATTTAGTCCAACAATATAATATTTTATTAAAAAATAAAATAGAGGAAGATAGACACAATTTCTAGGTCTTTGATTGCTATCCAAGAATTTAAAAAAAAAAAAAGAAAAAAAAAGAGGAAATTTGGTGGCTAGTTACACCTAATATTGGAGGCACTGCAAAGGGCGGGGATTGCTTTTGGACAAAATTATTCTTGTTTTCTCCCTTCTTGAAAAAGAAAACAAAATCTTGCATTTCTTGCATAGATATTTATGGTACCGATATAATATTTTCCTAAAATAAAGGAAAAGACCACTCCAATTAAATTCAACATCGTTTTGTTTTGATTTCAAATTAAATAAGGTAAGAATTAATTTGATTAGATCTACCCGATTTATGAGTGTTTATAGTTGAAATAAATAATTGATATAGCTAGCAATATAATATTTTCCTGAAATAAAGAAAAAAATTATTATTATTAAATTCAACATCATTTTGATTTTAAATTAATTAAGATAAAAATTAACTTATTAGATCTTATCGATTTATGATTAAATCAACTCAATCAAAACTTGATTTGGTCTTTTAAAAAAGTTTAAATATTGTTTTAACTTAAAAAAATATAAAAAAGATATATTTTTAGATTAACAGGGTTAACCCGTCTAATTCATGACCTTGATTTAATGTGAGAGTGTGGTAGCGTTTGCTTTTTAAAATATTTTTTACTTAAAATTATATTAAAATAATTTTTTTAATAAATTATTTTTAACATCAGCACATTTAAATAATTAAAAAAATTAAATTTTAACCGATTACCTCTTAAACTGCAATCTCAAACGGAGAATTAATAACTTTGAACAAAAGTACTTGAGTTTTTTTAATGAATATTAAAAGAAGTATTTAGAAACTAAATCATACTCAATGTTCACCTTTTATTAGTTTGATCATTTTAGCTGGTGGTTCTCGATGGCTTTAGTTCTATAATTACAGTGGTAATTAATGAGAAGGATAATTAATTGGTGATCAGTGGGGTCATGAATTTTTAAATTGAAATCATTTTGTTTACCGAAAGATGACAATAAGGCTACTGTTTGTTCCGTGAAGAGTGGTGTGAAATGATCAATGAAAAATTGTTGTTCCTTTGTGATGCAAATATTAATTAGAAGCTCAAGCTTACATATATATATATATATTCTTTCATGTTCACGTGCAAAGATCTTATATTTAATCACTAATTATTCTACTACTTCATGATTCTTAATTATAACACCATCTTTGATAAATATACGATGTATTATGAGGGATTTTCATCATATGCGACTGATTGATATTTTTTAAAAATATTTTTTAATTAAAAATAAATTTTTTTATTTTATTTTTGATATCAGAACATTAAAATTATCTTATTTTTTAAAAAGGTTTTAATTTGATATCTTTTAAACGAAAAAATAAGCTGTAATACAATATATTTATTTGACACCTTGTTTCTAATGAACTGGAAAAAAGGATTTGATTCATATAAAAATTAACACATGATCATAGAGAACATGAGTTTGCACAAATTTAAAAAAGACATCAATATCGAAATATCTTCTTGATAAGAGCGACCTCAACGAGATGGATGCAATTAAATTATTTGTAAGCTTTGTCTGAGGTAGGCTTGGCTCACCCGTGAGATAAATTTGCCTCGAAGAAGACCGGATAGCCCGCCCAGGCAACGTTTCATCCACGCATGTTGTCTGTACGGCAAGGATAAGCCTTGTCAAGCATGAAATCTATGTTCACTCTTTCATAAGTGATGAGATCTATTTACAATCCGTTTGTATATATATGTTGTTTTTTTAAAAAAAATATAAATTATATTTTAAGATATTATTTAACGGTTTAAGTTTTTGAGTTGAATTATTATTTGACATGGTATCGGAGTTTTGATTATCGAGCGGTTATAAATTTAAATCTTACTATTTTTATTTATTTAATAAAAATGTAAATACAAGTCTGTACAAGTTTTAAAGTCAAAGCGTTTTCATTTGAAGAGGTATAGTAAAGAATAATATAAATTATATATTGAAATCTCACCTAATCACTTAAACTTTTGAATTGAATTGATATTTTAATATTTTAAACTGAGTTTCAAACCAATGGTTTGAAATCAAAAATATTATTTTCAATGCTTTTTATTTTTAATGTAGTTGTAAACAAATGAATATTTAGTGTGTTTGAGATTATGATATTTTTATAGTTATGGTTTAAAAAAATAGATTTAAAAAAATTTATAGGTTATAGCTTTTTTTTAATTAGTATATTGAGAGAAAATTTTCAGTAAATCCATGCAAAACCATGAGAGCATTGAGAGGGAGAGGGAGAAAAAAAACAAAACTAATTTTTTGGCCTTTCTTCTTTAATTTTACAGCTATAATGGAAGAGCCAAAATAATTTTTCTATCAAAGAGAAAACATTCCTATATATTTATCAAAAGAACCAAAACATTAAAATGAATTATTTAAATATTATTTTTTTCATAAATTAAACTTTTCTCAATAGCTTTTTTTTCAAAAATAACCACAAGTACTAATATTAAATATATTAACATATAAATGTATTGTTAAAATGATTTTTTTCATTAAAATTTACATAAAAAATTATATTTATACTATTCAAAAAATCATTTGACTCTTCTAAATTATTTTTATCGTTGGAGATGCTATAATACGTGTGGATTAATCAAATATATAATTGGAGTAAACACAAATTGCACCACATTACACAACAAAAATAAACGAGCTTCATATACGTGTACCCTAATTAAGTACTATTCAATGAGTTTGAATCCAAAAAATATATATTGGTAAGCTCTATCTGGTATTTCTTAATACCTAGCTATAGGAACTTTCTTAATTAACCACAGATTGCTTGTTGGTAGATGACCATTTTGTAAAAAGGCTAATTATTTTCCAGTGAGTTTACTAATTTCAATATAGAAAGTGAAGCATGATCATATGATTACCAGACAAATGTTCTTAGATTACGGGGTTTGCTGGAGGGCCATTGCTTGATTTGCCTTTAACTTTATCACACAATTCCTGACTTCTAAGGTTTGGCGTCCATGGTAATGATTACAGGCTCCCCTCAATCTTAGACTCGAAAAAGAGGAAGCTAATACATATCTCTTATGGTTATAGAAAAATGCCAAGTGTGCAAGAACTTTAACAAATCACTTGTTCAGTGTTCTTAGTATGGAAAAGCCCTAACAAAAATCATTAATTTGTTTTATAACCTATTTAGTTGACATCTTTTAATTTAGTTTAATTGATGCCAATCAAAACAAGTTCAAGAAAGTTTTATAAAGGTCCCTTTACCTATTCATTATATTTTATAAAATATACTATTAATTGAAGCAAAAAAAAAAAAAAAAAAGCTTGAGCACTCTAGGATTAATGTTCACCAAAATTATGTAAGTTGAGAGCTCTGGTCAAACAAAATGATGTTTTCATATTAAGATTTAGTCAATGGTGCATATTACATAAGATGCTTAATTTGTTTATTATATGATGCAAACAATAAGAAGATTTTTCTAATTTTGGACAGCAATGATAAATTGGGAGGGGATAGGTGAAATTTAAAGAATAAATAGGGTGGATTAACATAATTTTTGAATAATATAGGGGTCAGCCGTGAAAGGAAAAAAACACAAAAAAGTAAACGAGCTTTAGAGTACTGTATGGCATCCTTTATTGGCAAAGTTGTTCAAAGACCTAAAGTTACAAAACTTGACTCCATATTCTTTTGTTTACTTTAATTGCTTTATATGGTTGTATATTTGATTATTTATTTGTTCTGTTTACTCGTCAATATTTTTCTCTTTTTGAATAAAGATTTTATTGTTGTTTTTAGTTTGATAGAGAAAGTTGATATTTCATCAACAAGATTAATTAATTTGTTGTTTATGTGCATGTAAGATTTATTCAACTTCTAAATAGATAATTTAGATTTAAAATCTTCAGAGGATTTAATTTCTTTGTGTTCAAAATAATTAAATATACCAGTTATTGTTTGGAATATTATTATACACCACTTGTATTGCCAATTATTTTTTTTCAAACAATAAGTTATACTTTATTTGGATGGATTTAGTATAAAAATAGTGGTATATATATTTATACTTTATATATTTTGAATAATGAAATTAGTATTTTCTTTTCTAAAAAAAAACATGTAATATCCTTGTGAAATATAACTATAAGGTACTTATATCATAGTTTTCTCACGTACAAACATCAAGTATACTTTGATTCTAAAAAATTATAAATAATTATGCAAAAAAGTCCTCAGATAGACAAGAACTTTATCATCCGCTAATTACATTGTGGAGGAGACTTAATAATTTATTCTCCAATGTGAGGGTGTATTTTTCAAAATTATCTAAAAAGAAGATTTTAGAATTCATTCTCCTTCATGTTGATGTGAATATTCCCTTTTAAGATCTTATAATTAACGTGAAAAAAGAAAAAGGAACATTAAGGAAGGAAACATTAAAAAATCAATTATCTCAATTTTCTTTGTCTTTGTGAAGATAAAATCACCTGAAATATATGTAAGATATATTAAGTCTTATTTAATGGTTTAAATTATTAAATTAAGATAATTTTTTGATATAATATTAGAATTTTATTGACTAAATAGTCATGATCAGTTTGAATCTTATCATTCTCGTTATATTTAATAAAAATTAAACATAAAATACAAATCCATGAGATGATTTTTTTTGGTGGAGATGATTTTCTATAATCCCACTATTAATTCTCCAGCTGCAAACAAACCCTCAACTTCAAACAACTACAATACGGGTCTATGATCATCCTCATGCACCAAAAAAATATGTTCAATTTCAGTACTCCTGGAATCATATAGAACTCAGTAGAAACAATGACTTGGTCTAATATGATAGAACATTTTTTTTACTTGGTAGACCACTAGTAGATGGCATCAGGTGCTTAGATCACTAAAATTTGGAATTGGTTCCCCAGTAGGCACTGAAATGGTCTAAATTTATTCCATTTGTCGGCGGATTTAATGCTCAATTTGACAATTGTTTTCTAGCAAATGTGACTTTAGGTTCACTTATAGTAGAAACCAAATTGACCCTTTGTCATCTGCTTGTTGATCAATCAGCATTATTGGCCCTGCACGCATCAACACAACTTGATATACATGCCATGATGGATACGGAGAGAAGTTGCAGAGACGGGCGGCCCTTGCATTCCCCTTCTTGATAAACATAAGGTCACTTCAGTTTTTTTTTTATTATTTATTGAGTGCATTAATGAGAAGATAGTCATTTAGAAGATAATTCTTGAAAAATTGAATTGTCATTTACAGAAAAATAAAAAGTTTGTGCTACAACATTATCTATATATCCCAATAAATATTCGTGCCCTGTGGAAATTTGGGGTGGGGTTATTCTGTTCTCATCTCTTGTAACATATTCTACCACTTCAAGAAAATTTATCAACATTTAGGGCACGTGCAATGTTGAGAGGATGATATACATGGAACTTGGCATTATATTGTAAGGCTATATCGACATGCTTTTGAATTTTGAGCCATATTCAGTCCATTTTGTCGAAACCTTGATGGATACAAGCTATGAAAGGAAATATAGATGATGTCAAAGTTCTCAAGCTTCATCTAATCTAACCCAAGAAGTGTATATCATGATCATCTCATGTAAACATGAAGCATGGAGACTTTGAGAATGAGTTTGTCGATCCCCCTTCATTAATTTTGACCATGATTAAATGGGAACCCTCTTTTCTATGTCAGCTAGCCATTTGGTTGATTTTACTTGGATGTTCTTCAACTTAGTAACTACGTTTACCAATGAAGAATAGGATGTTAATTGCTGTGATCCCTTTACATTTTTTTAAGGTGCTATAAAGGGAGTCAAAACCAACATTTAGCTTCGATGAATGGGATCTCTAGGACCCTTTTGTGATATTATAATATGTTTGGTTTGAATGTAATTTACTTCAAGCAAATTCTCAACTTCCATTTCCCTTTAAAATGATTTCTAAGTTAGGTAATTAATGGGATTTCCTTTTCAAAGTTAGGGCTCGCGACCTTTTATGGTCGGTTGTAAGAGCATATAACTTTATTATAAGGCTAAATGTTCGTATAGATATTGGTGCCTGCATGCTGGGTCCTGCCTGGAAGTTGAGTTAAATGTTAATTTCTCTGCCAAACTCTTTAATGCATATGGGTTTTTTCTTTAAATCCCACAAGTGCAGACAAGACCACTTCGACGAGTAATCTTTGCACACCTAATATTAAACATATAGTTAAGGCAATTGTTTGTGAAAGTCTCCGGTTTATATATATGCTTTAGTTTAGGCATAGAAGTTAATTAGGAGTATTAAGATGATAATGAAAACAATTAATCGATTCTATCTATAACTAAATTAGATTAATTAAGTGGACATTACGTAATCAATTAGTTGATAATATTATTTTAATGGTCTCAAGTTATCTTAATCAACTTTTTTAATGACAAAAATAGACAAAGAAACACTATTAGATTGAGTTTATATATATGAGGCACTTGAAGTTTTTTTTTTTTTTTTTCCATGGAATGTTTAATGAATCTTGAGTTATATAATGATATAGCCCTTCATGGTTTAAATTCCATCTCCCAAATCTTAAAAACAAATTAAATGAAGCAATATATATATATATATATATATATATATATATTTCGTTGGTACTGGGCCTTTTGTTTTCCTATATGATGTTCAACAAGTATCACAATCGGTGACAACGAGCATTTTACGTTGCCTTTTCATATTGTTGGTTTAAGATTCTATCACTAGCTACCTTTTAAATTAGTTTTTTTTCCTTAAATCTTGATTATTAAAGTATGCTTGAATCAACCTTTACTTGCAACACTAAATTCTGATGGATAAAGAAAAATTCAATTAATTCAAACTTGAGATGATATTATTAGAGTAATTGAAATTACCACTTGGCAGCCTCTAGAAAATCATCAAACGAGTCAAGATAGCTAAAATACTATGTTCATGTCTTCGGACCAAACTTGCTGACACCTTTTTTGCAAACTTCTTGGAGGTTAAAACGATTTCTACTATGGTCAACAAGTTACCTTTTTTAGAGGTAGAAAGTAGGTCTAATGGCCGATTATGCGACTTAATTTATGGTTGAATACATCATATTTATGAAGTTGAATCTTGAAACCGGCAACTTCAGCTGAATATCTTCTCGTTGAAACTCATAATTACTTGTTTTTAACTCCAGACATGCAAGATCATAGGACCATTCTATGAGTAGACAATTATTTCCAGTTAAATAAGGATCCAATGGAGAAATATGTTGCGATATATCCTAACACGGAAATTGACCACCAACGGAAATGTAATTGAGTACATAAAATTATTGAACACAGTACGTATTTTTTAGAATAACAGGACCCTAGTGCAAATGCAGAAAAAAACAGTACCCGAGAAGAATGGTGAGCATAGTTGATTTTTGTAGTTAATATTAAACTCAACTTGAGATAAATTAACTGAAAAGTGTTCTTCATGGAGCCAAGAAACTAAGGGAAGGTGAGGAAAGAAAAAGAAAAACAATAATTTTGTAACTCTACACAACCCTTTCTTTTTATATCTATATTTCTAAAAACACCATCGTTTTATTTGGAAAT
>Ga0325410_1004076_pt1 | contig 16392 bp, 9 predicted proteins | sample PopdelMetagenome_16_FD_206182 | JGI IMG/M metagenome (GOLD analysis project Ga0325410, IMG submission 206182) | Populus deltoides microbial communities from Bellville, Georgia, United States - Xylem-PdIQD-R3 | ecosystem: Host-associated > Plants > Phyllosphere > Stem > Wood/Secondary xylem...
AGAGGCTGCATGGTGGTAGCTTGTCTTGCGTTAAAAAGTGAAGAATTGTTTTTCTTTGCTAAAATCGGAGCAACAGGAGGCTCATCGAACCAAGTGTTTCATCTGATCATCCATTATAGATCTTCTTCTTTTTTTTTTTCAATTCCAAAACCATTTCTCCGTAACTTGTAGGCAGGTTACAATTGGGCATCCTTACTCTTGCAGTTCTGGTGAATCATAATCTGTTTTTTTTTTTTTTTTTTTTGTGTGTTTTAAAAAACATTTAAAAATATTTTTGAAAAAAAATAATTTTTTTATTTTTTTATTTTAAACTAATATTTTTTTTTAGTGTTTTCAGATAATTTTAATATTTTAAAATTAAAAATAATTTTTTAAAAATAAAAAAATATTATTTTCATATATATATTTTTTTAAAATACGATAAATAAAAACTACATGAAGGGAACACGAGAGCACATTAAATTAAACTTTGAAAGAGGCTCCAAAATCTAGTAATCTCCTATATATATATAAAAGAAACCGACTTGGATTGACTTCGAGCATGAGTAAAACCACTAGCTCTATAAAGAAACCACTGGCTTGTTGGGGTAAATTTTTACCGTTGGAGACAAAATTGTTGGCTATATGGCGCACAGGAAAGCACAATACTCCCCACAAGAATGTGTGCGGCCTTGGTTAACCCACAATTCCACCCTATTTATAAGAACCCATGCAGAACCCTTCAACGTCTCAAATAGCAACCACACATTACAAGCTTCAAATATCTAAATAGCACTCTTTTGTTCTCTTTTCCACCTGCAGTTTTTCTAGATATTTAGCAATGTCAGGACTTGTGGACATTTGGACTGGCGAGCTTGCCAAGCTACGTGAAAAGGGTCAGGCTGTTTGGTCAAGTGGCTCGAGCCCTACAAATGTTGAGTCTAGTAAAGTGGTTCCAGGAGAGGAAGGAAGCTTACGCTTGGTAAAGCCATTGCCTGCTTCAATCAGAGGCATGCGAGTCAAGTCACCTGCATTGACATATTCTGAGGCTTCACTTTCCATGCTTATCGACTGCTTAAATCAATGAAAAATGCTTGAATTTCAAGGTTCTTTTCCCTTTTTGGCTATGGATATTCCAATTATTTTTTCCTAATATCATTGTAAGAACCAAACTAGCAAAAAAATAGCTGTATACATTAATATTTGCTATAGTCAAACAAAAGAAAAAAGGGTACTTGAATTTTATGATTCTATTCGATTCACTCCTTTTGTGTTTGTACTTGATACAAGGGTATAATTAATCACATTCTTCATGGGAAAATCAGTACAGCAGATCATCTAGGAAGAATAAACACTAACTAATGTTGCTTGGTTGCCGTGGTATATATTGGCTATGGAGACATTCCGTGGGCACTAAAATATGGACAAAACCACCGAGAGCTATGGAGTTGGCTGCCAAAAAATCTTATCTTATAGAATATAAACATTGAGCTAAGCACCCTTGGCGTTTCAAAATGTCAACCACTAAAACCAGCAAAAAAAATCTTTCAAGCACTTTTAAGGATCTTTTTGCCTTGGCCTTTTCATTGTCTGTTTCTGTTGAATAGGAAGATATTTAGCTGATTAATTCAAAACTTACATGTAATGTTTCAGCCGTTGGCTTAAACGATAAGCGTGGTTATTTCCAGTATTATTGCTATTATTATTTTTTATTATTATTAATATGGGTGTTCGGACTAACTTGCGTGCACCTCGATTAATCCCACAGGCCCTGAAGTTAACGATTATATAAGCCTCCAGTGATCCTGAGATTTGTGAAACTCAAACTAGTAATCTCTGAAGAGTAAACCCAAAACCTGACCAGTTGAATTAAACCTTTTGTTATTATTACTTTCTCGTATTGGTGGAAACTTTTATATATATATAGAATGAATAAACCAATTTAGATGTAAACTAGTTTAGAAGCCGTGTTATTTTTTTAATGTAACAAAACAATATCCGAGTGAAATCTATATATTTTTTTAATGTAACAAAACAATGATTTCACATATTTTTTTAATGTAACAAAACAACATCCAAGTCGTAGGGAATTATTCGGAATTATTATTAAACCTGACTCTATGAGTCTATCTTGAAATCCTTTTAATCCGATTTTTTTGTCTAATTTGGATTTAAAATTAAATTATTTGAGAGTTGTCACAACATAACCCTGTAATCTTTACTAGTTCAAAGACAACTCAGCTGACTAGTAAAAAATATCTTAAAAATAAAATCGAGAAAAAAATGATGAAATTGATAAGAAAAAAACATCTAAACTCAAATTATAGCCTAGTCCAAGTTAAAATGAAACCATGTGAGAATTGCCTTGGCATCACCCAATCAACTTGTTGAGTCCAAAAACAACCTGGACAACCGATAAAAAATTTTGAGAATGAAATTTAGAAAAAAAATGATGAAATTAAAAAAAAAACTCTCGACCCAATTTCTTATTTAACTCGGGTTTAAAATTAAATAATGTAAAAGTTGCCTTGACATTATCTAGTCGACTTGGTTAATCCAAAAACAACCAAAATGACCGTTAAGGAAAAAACATTCAAACTCAAATTATAGCCTAGTCCGGGTTTAAAATGAAACCGTGTGAGAATTGTTTTGATATGACCTAATTAACTTCAATTTAAAGACAACCTGAATGATTAGTAAAAAAAATTTAAGGATGAAATTTTAAAAAAAAAATGATGAAATTAAAAGAAAAAAGTCTCAATTCACTTCCTTGTTTAATCTAAATTTAAAATTAAATAGTGTGAAAATTGTCCTGACATGATCTAGTCGATTTTGTTGATTTAAAAATAACCAAAATGACTGTTAAGAAAAATAGGTGGATAAAATTAAAAATAAAATAAAATTAAAATTAAAATTGGAACCGAATTGAAAAGTAAAAGAAGGGGAGGAGGAGCTTGATTTCATCAAATTAGGTTAGCTTGTAGAAGGGTCTAATAAAAATATCTTTCTTATGCATCGAGAAAGACAAGAAGAAAAGTAGAAGAAGACTTCTGAGTGCGTGAATGGACCAAAATAGGGCAAAAGAAGAGAGTTGATTGAAAACTGACAGCTGTGGGATTTGAACCCACGCCCTTTCGGACCAGAGCCTAAATCTGGCGCCTTAGACCACTCGGCCAAACTGTCGTTGATGCTAATAGCTTAAGCTTATTTAAATTTATCCTTTTGTAGTTTCCTGGCACATCGACATAAATTGCATCCAATTGGAAATGGACGGGTCGCCCACGGGAAGAGAGCCTATCTATGGACCCTTTGTTTGTATTCGGGCATTTCCTTCAATAATGGAAACTTCCATTATATTGTCTCAATAATTCTATGGGCTCTGTAGGTATGTGAGATGATAACGATCTCCTTCTCTGTGTTCTAAGTTCTAAGCGTGTTACACGTGGCATCTTCTTAACCGACAAAAATAATAGCGACCCCTTCAATTGGGAAACCCTCGTATCTTCTTGCTCGTACCAAAACACCAGTGTAGTTCGATCCTCCTCCTGCCATGTTGTTATGATTATTCAATTTACCAATTGATTTTAATTCCAATTCAACAAGACTTCTCCTGAAATTACCCCTCGTGGAACCAAGGATACTCAAAAATTGAATTTTTTTTAATATTTATATTCTACCCGTTATCGATCTATAAAAATTTTCCTATTTATATATAACGTGTGATTTTCAGGATTTGGATGAAAATCATGAAAAAACAAGCATTTAGGGTATGAGCATTCATACCCTAGCATCTCACTCGTAAGATATTCACAACCATTACAGTGGAATATTCAAATATAGGGAAACTATATCCCTTCTTCCCATTTTTAACATCATCTAGGAGCGACCACACGTAGATTTTTCTTTTGGTCAACAAAAACCACTTGCTCTGAACTGTACACGAGTTCTTCAAAACTCACCACTCCTCTTCTCCTCTATATAAACCATTCAGCTCCAGCTCTCTTCTCATTCGGCAAAAAGTAACATTAAAGAAATCAGGGTTCAAGTCTTTTGAGGAGGGATATGTCTGCACTTGTGGAGATATGGGCGAGTGAGCTAGCAAAGCTTAAGGAGAAGGTTACACCAAGAAAGCCCTTCTTGTCAAAACCCAAAGAGGGAGGAGCTGAAGAAGAGAGGGAGGTTAAAAAGAGCAAAGTGGTTCAGGGAGAAACTACAATGTCTGAGGCCACAGTTTGCTTGCTTATGGACAGGTTTGCACCTGTATGATGAAACAGTGATGTGAAGAAATGTCTATGGTTCGTATAGAGGTGTGTCTGTAATGCAAACTGGCTTGTGTTTGTACTTCGTAGGGCTTCTCTTTTACTAATAGATTAGTTTTTTTTTTTTTTCTATATCTTTAGTTGTAATAATGCTTGTGTATTTAGTTGATCCAAGAGCAGCGGCTGCAAAATTTGTGAATGTTTCAGCTTTTCAGAGAAATGCTATTTCTTTCATGTTTGAAATATTTGTGATTTAAGCTCTACTTCCCTTTCCTATACATGACTGGCTCACGGACAATATACAGATTTTGCGAGAGGAAGTCTTGGGAATAGCAGGCGGTCCTCTGTTCCCTTCAGTCGACCCTGTATGTGATTACAACGTTGTTAAAATCATGAGGATGAACTTGCCTCTATGCTAGTCGAAGATAACTCATTGTTGGGGTAGTTAAGTTCCTCTTGCTTCCACTTCAGAACCTCTCTTGCATATTTAAAAGCTTCATCAACATTATCAGGTTCCAAACCAGTAGCTAGTGAAACATACAGCTTCCTGTCAGTGAGATCTCTGAACAATCTCTTGAACTTTACTGCAATATATTGGGAGGCACGACGTGCCAATGAAGGATTGGTGCTGGTGGTGCTGCTGCTGCTGTTGGGATTGTAGCTAATCACAGGATTGAAGTCATCAAACCATTCGCATTGAGTCAGCGGAACCTGTTCAATCTTTTCCTCGAGCAGGTCAAATTTATTCAGTATAAGAAGGAACTTCTTCTCTTCAAATTTTGGATGAGTGGCCGTGCGTTCAAATAGCTGCCTGCTTGCAATCATCTTGTTGATGAGAACTCCATTCTTGTCTTCAGAAAACTCATCATAATCAATCAATGAAACACAAAATAAGACAACATCAACATCTTCAAACATCTCCAGCCTTTTGCAATTTCCTCCGAGGGTTGTCGGATGAACTCTGATAAGTTGATACCTGGCAGGTGTACAAGTCCCCAATGATGTCAGGGAAGGAGTGGATTAATCTTCTTTTATTTTTCTTTGAAGGAAAAATAAACCATGTTTTTTTATTCTTATCGCGATGCCGCGGGCTTGTGGCATGTTTGTGTATTATCGTGAATTTGTGAAAAAAATCATATAAAAAAAGAACTGTTATCATCCACAATATTTTAAAGGAAAAAACTACAAAGCTATATTCTCAACCAGCTCCATATTAACCAGCTCAATAGTAAAAGCAATAGTAAAAGCAATAGTAACGACAGACAATTTAAAAAAAAAACATAAAAAAGTCATATGGGAAAACACTGTAGCAATCAACGATGTTTTAAGGAAAAAAAGCTAAATTGTCAACCGGCTCAGTATGAAAAAAAATAATTTTGACAAAAACATATTTGGAAAAAAAAACATCGATTAAAAAATCATATGTGGAAACACTGTAACAAGGCAAAAATCATGTGGGAAAACACTAGCAATTTACAGTGTTTTAAATAACTACAAAGCTAAATTCTCAATCAGCTTAATATGAAAAAAATAAAATCAACAAAGATAATTATGAAAAAAAAATTATTTAATAAAAAACCATGTAAAGAAACACTGTAGCAATCTAGTATTTTAAAGAAAAAAATTAAAAAACTAAATTCTCAATCAGCTCAATAGTAAAAAAATAAAATCAACAAAAATAATTATGAAAAAAAAAGAAAATATAAAGAAGAAAGACAATTTTGGGAAAAATTTAAAAAAATGAAAAAAAAAACATGGAGAAAGCTAAAGCTAAAGCTAAATTCTCAACCAACTCAATATTGAAAAAATAAATTCGACAAAGATAATTTAAAAAAAAAACATGTGGGGGAAACACTGCAGCCAAACAAAAATCATGTAAGGAAAACACTATAGCAATCCATGGTGTTTTTTTTGAAAAAAAACTACAAAGCTAAGTTCTCAACCAGCTCAATATAAAAAAAAATTGACAAAGACTATTTAAAAAAAAGAGTCAATTTTGGGTAAAAAAAATGAAAAAAAAAACATGTTAAAAAAGGAAACAAAAGCGAACAAAAAAAACACGTGGGGAAAAAAAATAAAATCAACAAAAATAATTCTTAAAAAAACAAAACAAAAAAAATATGTAAAAAATGACAATTTTGAAAAAAAAAAAGAAAAACAAATAAAAAAATAAAAAAAAAAAAACATGTTGGGAAAGCTAAAGCTAGATTATCAGCCAACTCAATATTGAAAAAATAAATTCGATAAAGATAATTTTTTAAAAAAATATGTGGAGAAATATTGCAGCAAAACAAAAATTATATAGGGGAAAAACTGTAGCTATCCATATTGGTTTTTTTAAAAAAAAACTACAAAGCTAAATTCTTAACCAACTTAATATAAAAAAAATAAAATCTACAAAGACCATTTTGAAAAAAAAAATCATAAAAAGAAAAGAAAAAACAATATATGAGAATATTATAGCAATCCACAATATTTTAAAGAAAAAAACTACATAGTTAAATTTTCAACCAGCTCAATATTTAAAAAAATTAGCAAAGATAATTTTGAAAAAAAAATTAAAAAAAAAAGAAGTAGAAGTCAATTTTGGGTAAAAAAAAAAGGAAAAAAAAAACATGTAAAAAAAAAAAGAAGAAGAAACAAAAGCAAAAAATAAAAAAATTGCTATAGTGAAAAACTTAGGCGTTTTAGAGTATTTGTTAATAATACATAGTAATCAAATATGGAATATATGATAGCAAACTTCTGTTAGAACTCCCCTCGCAATTATATTATATGGAGGAGAAAAATGAAGGAAAGCATTCAGACAACAATTCCGAATTATTGAATCATATAAAAGAGACTTTCTTTATTGCTCTTAATGACCCTGAGAAGGAAGACAATAGTGTGGAAGCTGTAAATGGCGTGACTTTGATTTTAGCGATGACTTCTAATCAATTAGCAGATGGCAAGTAAAACAATTGTATTTCAAGCAGCAATTTAGTCGGAAATTGTAGTGAAGAGATTTGGACATATAACAGACCTGGTCAGGAAATGCAGGGCATTTTTAAAATTTTGCATGACATCAATCACGCAAAAAATGTAATCGGCAATGTGCAAATAGAACTGACCTCAGCAAGGGATCATGCTGATAGCCAATATTCTCGCAAAAACCTGGAGCCACCTTAGGAAATGAAAATTCCATGCTAGAAAGCCCTTTGGATGAACTAAAACCCTCAGCATACAAGATGTCCATATCAGATGGCTGATAGTCTGGCCTTGCAACCTCAACAGCCTAAGCAGGAAGACATCATAAGATCTTAAAGACATGATATAAAGCTGTTACACCAATCATGTATCATGCACTTGCCACCTTCAGATTCTAATGATTCTACCTCCTTACAGTAATAGGGTCACAATTCAAGGAAATGGGATTTAAAAAAGTGAATCAACCAGGTCCTGAGACTTCTAATGTTCAAGAATAATTCAAATAATAGAAAGAATGGCTGCTCTTTTATCTCCCCATCATGATTTTCACACACGTATGCCAGCTATGCAGAGCAAGACAAAAAGGCCATAACCAATAGCAAACTTGATGTTTTGAATTAGAGTTTGAACACACACACACACAAAAAAAAACAAAGAAAGAAATGGAAAGGGGGGAAACACAACATATTCTAAGAATTGTAAAAACAAAAGTAAAAGGCAAGGACATGAAGCATGTTTTACCCGTTCTAAGAAATAAGTAGCAACCCTTGGTAGCAATTCGAGTTCATTCCTCCTGTTGTATGTGGCTTGGAAGGCTCCATCTCTCCACAACTCCTCAACAAAAGGCGCGTATTCACGAGCAGCAGCAGGGATCATGGATTCTAAATTGCCAGATGCTATTACTTGGAGGAGCCAATCTGAGAAAGCTTTCAGTCTTGGGCCAATAGAATAGATTGTTTTACAGTCAATCTGACCTGTAATATAAGTTGAAACTAAATAATTTCAGATCATAAATAATTCTAAATTGCTGAAGTCAATTTTAACTCCAAACTTATGATTTATAGAAGATACAAAAATATGACGGTCAAATTAGCTAAAATATAAACGTGGAATCTTGTAAAATGGGAAGAAAAATAAAAGGAAAAGTGGATTTGAAACAAGAATCAAACAAATTCATGAATATAACTGATGCCAAAATAAAATAGGTTCTAGCATGATTTCCATTACTTTTTTAGGGAAAAGATACATTTTGAGTATCCTCTCTGAGTTAAGACATAAAATGAATAACCAAGATTGCTTTTAGTCAGCAAGGCTCGCAAAGTGTCACTTCAGAGAACTTTTTAGGTCATATAGCATAACTCATACGTTCTTTCTACAAAATGATACCCAAAACCAGCCTTTGGTAACATTCACAAGACCCAGGATCACAATTCCTACTTTTCTTACTTCATTCATCCCCAAAAAACTTGCACCTTACATTTTTAGTTTCCATTCATTAAACAAGCACGGGTCATCACACTAAAGCAAAGCATAACAAGTCAACAAACCCTCACATTCTCTCCAAAATATCTAAACATTTTACCCCAGTTTATTGAACCTAGCTTGCTGAATAGGTTTATCAAAACCAGTCAGAAACCAATGACCACTGCCAAACATTTAAACATCCACTTAAAATGATTCAATTATTAGAAAATCTGTTGGTTCACAAGAGTGAGAAAAAATCTAATTTTTTGCAAATCATATATATATATATATATATATATATATATATATATATAAAACTAGAAAATAAAAAAATTGAACCATGGTGCAATCTACCTCATTTGTTTCCATTGCCTTTTATTCCATGGACCAGGAGGCAAAATTCATTCTAGTTACCATCAAACTTCTACCCGACACCAAGAAAGGACAAGAAAAGAGAAAGAGGAAGAAAGAAAGCTCAGATTCATTTTAAACAATTTACCCACCAAGAAGCTGCCAATATAATGACTAAGAACTTCGCAATCAATACAGTAGGTTAGCAGTCCCTAACTATAATGGATGCTGATGATTTAGCTTTCAGACTTCCAACAGGAAGCATTCCTGTAGGTCCATAAGCTAAAGAGATTTTTGATAATCCACAGTGCAAGAACTGGGAATTTATGCACCATCCACGTATCTTTGCATGATTTTTGCAAAACAGTGGAGAAAAGACCATGGATCATAAGCTTCAGAGAGAAGAAGATAAAAATCAATGAGTGTTTTACCTAAAGAACTATGCTGGTGCACAACCTTTCGTCTTTTATCAATCAAGCATTCTTCTTCAAATCTTTCACGCCCCTCAAGCAGTATACCCAGATAGCCATACAAGTTGCATTGAATAATAGACTTGATACTTTGACGCTCATCTTCAGAAAAAGGAACGCTGTATACAATTCTTGCCTGAAATAAGCAAATAATTAATTAATTGTTTGGGTTCTTCTTGTGCTGCCACAAATGGAGGCAGGGTTTAAGAAGGCTAAAATAATTATCAGACAAAAACTGTTAAAAGCAATGTACAAGTTGCATTTCCTGTTTATGTTTAACATGATGATAGCACTTACACTGCAATGCAGAGTAAAATTTTTCATGTTAGTATGTAAAGCAGTATGGAGTGTCTTTTACATATGGATGGCATGATGTTGCGCTGGAAAAGCATGTCCCACAGTTTGCAGGAAAACCATAGCATATGCATGTCAGAAGGCATGACCAACTGCTAGGACAGCATTGCATTGTTCAGGAAATGTATAGCATTCCGCACAAAGGCATGGCCTTGTGATACGATGTTATGACCTTGCAACAAAGGGATGGCATATAATGTATCATCTAGGAAGGCATAACCATGTCCTGGAAAGACATGGCCTTCTGCAATGAAGCTATGCCTTTAAGGAAATGGTATGGTATGGTATAATCTTGTGTTAGGGAGGCAAGGACTTGTGCTTGAATGGCATAAACTTGCACAGAAATATGATTTCTTTAATTGTATGCATGTTGATTGTGTGCGATAACTTATGGAACAGATTATTTAGTTAAGTTAAAGAAGACAATTTGAACAGGACAGAAAAAAAAAATGAGTAAAGCCGATGCAGTGAAGGCCACTACTGGCAACTGTCTCTTCTGCAAATAGATCATAATTGAGCACAATAACATCCATAGAACAATCGAACCTTATGGAGACTTAAGAGCTTCATCTCAACATGATCTAGATGGAGCAATATTAAAGATTTCAAGAATGTAATCAACTTGGCACAGGCACACTCATTCAAGCAAGTAAAAACATTCAAGCGTACAACAGAACATTTCATATATTTTTTTATGACTTCGCTTACATGCAATTTTTGAATGCTCTAAACATAATGCTGTCTAAAACTCTAAAATTAGGTGGGTTTTAGCTGTCAGTATAAACAGAAGTTCTATAATTTTCCATGGATTATAGTTTTTTGATAATTAGATGGACTCTCTAGCTCTCTAGTTGACATAAAGTTCTTCAAATGGCAGGCACCAAGGAGAAAGTTAAGGTAATTATGAAATGGAGCGGAATTGGAGAGAAGTGACTTCATTAGGATGCGACAGAGCTAGATTTGTCACACATGAATAGTAACATAAGCATAAGATTATGTTGTTTCAGTCCCACTGATTCCTTACCTGTTTAAATATGGTACATGTGCCGGATTTTTCAAGACCAACCAGAAGAAGCTTATAGAGTGTTTTCTGCTCGAGGTTGTTTGCCATAACATCATTCACTCCTTCCCCACTTGGACTGACAGAATTAGGAGGAGTTGGCAGAGACAGGACAGCACAAATTAGCTTTATTCCAGTCTGCAAAGAAAGTATTTCCATTATTGCTTAAGTTTTGATATTAAGATCAGCAAGTAAAATAAGCATAAATGCAAAAGCAAGATGGGATTGAACTAAATCAACTGTTTTCCCCGGTACAAATGCAAACGCACCTTTATCCATAATTTTCCTTTTATGTTATTCATTCCCTCTTCCTGGTAAGCCCCTTCTGCACTAACCCAAAGGTGAGTTGCTCCTTCACATTTCACCCCTGCCCACTGCAAAGATTAAATGGAATGGCATCAGTCTTACATGCTTAAGAAAATAATCAAATAAAATAACCAGATAGTGTCCGGCACAACAACCTGCAGCATAATGAGCTCTGCTTTAGTTATCTTGCGATTATTTATCATTATGTTCGTATTTCCATTGCTAGCACCTTCCTGGATGTGACCCCCGACAATCAATTGGGGACTGATTATTTGACAAGGCTTGTGTCCTTCCTGTTCAAGCATACCAGAAGAATAAACACAATGCAGTACCCACAAAATTGAGGTAATTGTATATCTAAACTGAAAGACAAAATTAAAAGAAAGGGATATTCACCTTTCCCCATAAACCAGATACTTTATCGTACCAATAGTATCCTGGTTTTAGTTTTTTGGGTGGGTTTGGACAGGTCAGCATTAGGAATAACTCCTGTTTGGAAAGACGCTGTCGATTTACATAAATGAGTTCTGGTGGTAGCTGATTCACCACACATGATCTCTCAGAACGCATTATCTGTTCAACTTCGACCACAGCCAATAGTTGCTTTAGCATCCGAGAGCATTTACCCAAGGTCTTTCGCCTTGACTCATCAATCCTCTTACCAATGCAAGCAACACATTTTCTTCCTTCTGGCATTGATCCCATCGCTCTTATCACACAATTTAAACAGTATTTTGCACCACAAACAATGCAAACCTCCTTCTCTGTAAGCCTACTTCCCTTCATGCAACGATAGCATGTCCCTTTCTTCCCAGGCCTTACAGCTATATGCCTCTCATAGACACTACTGTCAGTGTTAGACACATCAGATTCATTATCCACTACATCATTTGATTCAGGATCACGGAAAGTTACAATTGATGGCCTTCTGACATGGCCAGGAGCTTCTTCATTATGATCCTCCTCTTGGCAAGAAAAAATCTCAGATGAATTACTGTGTGAGCTTTCAGATCCTATCGATTCATACTTTGCGGGATTCATATAATCGTAAAAGTCTCGACCTTCATTTTCGCTACCGTTATCAGGCAATTCCGACACTTCCAAGCTTCGTTGTAATTCACCAGAACTAACACAACCACTGAAAAAATCCAATCTACCAGAACTTCGTATTCCATCAGATAACTTTGGTCCGCACTCGTCATCGTTTGCACAAAGCGAAGCACTCGAGTCATCTACTCTAGATGCTTCACATGGCATGCCATTTCCATCCATGCCACCATCCGTTTCTAAGCAAACAGTCCTATCTGAGACTAAGTTTGGCTTCTTCGACAGTTTCCTGTGAGACTTTACAATAGGCTGTACAACTGGCAACGAAACATCAGTCAACAAAGAGCCAGAACCGATCGCAGGAGAAGCAATTGGGATCTGCCTAAAATCAATAGGCACAGCTCGAGGAACATCACAAGTAAGCAGAGGGCCAGAATATGGCAAAGCAAATGAGTATTCCAAGTTTTTAATCTTGTCGTCGTCATCCTCCTTTTCTACATGAATCGGAGACTGAATAGGCAAAATTTTCCTCAAAACCCCAGCCATCTTACAATATTCTTCTTCTACCTCTAAAACCCAACAACAAGAAACCCTAAAAGACACCAGCTTTTTCAACAACCCATGAAGCAAAGCCACTAGAATTAAAACCCACCAAGCAAAACGAGTTCTATCAAAAACCCATGAAGCAAAACCACTTAACTCAAAACCCCATGGAGCAAAAAGACCTACTTTCATTACCCACAATCAATTATACCAAGAACCCATGAAGCCAAAGCAATACCTCCATAAACCCAGTAAGAAAAACCATAGAAAAGTGGCCAAAAAAAGAAGGGAGAAATGGTGATTCGAAACCAAAGTCCACTTTTTGAAAGTTGTTTAGAAAAAAATAAGAGGAAGTTCGAGTCTTTTTCTGTTACCAGTACTAGAGAAGAAGACAGCAGATGAGGAGCCATTTTCAAGTAGTTATTTTGTGCGTCCATGTTTTTCCAAGTCAGACGCGTTGAACAAGCAGTTTCTAGGAATTGACGATGGGCGATAGAAAATGGAAGAAAATTTTTCCCTTGTTTGTTTGGCACTTTTGAGGGGCTGGGGTTGTTGACGTTGACAACCTTTTGTCAGACCTGGACCAATTCTTGATTACCTGACAAATTCAAGAATAAAAAAAAGAAAAGAAAAAAGAGAGTACTTGCCACGTTTTTGTTCTGTTCCGTTTGAAGCTCTCTCTTTGTACACGCCTGTCTTTTTTTTCTTCTTTTTTACAATTACTGAGATAACTGCTCCATGGGATTTGTTTCTTGTCTTCGATGTGAAAAAGGGTCACTTTGATTTGACTCTCTGGTTCTGATTCTTCTTTACATGCGCAGGTCAGTCTGTTCACCTCAAGCCTTCAAATTTTCTGTTGTTGTTAATAGAATTATTGGTTTTGGATTCTTTTTTGAGAGTTTTGTTTTGTGTTTTCTTCTGCTATGGATGTTAATTTTAAATTCAATGGCTTTTGATTTCTAATTTTTGTAATTTTTATGGCTGTCAGTTGGTGCTTTCATTTTCATTTCCCGATTTTGGCTGCGATTATTTCTTCATTTTAATAGTAAGCTCCAGATCTAGGCTGCCGGCTAATTTTTTTCAATTCAAATATAATCTTTTTTATAGATGCGGTGAAACTTCAAACTATTCATCATTGTACGATTGATTTGAGTTGAGAAGGAAAATTTTTTAATGCTAAGCCATATTTGATTGGTGGAATTCACTTTTTGATAAATCAATTTTTAAAATTTTTTTATAATTATTTGTTATTAAAAAAGTTGGTCAATAAAAAATACTTTTTGGTCAACGAGGAATACTTTTCAGGCAACGAAAAATATTTTTTGGTCAACAAAAAACACTTTCCAGTCAAAGAAAAATTTGGTTTAGTTTTCAGGAAAGTGTTTTCCCTTTGGTTGTGTTTGTTTCCCGGAAAGTGGTTTCCAGAAAACCACTTTCCAAACTTTCCTGTATTTGTTTGCCATTAGAAAAGTTGGTCAACGGAAAACACTTTCCAGTCAAAGAAAAATTTGGCTTGGTTTTCAGGAAAGTGTTTTCCTGAAAAATTTGGATGGAAAACACTTTCCGGAAGTTGTGAAAAATTTAGAAATGTCATTATTTGCTGATTATATTAAATTTGATCCTCAAACTTTTGATTGCTATATATAATTTGTTTTATATATTTATTTTTCAATTCCATCTCTTAAAATTTAATTTTTATATTAATTTTGGTTCTTATTTTTATAATTGCTATTTGCTTTTTCCTTATCATTTTTTTATTGAAATGTTTTATCTATCAAATTTGGTCCTTATTCTTTTGATTGTTACTTATTTTATTTGAAATAATTTATGAAATGTTAATTATTATTATTTTAATTTATTCACCTTTTATTTTTTTTTAATTTTTTAGATTTGATATCTATTATTTTGATTATTATTTATTTTATTTGAGATAATTTATGAAATTATATTTTTTTCAATTTCATTCTCATTTAACTTTTTAATTTGTAAGATTTGTTCCTCATTATTTTAATAAACTTAAGAAAAATAAAACATTAATAAGTTATTTTCCAGTTCATTTTCCATGATATAACCAAACACTGAAAAGTGTTTTCCAACTTATTTTCCATTATACTACCAAACATCGGAAAATACTTTTCTGGAATTTACTTTCTAAAAGAAAACTACTTCCAGCAAACAAACGGGGCCAAGGGAAAAACCTTATGCAGGCTATATAGTGAAGATGATGAAGATTTATTATTATTATTGTTGTTATTATTAGAGATGCATTCGTAAACAAACCGGTTATTATGAAATTTTAAGACAACTTATATAGCATAACTAGTTACTGACCCATATTTTGGCACAAGTTGGATAATTTATTTTTTTTAATATTAAAAAATGAATATATCAGCATTTTTTACGTGTTTTTTTAATAAAAAAACATTCAATTATAAATTAAAAAATATATATATTGTTTTAATTATATAAATCGAGAATTATTTATGTAACTAAAATATATTACAAAATTAAATTACTGAGCAATTAAAGTTAACTAGTTAAGTTTGTAACTTAGATCATAAACTTAATCTCCAATAATTTCACCGCATCTATAAAAAAGATTTTAATATATTTTTAATTAAAAAATAATTTTATAAAAACATCCTATATTACAAAACACATACTTAATTAGCGGTGGATAGATTTTGAGTTGCATGTCGTCTACTCACAAGAAAAGCAACGACTTGTCGTCTAGATCTTTAACCACGAGAGGCATGCATGCACAGGTTGTTTCTAATTCATAAATAAACAAAGGAAGAATCCATTTTTTTCATTTTAATTAATGTCAAGATTGTTAATTGAATCTTAATCAACATCCATAATCCATAAACAGAGAATCCAAAAGGCACAACCCAGTCAGTCATTTCACTGATTTCACCAGCCAACCCTTGAGAAGATGATCTCACATTGACTCGAAGTTTCCTTCAGAGGGATTAAAGAATGTGAAAATCACTTCAAACATTCCAACAAGAAATTAATTACTTTAGAAATGTTCCATTTTCAACGGAGAAAATTATTGTTACCCTTGACTATGTGGGCTGCCCAGTTTCCCACAGACCAGTAGCCTTCGTTTAATTTTTCCCACATCAACGCGTTGAGAGGGACTTGCGAGGAATCGATGACAAAGTGAAGCAAAATATGGCTAAAATTTTCTGGGGTCCATGGGAGAAATTTGGGCATCAAGTTTCATGGAGCTTTTGAAGAAAGGGAAGTCGCCATGATTATAGAAGAGTGCATCGTCGTCGTCGTCGTCGTCATCACAGTTCGTAAGTGATAATATCTTCATGACTATGAAATGTCTTCTGACTCTAAGATTCCTGAGCTTCCACCACGATTATGTCAAACTTGGGATTTTGAAATGGTATTTTCTCTCCCTCTCTCTCCTTTGCAAGGACCATTTCTTCCCGATCCTATCACAATAAAATACCCCTTGATTATGTCTCTTATACCGAAGGAAAGTAAGACACTTTATAGAGAAATTTAACACTGCAATTTTGATGATTTCTCTGAATTCAAGATACATAATTGAAAAATTATTTAGTATTTAAAATAA
>Ga0325410_1004077_pt1 | contig 16391 bp, 21 predicted proteins | sample PopdelMetagenome_16_FD_206182 | JGI IMG/M metagenome (GOLD analysis project Ga0325410, IMG submission 206182) | Populus deltoides microbial communities from Bellville, Georgia, United States - Xylem-PdIQD-R3 | ecosystem: Host-associated > Plants > Phyllosphere > Stem > Wood/Secondary xylem...
GGCAAAGCAAAATTAATTCATCAAGAAAAAAATCTCCAGATCAATTCATAACCAAAGATTTAACACACTATACATTGCACCCCATCACAACAATAAATCACTTCAAAGTTCAAAAAATAAAATCAACCACAAGCACACAACAAAATAAACATGTCGAAACCGAACCTTAACAAAGTTTCCAAGAGTCTTCGTAGATCCTCTGGAAGATGTAAAAACATCATCAATTCCAGCAAACTGAAGCACCTTCTTAGGAACCCTGGCAGCAACAATCCCAGCTCCACGAGGGGCAGGGACCATTCTCACAGTCACACTGCCACACTTCCCTGTAACCTTACAAGGCACAGTATGTGGCTTTCCGATCTTGTTCCCCCAGTACCCTCTCCTCACCGGAATAATAGAGAGTTTTGCCAAAATAATAGCCCCACGAATAGCAGTGGCCACTTCTTTAGCACACTTCACACCCAAACCAACATGTCCATTCCCATCACCAACAACAACAAAGGCCTTGAACCTGGTTCGCTGACCGGCTCTTGTTTGTTTCTGAACTGGGGTGATTTTCATCACCTCATCTTTCAAGATAGGACCAATAAGGGTGTCTATGATTTGGTACTCTTTGATGGGTAGTGAGTGGAGGTAGATTTGCTCCACGGAGGAGATTTTGCCATCTTTTACAAGGCGGCCTAGTTTTGTGACTGGTACCCATTTCTCTTCCTCCTCTTTGCGGCCAGAGCGGCGACGGCCTCGTCCACCGCGATCTCCACGTCCACCTCGGCCTCCCCGGTCTCCACGTCCACCGAAGCCACGACCGAAGGATCCACGTTCTGCAGGGGCGCGCTCTTCCATGGCTGCTAGTTTTGTTGAAATGTGAGAGATTAGGGTTTTGAGAGAGAGGGGCGCAGATGTGGAAGGAGTGTTGAAAAGGAGGGATTTATAAGAGGAGTGGAGAGCTAGGGTTCGTGTGGGGGTTAAGGTTTGAAGTAGTAGCTAGAGATTTTCCTTGTGATCACTTTGGTACCTTCACTTTATTTGTGTTTAATTAAATTTCTAAACTTATAAACTCTCAAATTGGTGGTTTTAATTAAAAACATTTTATAAAATCGAATTTTAAATTATTATAATTAATAAAAATTATTTTTCATTGAAAATTTCATCTCAAGCTGCTCTGAATCGATGAAATTTATTAAAAATAAAATTTATATACACATGTTTTTTTTATCATACCGTTCACTTTCATTATATTATTATATTATGAATTAATTTAAATACTTTGTTTGTTTGTGTGTGTGTATTAATTTATCTAATTTTTTTCTTTTTTTTTTATTTACTTTAGTTGTTTAATGAAGTTGTCCTACTTTCATAATTATTTTTCCTTTTTTTTCACAAATCTATTATTTTCTTTTACACCTCAATACAAAATCATCAATGGAGTTATTATTTTTATTAGTGCTTGAAAAATAATCATTTTTTTCTTAACTTTATTTAAATTAATTCAAAATATGAAATTATTCTTATTTTTTTTAGATTTGGACAGTAGGAATTTAATTTTATCCCCAAAACTGGGATTAATAAATAGCACATAAAAGAAATTTGACGCCCGAACAGGTGAAATTCAACATCAAATTGAATCCAATCCAATTGCAATTAAATTTAATACGCAATTGTTTTCAAAGAATGCTTTTATCAATCAGGTGACCTGAACTTTGGTGTTGTTCAATTTAGTCCCTAAGGTACAAACTAAGAGGCCATTGCCCATCAGTAGCCTGAGACTAGTGGCGTGAGAGCCTACAAGCAGCCAGACATGGATTTGGACCAAATCAATTAAATCCCGGGTCCTCTCACAGCTACACTTTGGGCTTATCTTGGGCCTATAATAGGTAAAAAAGGCTTCTGAATTGTCTTAAGATAACATATTCGGCAACTGATGGAAGCCCATTCAGGCCCTTAGGTAGATTTCAAGTATAATTTCCTTTTTTTTTTATATTTGGAGAAAATATCAAAATAAAAATCGTCTTCATATTAATTATATTAATATATTTTTTAAAAATTTATTTTATAACTTCAATTTGAAAAATATTCTTAACTAAATACATTAAATTACTTTTTGTTTAACTTCAATTTCAATCATAGTTTTAACCAAATATATATAAATATCAAACCAACCTCAACTAAGAATACTTTTTATAAAATAATTTTTTTCAAACTACAACTAAAACAGCTGCTACAATACCAAATACACTCTAAGTCAATTATTTTTAAAACAATAAATAATGTTTTTACAAGGTATTTACTTGGCTAAGCTTAAATTGAGTTCGGTCAAATTTAATGGGAACACTATAAACTAGGATGAGTTACTAAAAACTCAGTCAAGTGAGTTTGACCATGTTAATATTTAGCTTGATTTAACTAAAAACTCAGTTCAAACCAAACTCTACATCTCAAATTTCTCAAGTTAACCCATAATAATGACTGTCTTTATTCCGAGTTACTAAAAACTCAGAATAATCACTAACCCTTTTTTTCCCATATATTTCTCCAATGGCATCTAGTGTTAGGATAGAGAATCAATGATTACTCAAAGACAACTATGAACAATTTAGAGTTGATACTTGAATTCAAATAGCACATTACCGAATTCAACTTATTAATTAAGCACTAAATTAGCAAGTTGTACTTGCATCTGCTTATAATAAGGCTAAGACCTGTGGCTAGATCGAGTTGTCGTAGTCAGTAACTTAGTTTCTTTTTTTAAACTTTCTTTTAAGAAATACTTATATATGGTTTTGGGAAGATGGATTATGAACATGCCATGAACATCATCCTTATTTTTATTATCTCCCTCTCCATGAATCACACATGGATGGTGGGTATAAAAAGCAGATCAGGGTCTCCAGCTTGCCCCCTGAAGTTTCAGTACTACGCATGGACGTTTAGGCTTTTCATCCATGTTCTGCACCTCAAAAATACATATGTAAAGTAATCATCATAAGATAAAAGAAGGATAATAAAGAAGAAATGTTTCAATTCAGGAATCCCATTTCAGTTCCTGATACCCTTAAAAGCAATGCCATATTCCCTTCTCTCTTCTATTTTTTCTTGCCATTAATTAGGGTATTTTTCTTCTGTTGCAACTTGCAGACATAAATCTTCGAACTTCCTCATTCTTTGCTTTTCAGTCAAGGATTTTTTTTCTTTTCCTCAGGCTATATACGCACATCTTTTCTTTGTTACTTGGTCCTTGTGCATGCCTGTACAGCATACTCATGTTGGTTATGACTCTCTCTCCCTCTCACATTTTAACACTGTGAAAATATTCGTCCTCATTTTTCAATTCATGGAGGGAAGGAGGTGGGTCGCAGTGATTGGTGGTTTTTCCATGGGAGAAAGGACACATGATGATTGGTGGTTGGTGACTCTAGGTTTGCTTGAGAGAGAGAGAGGGGTGACTCTTGGGCTGCTGGCAGCACTACATGTGGGAGTCTGTCTGGCAGCACTACTGTCAATGTGGGAGGCTGTCTGGCGCTGACGATATGGAAGCTACCATGAGTTGCTGTGAATGACGGTGTGATGGTTGGTGACAGTGGGAAAGAGGGAAAATTAGAAGAAAATGGGAGCAAAGGGGGGTTGCCATGTTTTTTTAAAAAAAATTTCTTCACTCTCCTTTTCTTTCTCTCTTTCTCCCTGTAAGCAAATTACTCTCTCTCTTTTCTCTCACTCCATCTTTTTCCTCCTTTTTTTTTCTTTCTAAAAACTTTCCCCTCCTTTTTGCTTGCACGAGTCTCTCTTATTTGTACTTATTTTTCTTTTCTTATCTTCTCAAACCTTCCCTCGTCTCCTCCTCCCTTTTTTTTCATCCTTATCACTTAATTTCTTGGGGAGGGGGCAAAACTTTATGTTTATTTTTATCCATCTTTCCTTGCATGATTATTTTTTTACTCAACAATCATTTTTTTTTAATATTTATCGATATAAAAACTACAAGCAAAATGGTTGAAAATTATAAAATAATTATTGTTTTTTGAATTCTTAAGAATGTGATCGAAATGGGATCAAAATCGAGTTACAACACCTTTCTCAAACAAAATTTAAAACCAGGAACTTAATATTGATTCTCTTTTTTAATTCAAGCACTCATGTTGGATTTCCAAACCCATTATTCTACTGCTTGAAGAGTTCCAATCATTTCAAACTGCCATATAATTTATGAATTATATCATCATTTATTCTTATATTTGTACGTGTTATTTGTTATTGCTCTTCATTCTGCATTACCTGATTCACTCCTCAAATAGAGTGAACCAATTTCTGCCAGAGAAGGGAAATTTAGCTATGCTGTGCGGGTGGTCATTGATAACCTGGAATTGTTTCATTCCATGGCCTCTGCTAGCTACTTCTGAAGGTAATCTAGCCCACTTTTAGGACGATAAAGCAAGGGTATTTGTGCCATACAAGTTTAAGAAATTATCTCATACAACATGGAGGAGATGAACAGTATCATTTCTAGCGGCCAAATACTTTGGGATTGGGATTACAAGCTTATGAGGTGGATCGACTCAAGAGACTAAAGAACTTGTCGAAAAAATGAAGGGGAAAAAACAAAAAAATGTAAAGAATAACACAGAAATGAACCTATATTATTTTCTGGTCCGGTTATTTAGACCCGAGCAAAAGGTGATGATTTTCCGATTGAGGATATCTGCATAAATCTTCAGGAAAATTTATTCCTTCTGGTTACGATTATGTTCTGTTCCTCTAGCAGTTGATGCCACACTGCGTAACGTCTGGTCCAGTCACCTTGGTTGTAAAAGGGTCAACACGTACCCACAGTAAGGAGAAGATAGAAGCAAGGAGAACTGACCACACCACAACAATCGTAGGTGTTCGGTTTTGGCGTCCCATCAGACCCTTGAGGAAAGGATAAAGATGAATAATCACCCAGAAAGCAAAGAAAAGCTTGCCAAAGAGAGGACCCCAAGATTGATAACCACTGTTTATGGCGTAAGAGACTCCTGCAACCACTCCAACCAGATTGATTATGAGGAGAGTAGTTGGTGGGATGAGTAAAGTGGTCCATTTGAACATATATAGCTCGGTAAAATCACCATCTTCATCAGATGCTTTTGAAGTGACTGTAAAATTTGTATCTATTCCAGCAAGGACTTTCAGCAGGCCTTGGAAGACAGCAAAGAGATGAGCTGACACACCTCCAATAACCCAGAACTGTTCATTCCTCCACCATTCATCGATCCCAACACCACTCCATCTCATTTCCAAAATACCAGTTGCAAAGATTGAAAGAAAGAGGGATATGAACCAGATACTGGCAATGTTACTAATCTGCAATACCACAAAACACAAACCAGGCATGTAAACACCACGGAATATTACTTTTCAAGAGAAATACCAAAAAAATTGTTATTTTCTGCCTACAAGTTCTTTGCACTTTAATTCGAGTTAAAAAAGAGAGGAGAAAACTACATTTCTATTTCGTAGTCAGCAACAAAAATATTATTCTAATGTCAGGATTCTATTGTTCCATAATTTCAAAACTTTCATACAGGCTTACAGCAATCTAAAGTAGAAACAGCAAGTGCAACTATATTCACCTGTGGAATAATGAACTTTCCCGTAAGAAGGCACACGGCAGGCAATGTACAATAGGCAAGAAGAGGAATGGATGTGATTGGATAAATGGTGGTGTTGATATAAGCAAATCTCTCGAGCCATTTTAGCCTTCCACTATAGCCATACCATATGGGGCAGTGACGACTGAGAAGAATTTCAACGGAACCCAAGGCCCACCGAAGCACTTGATTTAGACGATCAGAAAGATTAATGGGAGCAGATCCCTTAAAGGCAGGACGCTTTGGCATGCAATAGATTGATCTCCACCCACGAGCATGCATCTTGAATCCTGTAAGGATATCTTCCGTAACAGAACCATATATCCATCCTATCTGCAGAAAGAAACAACAATATGTTTATTACAAATACAAAATTAATGTGTCAACATGAGCCACAGGTAGGGATGCATATAGAATTCTCACCCTCCTTCACTCCCTCCCTCTCTCTTTGTGAGGGATGAAGAAGTGATAATCTTTGGCTTATAGTACATTCGCCCATATTTACAGGCTAAAAAAACTGGGAAAATAATTGTACCAGCATTAGAGAAAAGAAAAGGTTAACATACTTCACTTCCCCAGTCTGACTTGTCTTCATATCCACAGCTGATGACATGAATAGCTTCTTTGAGAAGAGACTCTGGGGTGGCGGACTCTGGAACACCACCGTTCTCCATAAGGGTGGAAGCAACAAACACGGTTGATTGGCCAAATCTTTTCTCAAGTGTCATTTGAGACATGAGCAATGATTTTTCATCATCGAATCCAGTACCTTTTGAAGAAAGTTGCAGAAATATCAGCATTGCAAGCACAAAGGAGAGGTGACCAATAACTATCCACAGGACAAGTGACTATCATCCATTTAGCACCACTAAACCACTATCTGAAGTAACTTGTTTGTGTGTCAATAATATTTTTAAACCCTATCCTGAAGACAAGTTCCACCAAAATCACTCTCATTTAGAAAATGGATAGAAGTAAAAAAATTCAAGCTATATTATATGAAGTTTGAATCATTAAAGATAGAAGACCCATGTGTTATTGACTAGTCACCAACTAATGTAAGTAGATATCCATGTCTGCAGAATGACGATGTGATAGATCAGAAGCTAAGGAAAAATAAAAGGCCATGCTTACCTTCAACCCCTTCTTCTATATCTTCTAAATTGAATACCGGCAAAGTAGGGTCTACAAGCTTGCTTGATTTTTTCTTACTATCCTTTCTACCCGATCTAGAACTCTTCTTTCGTGATCCACCAAAGCATGAAGACAGAAACCCTGGTTTCTTATGCTTAGGCTTGAGAGGAGGCTCATAGCCATACAAGGCCGTTCTATTGAAAACACACCCTGTACCCACGTATACAGGGCCTTGGATTCCATCCAATCCTCTTAAATTTATCTAACATCGCATAAGCATCAACAAAATATCAACAAGGAAAATGTACGAATTTTAGTTTTTTGTAACGTGTAAAATGAATAGTTCTGCATGGCACTTATATCATGAAACTACAAGAGGATAAAATTGTGCCAAAGATTGCTGTGAGCACTTACATCAAAGAAAACAGTGTTACGGTTGGCATATCGATCGTTTCTATCAATCCCATCAAATCTCTGAGGAAACTGGACATAACAAACTGTTCTTCCAAGATTAGGATCCATTAGAAAACACATAGCTTCTCTCAATGCCTTGCTGTTGTTTATGTAATGATCACAATCAAGATTTAACAAGAAGGGCCCATTGGTGAGGACCGCTGAAACACGAACCTGCACAACCCACAATAGTTAGTAGTAAAACCTTAACAGGTTCCATTATTGATAATACTGAAAACTTACAAGTGCATTCATAGCACCAGCTTTCTTATGATGCTGAAAACCAGGACGCTTCTCACGGGACACATACACTAGCCGTGGAAGTTCATTACCCTCAGTGTCAAGTCCTCCACTATGGCCCAAGAAAACCTGCAAATTATGATGTAAATAGGATTAGACACCATGACATGTGTTGATTTTAACACACAAAAATTGATCCAAGAGAAGTATCAATAAAAAAAAAGGCAAGGTTGCTTAAAACAGTAGTTTCCGTGTTGTGAAGCCCAAATAACAATCAGCAAATAGAATAAAAAGGTTATGAAACGGAAGGATAAACATAATTATTCAACTGCAAGCAGAAAATTATAGATTGCAAAATGAAAAGCCAAAAGCCATTTACAGGAGTGCAGTACACAAAAAATATCAACGTTGTGAATTTTGTGTGGGTTGTAATTATCCTAATAAGGCATTTCTGACTGAGGAAAATCTTAGTTTAGTTTGAAAATGGACAAACCTGGATCATTCCTGGATGATCTCTGATGTTATTTCCAGGCCAAGGTGTACCATCTTGCATGACCCATCCTTCATCAGGAACCTTTTGTGCCTTTGCAACAAGCCCATTGACACGAACTTTAAATTCTTCATATTCTCTCTGAAAGAAAGTTATTTGGAGTAAGATAAGTAATATATACATGCTAAGTTTATGAGTATCAAAATCATTCACTAGAACCTCAATTTCCTACCTTCATAGCTCTGCGTTCTTTGACAAATGATGGATGAACCTTGTCTTTTAAGTAGTCAATCTTCTGTGAAAAGTACCATTCTGGAGCTCGGGGCTCAATATCATATCTCTTGCAGAAAGGAACCCATTTTCTTGCAAATTCAGACGTTTCAGACATAGTTTCAAATGTCAACATAGCAGCTCCATCATCTGAAACATAACAAGAGACTTTGTCGACTGGGTAATCAACTGCAAGAATAGATAGTACTGTATTGGCTGTGACCAGTGGAGGTTCCTTTAAAGGGTCGACTGTACTGACAAAAATGTCAACAGCAGCCAACTGAGACGGCTCTCCTTCTTTCTCATATCTGTGAGGCACTCAAAAATCCAGAAGTTAAATCTTTTAAGGATTTTATTAAAATTTAAAAACATTACAACTTACAAGATTATAGGAAAAAGGAAAAACTACCTGAGAGATAGCCTGTCAAGATATGTCTCACGGTTCACAGGAAGCCATTTAGGGAACTGATCCAATATCCATGATATTGCAAACCATATCTCACAGATAACGGATATTAGCCACAAAGCGTAAGCATTCCTCACTGGATTTGTTAAACGGTAGTGTAAGAAAATGCAAAGGACAACAAGCCGCAAAACTATGACCATCCTGTAAGGGTTAATCCTAGAGGAAGGAATAGAAACCTTCCTTGAGAGAGGCTGGCGGGCTTCATCATTTCTGCATTACAACAATGGAATGAATACAAGAAAACAACGAGGAAAAAAAAACAAATATGATCTCAATTACAACTACTGGATTTGCAAAGCCAAAAGGGAGAAACCGAGAGAGGAAAAACTGGAGGAGGACAGGGAAGAAAAGTCACAGTTTCATATAGGTAATGTGTGAATGCTGTTAGGCAGATGATAAAGAGACAGTGTGCATAAAAGAATCAGTTTTACACTGTGCTTCAGGCACTTACAGTAAAGAATCATCCATGAGTACATCAGTGCTGGCATCAAAATCTCCGCCACCCCTGCCTTCAGATGGTGCATTACTAACACTCATCGGAGCAGTATTCTTCTCTGGCTTCATCTTCCAACCATCAATCCTCTCTCTCCAGGCTACATTGCCAAACCCCAATGAGCCAGAATCCCTTGTTGGATCCACCACCCTTATATTAGCTGCAGAAAGTCCAATACAAACGTTAAAATCTGAACCCAGTGATATTTTATTAGTACGTACATATTCATACCTCTGATGCCACTTTCAGGAGAAGCCATTGAGTAACGCTCAGGAGATGCAGCTGAAAGATCCCCGGAAACCTGAAGTATAACTATTATCAACAACTATCGTTGATATTAAAGGGAGAAGAGAAACTAGAAGCAACGAATTGCTGCATCACCTACCGAACGTCTACCAGCCAGATAAGGAATATGGTTAAGAGAACCATCTTTGTCATAGTTTGTGGTTGCAAGATGCTCTTTCCGACCAGAACTCGAATCCCAACCCAGCATACGTTCTATCTTTTGTTTCTCATCTTGAACGCCTGATATGTGATGGTTTGACTTGTTTCCTACATCTTCAGAATCAGCATCTCCCATTTCTTCCCCTTGAATTGGAGGGCTTCCTGATGATGAAGAACAAAAATACAAAATGTATCACAGACACATTATCTACCTAAGCATAAATTGAAAAAGCAGCGACAAATGGTGCTGGACTAACCTTTATGCCTCTTGTATTTAGTCTTGCATTGAGGACAAGACTGGTTACCATCTTTCCTCTCGTACTCATAACATGGACGGCAAACTGGAAATGCACATACATGGCAAGCAACAAAGGGCTCTCCATCTATAGTCTTGCCAATATCATCACTGCAGATCTGGCAGACCTGGATTTTTTTTGGCTGAACAACAAGCAAAACACCCAAAGTCAAAAGTAAATTCGTAGATAAAAAGCACCTCGGAACAGATTTCATAATTGCTCCCGCAAAACACAAAGACAGCAGAATTTCCAAGCAGTTCAAATATATTAGATTAAAAAAAGAGGAACTATCGTCCTTGATTCTAAGTGCAGAAAACCAACGGATTTTTCCATAGGAACAAAAGAGAGAAATTAAGAACCACTAACAATCAAGCAGACAGATTTAGATTATTACACAAGCAAAAGTTTCAGCTGTTTGCATCTAAAATATAGCTCATGATCTACACTCAACCAAAGATACCTGACAAACAAGCTAAACATATTTAGAGCTATACATTAAATCCCATTTGGATCTGTAGACTGAATATAAAATTCATCGAAGTAGTTTCATCTACAATAATTAATTAAAGGAAACAAGAACAGCAACAAAATCCCACTTCCACTTTCCCTCTCTATATTCTTTCAAGAATCCAACCATGGCATAAAGAACAAAAATTTCTTCCCGATTGGATCACATTAAACATTTCACCAAAAGGTACTGAAAGCGGCAATGCACAAGACCCTTCATACATCGCAATCCAACCAATTGAGTGTCTACTCACTATCTATCAATCCCAGTAACACTAAGCAAAGTTATTAAAATGTGACTAACCCCGGCAGCATCATCTCCTTCTAGATCCATTACTGCCCCTTTAAGCAAGCAAAATGCTCTATCCCTGGTCACAAAATCTTGAAAGCAGCTATTTTTAAAGGCGCCCCTCCATTGATGACCAATGGAGTTCTGATGATGCCACACACAAATAATTAAGGCCTAGTAGACTATAAAAGCTTTAATTCACACACCGACACTTTGAGAGAAACACGACAAGGGCCGACACAGATCCACACTGCCCGTCCCCCTCCATTTCTTCGTGTATTTTTTTATAAATAATTTAGAGAAGAATAAAAAAAGCTGCCAAAAGAGAAAAACGTGCAAACTGGAACTTGTTGAGGTGCAAGGTTGGAGATATTTAAGTTACAGTACTTGCTTCTTTCAGAACTTGCCACGTAAGCATAAAGTGTCGGACTTTTTGACGTGGCAAAACATGAATGGATGTTTTATCATGTAGTTCCTCGTAGTGGTCCTTTTCTTTCCTCTGCAGTAACCGGACAGGATCCAACGCGTTTAGGTAACTCTGGATATGTGAATTTACTGATATGCCACGAGTTTTGGACGGAAAATTGAGAAATGGAGGGTATTGGTGTTAAAGTAAACGCTTGGAACTGTGTAAAAATGGGTTTGACTAGGGAATGATGAGCTGGCAGAAACTGTTAGCATCAATTGGAATTGTTTTTTTTTTTTTTTACTGTGAGGACTTGATTGAAGGAGTGACGTTTACCAAGGGGTCAAATGGTCAATTTAAACGACCTTGAATTTCACAAGAACATATACATGAAAAGAAAATAATTATCAAACTTTTTTTTTTTTTTTATGGGGGAGGGGTCAGCCTCATTGTTCGATGGTTCTAGTAATGACACTAGGCTAAGGCCAATGACTGGTATGACATGAATGTTTTTTAATTTTACATCATAAATATCTTTAAAGTAATTTGTGCATTATTAAAATTAAATATTTATTCTAAAAAATTTTAATATTAAATTTATATTAATTTGATATATTTTAAAAAATAAAATTAAATACTAATTTCAAGGTTAGAATTAGAAAAATAAAATAAAATAGCAAATCTTCTTTAAAAAATTATTATTCAATAAAAAAATATTGAAGTTATCAAAATATTTCACTTGATTACTTTTTTAAATATCTAACTACTAGTTTATTACCTGCATTTCATTCCAGGTTAGACCCAAAAAATTTTAAATGTAAAGAAATAGTATATAGATTGTCAACAACTTTTCGATGTTATTATTAAATTCAGTATAATAGTTTAACTTAAAAAATCTTAACCCGATCAATTACTTAGTTTGAGCTTTAAATTAAATTATGTGAAAATTATTTTATTATGATCTTATTTATTGGGTAAGTCTATATATATAAAAAAAATCAAATAAAAAAAATATGTCATTTTCATCCTAGTCAACTCGCAAAACTTATAACCCATGTTATGAACTTTAACCCGTGTTATGAACTTCATTGGATTAAATTAGTTTTTTATTTTATTATATAATAAAAATTGAAACCACTATTTAATCATAAAATTAACTAAAAACTTAAATAGAATTGAAAAAAAAATTAGAGAAACTTACAAATCGAGCTATGGACTTTACTTAGTTCAATTATTTTTTTATTTTATAATATAATAAAAGTATAAAAACCAATTCACAATGTTTAAAATACTAAATGATAAAATTTTATAAAACCTAACATTAAAGACGAGAATAGAAAAAAAAAAAACCAAAAGGCTAATTAAAAAGATTAAAAAAAAAACTCATTCTTGCATCAGCTAAGTGGGCTGGTTAATAAGACCAATAGTGGGAGCCAGAGACAGGCCCGTGCCCATGTGATTGTAATTTTTTTATTCTTTTAATAAGGGGCAAATGACCCGATAAATGACGTCGTTTGTCGTTACTATGCCCCCATTCTCAAACTTGCAACCTCAAGATAACTCTGGTTAACAAGTTACAAGACAAAATTGTTAATCAAACGATTAAAAAATAAATAAATTTAGTTAATTATTTATATGAACAGTTAAATATTTAATAATTTGTGGGATTACTTCACTAAATAAATGAGATTTTTACAAAAGAAATACTAAAAATGTGATCAATAAAAATAATTCATGGAATTAAAAAATACAAATATTTGTTATTAACAATCAACTTCTCTAATATACATACATATGTGCGTATATACACACACAAAACAATAAATTATTTGTTTCTTCAATTATGTACACATTAGTTGCTCAATGATTGGCTAGCTATCATGTACAATAAACAATCCATGGAGGTCCGATTGAAACCTGAGAAAATTAAAACAAAAGAAACGTCAAAATAAAGTAACCACTTGAAAAGGTTCGATTCTCTAACCACTAGGAAATTCTTTCATACCTTGTTCTTAGTCTCTCTCTCTCTCTCTCTTGAATTTATTTATTTTTCCATCAAGAACATTTTGGATAAACAACTCCCAAGGTAGCTAATTTAACATTGTTGCACAAAGCTTTGGCCGTTCTATCTCCTGCTCTTTCAAGATTAATATCTTGTAATAGAATTCCTTGACATGGATAAGCCTTGCTGCAATCAAATCTCATAGCCACTTCAGAAGCGCTAGTCCCCTTTATGTTCTTGTACATCACATTTTTCACTTGAAGTGCTGACTTCTGCATGCCGTGATCAAGAAATCATTTTAAGAACTAAATTAAGGGTAGCGGGCAATGTTAATTAGTTGTGAAGATCCTGTAGGATAGAGTTCTTCACCTGTTGTTTGCATGGTTTATCCTGGTCACAATAGTTTTGATCTATTATAATGGGGTTGGTGACCTTGTTCATTTCAATATTCTGAAACTTGATGTTGCTTACATTCCCAGACCCTCCCTGCATATTAATTACGATCATAACTGAGCTTAAATTTTGATTAAATGGCATACGATGCACATCGATATTGCTGATAAAGTGAATTAAGGATAGTAAATATTACCTGCCATGTTTTGATCCTAACACCATTTGCGGTGCCAGAAAGCTTGGCACCACTGACAGTAACTCCTGAAACATGGTCTTTTGAATCATGTGCTCCTAAGCTTCCAATACTATTGATAGAAAGGAAATTGAAAGAGAAATATTAGATAATATATACTTTCAGAAACTCACACACACACATATATATTAGCAAAGGAAATAAGTAATATACCAGAAAGAAAAATATCAGTTCATATATAGAAGTTTAAAGTTTCGTGTTTAATTAATAATTCAGACCTGATTCCATGACCTGGTCCACAAGTTATGCCCGTGGCCTGCACATGATGTGATCCACTTACAATGGATATACAATCATCACCTTCATTAAAGAACACAGGACAGTCAAGAAAAATGCGATGAAGGAATGAATCTGGAGAGGGGGGGAGTAATAACAGCATACCTGTTCCAATGACTGAATCAGTAATCTGGATGTTTTGAGTCTTTGTGATATGGATGCCGTCGGTGTTAGGGCTCTCTTCTGGTGAAGTTACTGTGAGGTTGGATACTAGAACATGATTGCTTTTCTTGAAAGTAACATGCATTTGTTGTGCATTTTGGATTTTGAGGTCCTTCACAATCAAATTCTGGCATTCAAAGAAGGTGACAGCCTGCATGCAAAGCATACATATAGTTTCCCAAATGACAATTTCTTAAGTTCATACTCTTACTAATTAATTCTCAAAGCTTAATTTAGGGGAAAATACACTGCTTTTGATTAAATTCACACGCGCACCACCATAAGATGAAAGCCAGAAAAAAATTGCAGAACTATACAGACAAGGAACATACCGTAGGTGCCTCTTTGCAAGGCTGCAGATAATGAAAGAAAAAGTAAGAGATTCAGTTGCTCTTGGTCAGGAGAAAATTGAGAAGATGAAAGAATTACTCCTAAAATTATCATTAAGAAACACTGAGTTTTATAAATATATATGACTTACAAGAGATTTATTGACTTTGCATGAGTTTTCCCACCATATCTTCCCATTTCCATCGATAGTTCCACCACCTTCAACTAGTAAATTGTCAACACTATCAAAGAGTAGCCAATGTCTACTATCCTTTTTGTAGTCCGATTGATTACAAGATGCTTCAATGGTTCCATGTACCTGACATCAGTTTCTCAAAAACGGTCAATTATCTGTCTCACGGAGGAAGCATCTTCCAAATATTTATGCATTTATATCTATATATGCAGTTAAACTCACCTGCAATGCAATATTAGATTTGCAAGGACCCTGGAATCTAATCGGCTTAAGACGATAAGTGTACTCGGGCACAACAATAATAGCACCTTCAGGGGAAGAACAAGCTTCCTTCCAAGCCCTTTCAAATGTCTGAGAGAATTAATAAAGTCTATATTAATACTTGCAGGAAATATAAATAGAGGGTATGCAATATTCCTACAAAGCAAGTAAAAGAGAATCAAGCATTCTTTGGAAAAGAAAAAAAAAAGAAATTAATTAAGGCCGTGGAAAAGGAATATTGGTAGGAGACAGAGCTAGGAAAGTGCTGAGAAATTAAGCATGTCTCATATTAGGGTCCAGTTCTTGTCACCAAATTAAAGATTTAAAAGTAAAATAATTAATGCTCTAAGAGTATTTATCTCGAAATTAAGTTGCTAATCGGTACTGGGTTAGAATATATTGCATGAATTCCCAGTGCATTAATTTGCACAAATGAAAAGCAAGATTATTTGAAATCTTAATTAATGTAAGAATAAATGGTCACATGTACACATGCTTATAATAAATTAAATATGAATATACATGCATGCTATAATAATATTAATGGATTATAGTTATATAATCATGTAATTTAATTTGTGGTATATATATATATGTAAAGCTAGCTTGACTATCTGAGAAGAAAATACCTCTGTGTCATCTGTATCATCTCCTCCATCATCTTTAACTCCAAAGTCCTTTACACCAACTGTTATAACTGGAGTTGATTTGCTACCCTCTTTGCTAAACGTCTGCAAACCTAAAACATCACTTCGTAGCTTAATTAAGTCCTTAAACCCGCCATCTTCAATATACGAAGGATAAGCTTGAGAATCATAGCCAGATGCTTGTTCTTCAAGGTAATTATTAAGTGGGTCCTCTTGCGAACAACTATAGGAAGAAATAATGGAGATGGAGATTATGAGGAATGAGTAAAGAAGTGCCCTTTGTAAGGCCATTATAACTAGATATTTCTTCTCTTGCAAGAAAGAGGATCGATAATCTGAAAGGTATAACAGAAGATTGTTACATGGGAAATGAAATTTTAGAGGTATGGAAGTGAAGAAAATGTCATCATGTTTTTCGTATATTTATAGGGAGAAAGGAAGGAGAGAAATGATGGTTGTGTGTCCTTGAGCATGACTTTTGAGGCATGGCTTGTGACACCAGAGATCACAGAGACGACGAAAGGATCTCTTGGCATAATCTACATGCATTCTTTTGTATGTTGTCCATGTACTAAAGTTAATAACAAATTATATTCTGATCAACACAAGATAAAAATCCAAATTCTGCACTTGGCATAACCTATCTTTGATGGGTTCAATGCCCAACTTTACTAACTATACAGGCATCCATTATTTGGCATAACCTATCTTTGATGATCAATGCCTAACTTTACTAACTATACAGGCATCCATTATCTTATC
>Ga0325410_1004078_pt1 | contig 16387 bp, 9 predicted proteins | sample PopdelMetagenome_16_FD_206182 | JGI IMG/M metagenome (GOLD analysis project Ga0325410, IMG submission 206182) | Populus deltoides microbial communities from Bellville, Georgia, United States - Xylem-PdIQD-R3 | ecosystem: Host-associated > Plants > Phyllosphere > Stem > Wood/Secondary xylem...
GTTTATACTAGATAAGTCAGGTTATAAGATCTTAAGATTAAACTATTAAAATGAGTTTAATAACATTGTTAGAAAGTTCTTCACAACACAAACATTTTTCTTTTATGTTAAAATAAACATTGCTTAAACCCCCCCCCCCCCTTTTTTTTTTTTGAAGAAAGTCCAAACAACATTATCTAATTTTATTTTTTTTTAGTATCGGTTTCAGTCAACAAAGGATGTTTTGAATTTACACCTTGTGTAGCACGAGAACAAAAATTTTGCTATCAAAACATCATTGAGAGTTGGACAAATTATGGACAAATTAAACTAATTCCATCAAATGTTGTGCGAATCAAATGGCTTATTGATATTCTTCTCATTCACGGTTTTCTAGATAGATGTCCTTCTCAATTTTCTCCCCAAATTCAAACCACGAGTTTTCTCTCCCTGTCTAGGTATTTCAGTCGAGTCTTAAACAATATCGTTAGTTGCAATCTAATTAAGACGTGGTATGATGAAACACCTACACAATTCAAAGTTGTGTTGCTCTAAAAGCACCTTCAAGAAGTTATACTCCTCTCGCTAGATTGACGTAAGTGAGGTAGTTAATGTCAACATATACAGGGGAAAAAACATGTATATATTTGATCGAATGACAAGAAAACATTTGTTTTTGTGCTCTTGTTGATGCATGAACAACTAAAGCAAAGACAAATGTATTTGGTGGTTGCAAGTCCTGTCAATGTCATGCCTCGTTTAATCACAAATCAAGTCAAAATGTAAATATCTATCTTAATTTGATTACACCATTGAATCTTTGTAGGTGGTTAACTAATAGAAGTTAATTAAATTATTTTCTGGAGTGCTTGATTACATCATTTAGAGTCACTAGTCTAATTATTCCAATTAACCTCGCCTCCTTTTCCCATATGAACTCATGGAGAATCGAAAAGAATATGCGAAGGATGAATATCATTGTGAAATTATTCAATTTGCGCATGCAAAGAGTTAATCGATCGATGTGTGAAGAACATCCATGGTTGATGTACATGCTCTGATCGTGTACAGAAATTAATGGAGTCCCTCCATGGCTATTTCTTTAGTTATCCTGCATGGAAAACTATATAAGCCATGGCTGTTTCTTTGATATAAGACGATCTACACTCATGGCTGTGATTTGAAGTATATATGCCTGGCTACCACATGCTGTGTTCTTCAACATATATATGCCTAATTGCCAATGCATTTGAGTAGTAATAATTAAGTGTGATTGTAAATAACTGCTTACATTTGTACTATTTATGAAGTGAAGGGAACCCGCTAATTAGAGTTTCCAGCAGACAAAAAATCAATGAAAGGAAAATTAGCCTTTCTCTGATGTAATTCCCTGGCTTCCTGATCTACCTCAACATCATCTCTTCTAGCATTGTCGAGGGCTTCGCTTTTGCTAGAATCAGTCTTTACTTGGAGAAAATCATAGAACTCTAGAGGTTTACCTGCAATATATATTTACACAAATTATACATGCATTAAGAAATCGATTAAAAAAAACTAAGTACATAATCACGAGAAATTAAGATATAGAAAAACGTCTATATTTCATCATGAAACTTGAAAATTGCTGTATGATCTAGTCCATATGGATCAAACGGGCCATACATTACAAAAATCCATGCACTTATATATGAAAACAATAACGTTGCATGGATTCATGGGATTCATTACACCAACCAATCAGATAGTTTTGATGCGTTTGAACTTGGCCTGTAAAATACTTTTTCATAAACTAAAGCTAGTACCTGCACAAAGTTTTTTTCATTCTCTACCTAGCTAAGAGTGTAAAATTCATGTTTGATGGTGATCTTCTTCGGTTACCTTCATGATGGCTGGTATTTTCATTGCAAAAAGACGGATAGTTGAGACAGAAGGGATGATGATAACAATCGCAATAACTTTCACAGAATTTGTGGAAAAATGATGGGGCAAGGTTCCTTGGCTCACAATTCACGATCCTCATCACGTCTTGATTTGAGAAAGAATGTGTCTGCTCATTGACTAACAACGCTTGAGAAGCTGCTCTTTTTGCATGAATCCTTGATCTTTCTCTGCATTTTCTTGCCATGATTATATGCCAATGGTTCTTCACAGCATTATCAGTACGACCAGGAAATTGCTTTGCAATAACAGCCCATTTATTGCCATGAATCTGCTGACAAGCAAGAAGCCTCTCTTCTTCCTCTTCTGTAAAAGGGCTTCTGTTGATTCTTGGATCCAACTGATTAAACCATCTTAACCTACAACTCTTCCCTGATTTGATTTACAATTTTTGGGTTAGTCACTAGTCACAATCATACATACATACATACATATATATATATATATAGGTATATTCCAGTTTTTGCAAGTCTAAATTATTTTTAAATAAAAAACCAACCATCATGACCGGTTCAATCATCCCTAATAAATTATATTAATAGGAAAATCATGGATTAATATAAAATTTTAAATTTTCACCTGATTTTCCTTGAAGCTTTTCGGCTATGGAGTTCCAATTGTGAGGACCATACTGATCCACCAACTTGCGAAGCTTCTCATCTTCAGCCGGCCTCCAATGGCCTCTGGTACTCATCCGATGAAGATCTTCTACCTTAATATACAACAAGAAAACATACAGTTGGAAAAATAAAAAAACCCTAGCTATATATGCTCAAAGCTAGGGTTCTTTACACCATCTACACTTAGAAAACCCTAGCTAACTCCTTTCTTGTTATTCTATTTTCACAAATACATATGAGCAAAGTTTTCTAAAGCTAGGGACAAAGAGATACAAAAGAAAGCAATCAGAGATGGTGATCAAACAATAATTTGGTGGCAAAGTAGACAAGTATGGAAAGAAAATATATAAGAATCGATGGGGATATTGAGAGAGATGTCTTGATCATTCGTTAGAGAGATGGGAAGGTTTGGACCGACTTTTACAAGAGGTTGATGCAACTTCTGGGCTAACAAACAGTTCTAAGTCATCACCTGTGGGCATAACTTAATCTGTTGTCTGTGTTTGTGAGAGAGAGGGAGGTTGAAGGGATCCTTTCATCATCTTCGCAAGTTTCTAATCAGCCACAACTTTCTACTTATAGCCCACCTAGCATTCTTTTTCTCCTTTCCCCTTAAACTATAAAATATAATTAAGTAATATTTGAGCAAAGAGATATTGGTTAATTTTATGTTCTCTTCGTACAAGTTATATATAAATATGGTAATATATATTGACTTGCAAGAAAAACAATTGTGGTCTTATTGACTAGCCATGGCATTCTCTGAATCTGGTGGTGTTTCAAGGGAAATCTCTGGCTGGTTAATACTTGAGATTTTATCATAAGTATCGTTATAAGATTTATCTCATATTCTAACCCGATTCAAAACTCGAGTTATAAATTAACTCGTAAATATATGAGTCAATTCAATCGTTTTTTATTTTTATCAAAATAATATAGTTTTTTATTTTATTAAAAATATTTAATTTAAAATATATATAAAACTTAATTTAAAATAGGTTTTGAATTGATGAGTTAACTACTAGATTTACTCCGGTTTGATTTATAATTCTATTTCGGGCAAATAGAGGAAATTAAGGTTGGTGAGCTTGTTAAGACTTTGTGAGGTTTAAAAGGGCATGAGGTGGTTTTTTAGGATTTAATTAGGTTTTGACGATCACCCTTAATTCCACCTAATTAAATGACATTTTGGCTTCCAAATTCAGAAGCGCACGTGGAGGTAGATACATTCTTATTAGCTTAATTCTTTGGATTTCATCAACCAATCTTTAATTAATACCTAATTAGAACTGTAATTGGACTTGTAAAATTGAAGATACATTTTTAACAACATTTATTCTGTGGATATATCAATACGCAATTTGATTTATTTATTTTTTAATAAATCAATAAGCAAATTGATATTGTCTGCATGCTAGAGTTAGGGTTGAGAAAAAAATCGAAAAACCGAGAAAATTAGAAAAAAAAATAACCGAAAAAACTGAACCGTGAAAAAAAACCAATTAAACCAATTAAAATTTTAAAAAATCAGCTGGTTCGGTTTAGTTTCAGTTTTAGAAACCTAAAACCGGAAAAACCGAACTGAACTGAAACTGAAAAAAACCAAGTCAAACCGGCAAAAAACCAAGCCAAACCGAAAAAACCGAGCCAAACCGGTTTGAACCAGTTTTTGTCCTAAAAAACCAAACCGAACCAAACCGAAAATAATCGCCCCTAATTAAAGCATTATTTCCTTTTTTTTTTCTTGAAAAGTAAAACATTGCCTAGTGAAGAAGTTATATATACTGTGTTATTTAACTAATTTGGTAATTCACCAACCCAAAACCTATCTTGGGTTGAGTTTTTTATTGAATGGAGTAGGAATTCACTTTGTTAAACCAGATCAACTCAATAGGTCAAACAACAACTTAATTGACTTAGTCAAAACCCGAGTAAGATTCGGATTGAATTTAAAAAAAAAATTCAAAACAATATCATTTTAACTTTAAAAAAATCTTGAAACAATACTGATTTGGATTGACATAGGTTGACCCACCCAACTCGTGACCCGAGCCTTGAATAAGATCATAGACCGGGCTAAGTTTTATAATAGTGATATACTATATTGTTGTCCTGTGCTATACTATGTATCGAATCAATTTTTTTTAACATAGAAAAAAACTTAGGTGTAGCTAACATTTTTCTAATAAAAAAATTTAAATTGTGTGGGAATAGAGACTCGATGTGACCTAAATAACTTAACAGGTCTAAAGGCAACCTAGACGATTAGTAAAAACATAGTTTAACTCACAAAAATTCATGACGATATTTTTTTAAAAAAAATATTAAGATGACAACATATTGGATTGATTCGGGTCAATCTGAATTAACTTGTTAAATTTATGACCCAGATCATGAGACTATGATAACTTCATATAAAGTAGATCAAAATAAACCATGAAACTCAATTATCAATCAATCCAATATTAAAGAATAAAATTAAAAAAAAATAATAAAAAAAGAAGAAGAAAATAACTCAAGTCAACCCGAGTTAACTTACTAAATAAACAACATAGATCATGAGACTAAGATAATCTAATAGAAAGTAAATAAAAACAAAACATGAATCTCAATTCTCAATAAACACATTATATACTGAAAGATGAAATTGAAAAATTTATTTAAAAAATAATAAAATAAAACTCGTGATACAGATCATAAAATTAAAATAATTTTATATAAAATAAATCATAACAAATCATAAAATTTAATTTATCAAAAGAAAGGCATCTTTTTTTAGCCTTGGCCAACCATATTCTTGAATTTAGGAAAGCCATCTTTCATCTTACACCAACCTCCATCCCAAGAAAAGCAATTCCCAATTGAGATTAGAAACCGTGACTAGCTACTCATTAATTAAATCGTTTCTTCAACTCCTACCAAAACAAGATATATTTTAGGGCTTAACATCACCTAACATTTTCAACTGATCTTCAACAATCACACCAAAATCATAGCCTTCTAGGGTAGGCATTGTATTCTAATTTTGGCTTCGAAAATGGTGAGACTTTAACATACATGTATTTTAGAGGCTTTGTTCTCCGCAAGATTTAATTTTTTGAAGTCATAAGAGATTGTTAAGGCCCTCAAATTAGTTCTATTCGGAATTTGTTATATTTTTAGGTTAATTTAGAATTTATTTTCTATTTAATTTACAAATTTTATTATTATTTTTTATGTTTTTGTTTGGGATTTTTTTTCCTCGGAAGAGTTTAATATTTAGTTTTGAATAGAAAATACATTCAATAATAAAAATTTGAATTAAGATTCTTTATGGTCGAGACTCATTAATTTCTGTAGAACTTTATATTTATTTATGATTATCGTCTTTCTTGTATTATTTTTGTACACATCAAAAAAATAATTATGCAGAGTAACTCTCTTAGGATTTACTGAATTAATGAACGTTACTGAATTTTCTTGATATTGTAGACTATTCTTGAAGGAAACAAGTCGAGGCAGTGACTGGAAAGAGGTTTACTCAACTTACATCAAGAAATGGACACTCAATTGTACAATATCAGAAAAAAAAAATGGAGTGATGGAAGGCATACAATGCAAGAACTCAAATTTTAAACCTCTTTGGAGAAATTATGAAATGGGAGAGAGGCAAGACTGAAAGGATTGATGGGAGATGAAGATTTTGGTAGTCTCATTCTTCCTCCACTTCAAGGCCTGGTATGTATTCCAAACTGACATCGAAAACTACAGGACTATTTGGTGCCACCCTTGGCCTTCCTGGAGCTGAAGTGAGTCCTTTTGGGAATGCCAACTAGAAACAAGAACAAGCCATGAAAACAACATTGTTAGAAGCTTAATTGCAAATACACTTTCTTGTTTGGTTGTCAAGAAAACACATTGAAAGATGCTGCCAGCAGCAGACCATCTCATCTTGCGATGGCAGTCCATGGATCAATATGTATAAATCCATGGCATTAAGTTTTGGAATTTTCTCCTAGCTCTTTAAACCTCAAGAAAGTGCATAGCAGAGAAGGGTTGGATTTTAAGTCTGATGATGCATCATCGGTATGCATAGGATCCAACTAACCTAGGCCAATGCAGCTGATGGGATATACATTCTGCAGTTATCTACCGTTTTTTTCCTTCTGGTTGGAAAATGAGTAAGAAGTGAATAAATTACAGGTAAATGGATCGATATGTATGAAGCCATGGCATTAAGTTTTGGGACTCGCTACTAGCTCTTTAAACCTCGAAAAAGTCTGCTGATGCATCATCTATTTGACATAGAATCCAACTAACCTAGGCCAATGCACCTGATGCTTGATTGGATATCCATTCTGCAGTTATCAACAATTTTTTTCTTCTGGTTGGAAAATGAGTAAGATGTGAATAAATTACCGGTCCGGGAATGTAGAGCCGGCGCTTCCCTCCAACTTTCATGCTTAGGATCCCTTCATCAAGTCCCTTGATCACCTATTCTAGTCATTCAAATTGAAAAAGTCAATGACAGAGCATTCCTGACTCATATTCCAGTCACCAGAGTGTGGCTATAGTCTATATGACATTATGCAATGCTGCTTACCATGCAATGAAATTTAGAGATCATTCAACAAGGTAAGGAACATTTGGCACTATCTATCTACTCTCAGATAGCATGCATAGAAACCTATCTAAAAGGTTAACTGACATTCATAGGTGCGTTATAGAACAAAATCAGAATTTGCAGTTGTTTCATTATCAGTGGCACTGCCCAAGCTTAACATGGATTACCATCTATGGAGCTTACCAGACCGGAGCCGACACGAAAGATATAGATCTGCCCTTTCTCCAATGAACTGCAAAATGTGAGAGGAATAATTTTAGAAGTTGAGCAAGTTGCCCTTGCTAACAAGTGCAAGAATGAACACCAAAACAGCCAATCTTTTAGGCTGAAAACTGGCCACAGCTACCAACTCTCCTCTGTCCCCTTCATCCAAAAGTTTCTTTTTTTGAATGAATAATTTCTATCAGGAAAAATTAACTTAGCAGGAGATACCCTGCTTACAAAACAGAGAGCTGTACAAATCTCAAGCAAAGAATCAAACAATTAGCGACACAATCTAGCTACAATCAACCCCCACAATTGACAGATTCCTAAGAGCGCCCAGGCTTCATTACAGCTTCCTTCAAGAACTTGGATTTGCACAATCTTTGTTGCACAGCTTGAATATTGGACTTCAGGATTGAACTTTCAGTAGCAGCATCAGCAATATGCATTCTATTGTTACTTTCTTTCTTTCCATATGTGATAAATGAATGCACACCCTGCGTTGCGCAATGTAACAGCAATAGATCCTCGTTTCTTTTTTCATCCAAATGTTTATCATTGGTATCCCTAATTAACCATTAGCAAACATAAAAATAAATTACCTGTCAAATATTTGCCCAGATGGAACCATGGCAACATAATTAGCAGCAACCTGTGAGCATGATGATACTGTCATTAGATGGGGTGGACAAATGAAAGAACAAACGGATTTCTCAATGTAATCATGGCAGGCCAAGGAATCTCAGTCAAACTAGTCACCCACTAGATGTGGCCAATTCTTGTAACTAATGCCATAGTGTTCCAAGATAGAAAACACAAATACAAAAGGGATATAAATGTGTTTGGTTGAAGGAATAAAAACTGAGACATAAAAATAAATTTATTTATGAAACTGTTTTTGAGTGAATTTTTGTCCTTTCAAAACATAAAAGACAAGAGGACATGCCCCGACTATCTCATTCTTTTCGATTTGAAGACAATAACTAAACATTATCCAAGGATTCACCTAGTAGTTAATGAAGCATGTTCCTTTTCTTGAGTTTCTAGGTTCGAATCTTGGGATCAATGTTCAAAAGATTTTATTAAACTTTTTTTGAATGCACGAGAACATCCGAGGAGAAAATTTGATCTTAATTGGCATGCAAGCTGTAGCAAGAATACTCCTCACCGTCGAACAAAAAAAATAATGCTACAAATATGGACTGATCCTCAGTATAGATTGGTGAATCTTAGAAGCCAGAAATGGTCATTAGAGCCCTTAGACACCATAGCATACATGATATCCGAAGTCTCAATTAATTTATCTGGAGGTCTATAAAGGGTCAGTAAGAACCCCATAGAAACACTAGAAGCTGAAGAAGATGGAACACTAGAGAGCAAGAGACTGACAATGGCTAGTATGCCATTTCTTTCTCATATTGCTGGCTAGCTAATTCAGATGTGCCAGAGGAGTGAGAACAAGTCTACACACCTGAAAACCAACTGGAGGACTAGGGCCTTGACCAACTTTAATGTCCTTGAACTGCAACCCAGACTCTGTAGTCACCATTGGCACCTTCATTAACAAACAGGATTAATGCAACCCACAATTTGAAAATGATCAATTTTAACAAAAGGGGTCCATGTAATCTCACCATACATTTTCTAGCTCTTTCTCACAGGTTTCATCACACAATCTTGGCTTATCTTCTGGTGGCAATCCAGCTCCTTTGGCAACATTATCAAATGAGCCTATATTACAAAGAGTTGAAACCCCAAATACCAGCCCAATTACACAATCCCTTCTCTTAATCAAACTTGTATCCACCTTGTTCTCTCTTGCTCTTGAACCTCTACTTCTTGGTTCCAAGTTTGAGCATTGCACACTAATGTTCATCAAACCTTGGACTTTGTCAAAGACATTGACAATGCCATGTCTTTTGGTAAGTAGAGTAGTTTTGCCAGAAGATGAACCTGCCACAATAAATATGAAAAATGAACATGATTGCAGAAACGAAGTAGTGGAGAAAGCGAAGAGGAGATTGATGAATTACCAAGTGGGAGCAGAAGAGATGAAGGAGAAGAAGAAGAAGAAGAAGCCATTTTTTTTGGTTTCCTTGAGAAAAATGAGTGAGGAGGAGCCTGCAATGTCTGAAAGTGGATAACGAAATCTTGTTGGTTATTAACTGTTGCTGACTTGGCTCTTCTTGGGTCACATCCGTGTATTAAAGTTTGCTTCTTCTTTTTTTTGGAATGTATTTTTTAATTTTAAATTATTTTTTAATTATTTTAAAATACTAATATCAAAACTAAATTTTAAAAAAATATAAAATATATTATTTTAATATATTTTCAAGTAGAAAATACTTTAAAAATATTATCTATTATAATTTTAAATAAATTTTTTATATATGATATTTAAAAAAAAACTATAATTTTAAATCAGAAAAATGAGAAGATTTTTTTTTTCTCAATTACTGAGACATCAAACATCATATATTCATAGGGCTTGGTTTTACATAGTATGCTTGGCCCATTTTCTTGACCTTCTGCTCAAACGAGCCCTTGCTTCCTTACTCTCTTTCGGTAAAAGCCCTAAACCCCTTCACCCTTTCTCTCCCTTCTTCTCGACGCTATAAACCCTAAACCCCTCTCTCTCGCTAGAAGACCCTACCTAAGGTGTGCTTATCATTTTGGTCTCCCTTCTTGCTTTGCTTCTCTCATTTTAATTTGAAATATGCTATCTTATGTTTATTGATGTTTGGGGCATCATATTTCAACTTGGCTCTTTCCATTTTGAACTAAAATCAAGTAAAAAGAGATCTAAAAGCTTAAAGTTTGATCCTTATGCTTCATTTTAGTCAGTAACTTAACAACTTCTCTCCTTTTTCAAAAGGGTTTGTTTGTCTGCTTTTATTAAGCTCAGTTGCTTTATAAAGTTCTGACTTTCTTCAAAATTGTGTGCCCAGAAAGAAAAGTTATAAACTTCTTGTGTTCTAGGTTGAGTTTCCTTGATGGGTTTTTCTGGCTTTGTTTTGTAGAGCAGGAAATGTGAAAATGGGAAGTGATCAATCCCTTTGATGCTATTTATGTTAACATTGTAGTTTGCCTGTAGTTCATGCTCTTGGTTTGCTTTGGATGTTGATTGTTGACCTTCTTAATGTGAATGAATGATTTTGTGTTGTCAGAATTTGGGAAGATGAATTTCAACAATGTGAGAGTACCCAAGGTGCCAGGTGGTGGTGCTATTGGGACTCTGATTAAGATAGGAGTTCTTGGTGGGCTTGGTTTGTATGGAGCTACTAACAGTCTTTACAATGTTGATGGTGGACATCGAGCTATAATGTTCAACCGTATAGCTGGTATCAAAGAGAAGGTTGTTACTTTCTTTTGTGTGTCATGATTAGCTGTTTACTTTTGTGAGAAATATTTGTCAAATATGAATTGGTTGTCTCGTTTGGTTTTATCAAACATCGTGCTGATTGATTGGGCCTATGTTATCTACACTGCCTGTATTTTGTTGTTGGTGTTGATGGATAATTTAACTGATTCTTGGTCTGTTTTAAATAAGCTGCACTTTACTATTGCTCTCTGAAAGAACTAAAAACACTACTTTGTGTTGTTTGCTATCTATTTTCTTTAACAATGTTGTGTCATTGAGGTCATATGGTGAATTCATGCAATCTTTTCTGATTTTTTCTTTTGAATTTGGAAATATCCATCTTTCAATATACCTTTTACATAAAAAGTTAAAAATTGATTTGATTGGTGATTTGATTGTCAGATGAACTTGAAGCCTCTAGGAAGCAGCATGGCTGTCTAAACTCTAACATTATCTCCTTTTTCACAAGTTACAATTTTCTTAGGCTTTCTGGAATGCTTCCTGCTTCTCATGGTGTGGTGATTAGTTTTTGTTTGAGTTTGGGGGAGAGGTTTTGACCTGTTCGGAACTGGGGTTTCGATTCACAATCGTAATTAATCTATTAATGTGTGTTAAACTTATGCTGTATCATATCCCCCCCTCGCCATGATTTAATTTGTAATCCTGATACTAAGAAATCTTTTTAATGTCTGTATTTTAGTATGTGCTCTAATATTTATTGTTCAATGTGAAGGTTTATCCTGAGGGGACACACTTTATGATTCCATGGTTTGAGCGTCCCATCATATATGATGTTCGTGCACGACCCCATCTGGTAGAGAGTACTTCAGGAAGTCGTGATCTCCAAATGGTAGATTTCTTCTACCTTTCATATTTCTTTAATTTTTTGTCGTAGGAGATTGCCAGAAATCTGATAGACAATACTTCTTCCGTTTCTATACTTCTATAATTATTTTGATGTTCCTTTTTTTTATAGCAAGGCCTGTCATTCTTGTTTTTTTTTCTTTCCCTGTTGGTCACTTGTTGCTTAAAGAAGTCAAAATGATAGTAATGTCATTCTTGTTTTTTCTTTCCCTATTGATGTGTATAGATTCTGTAACTGCAAAATCTTGAAAGTATTAACGACTTTCCATCCTTATCTGGCTTCTATTTCCCTGGAAAGATTCTGCAGGTCTCACTCATTTGTTCATTCCCTTAGTTCAAATATCTCCTTTCTTTTATGTTTCCATCTGTCTGTCATTGAAGTCCTTGTAGGCGAAGGCACCCATTCCTCAGTTTTTATAGCCATAAGGTTTTGACTTGTGCCTCATGCACACTTCTTAGAACCCACTGCCTTTTTTTGTGATTTCGTAATCAATTCTGGGTATTGCTCTAGGGTTAACATGATTATGATGGATGCTAGAGCCATGGATATAAGAGTTGCGTATAGATGGTAGTTGCCTTTTCACCTGTGAATATATGGAACTTGAGTTTTCTATCTATATGCTTTGGTAAAATCCTTACAATTCGTCTCTCTAAATTAGGTTTTAAATTTGTTAACAGGTGAAGATTGGGCTTCGAGTTCTGACTCGTCCTGTGCCAGACCAGCTACCTGAAATTTATCGAACCCTTGGTGAAAATTATAATGACAGAGTCTTGCCTTCTATCATTCATGAAACATTGAAATCTGTGGTTGCTCAGTATAATGCCAGCCAGCTTATTACTCAGAGAGAGGTAATAATAACTAATAATTCAGATTTCTGGTGCAAATTGAAAGCTCCCAGTTCCAATCCCATGATCAGCAAGAGCTAGTGCTTTGTTTAACTTGGCTTTAGATTCTCTATGCTTTTTTAAATTTTGTTGAAATTTTGAAATGGCCTTTCATATTGGTTATGATTATATTGTTCCTTTAGTATTGTGTGTATCCAGTTGACAAAGCATCGTTTTGAAAACATATTATTGTTTGCCTTAGTTTAGTTTAGGCAGTTCATGGAAGAAAATAAATTATTCCCAGTTTTCAATTTCTTTGCATTTATAATTATGCTACATCATTTTCAGGATTAGATTTGCTCCACTTTCTTGTGTATGAGTTGTTGTTCATGCATCATTCTCTGTTGACTCTCTGGCACTCTATATTATGCTAGGATGATTAATATTGTTCCTTAGTCTTCCATTGGGCATCAATGTGATAGTGGGCTTTCACGTTGGTTTTGTGATGGCTGTTAGTAGAGAAACATGGAAGATATTGATCGGATGTTCTCTAGTTTCTCCATTACTTTTGCATTGTCTTCAGGATTATATCGTCATTTATTTTGTGTGTGTAGCTGTTCATGCATCATCCTGCGTCGACTAATTGGAATTTTCTTTTATAGGCTGTTAGTAGAGAAATATGGAAGATACTGATAGGATGTTCTCTAGTTTCTCCATTACTTTTGCCTTGTCTTCAGGAGTATATCGCCCTTTCTCTCTTGTGTGTGTAGCTGTTCATGCATCATCCTGCGTTGACTAATTTGAGTTTTCTTTTATAGGCTGTTAGTAGAGAAATGTGGAAGATATTGATCGGATTTTCTCTAGTTTCTCCATTACTTTTGCATTGTCTTCAGGATTATATTGTCCATTCTTTTTTGTGTGCGTAGCTGTTCGTGCATCATCCTGCGTTGACTAATTTGGTTTTTTTATAGGCTGTTAGTCGAGAAATAAGGAAGGTTTTGACAGCAAGAGCATCCAATTTTCACATTGCACTGGATGATGTGTCCATTACAAGCCTGACTTTTGGGAAAGAATTTACTGCTGCAATCGAAGCAAAACAGGTGGCTGCTCAAGATGCTGAGAGGGCTAAATTTATTGTGGAAAAAGCTGAACAAGATAAGAAGAGTGCTGTTATCAGAGCCGAGGTGAGACAAAAGAAATGCTAAAATCCTCATTAGAATGAGGACTCTCTCCGTTCCTTACACTCTACGTTTGGAATTCCGTACCCATCCTTCTTCTCTTTGTAATAATTTTTCCTTGAATGGTTGACAGGGAGAGGCCACCAGTGCTCAGCTCATTGGTCAAGCCATTGCCAACAATCCTGCATTCATCACTCTAAGGAAGATTGAAGCTGCAAGAGAAATTGCACATACAATCTCAAATTCAGCCAACAAAGTTTTCCTCGATTCCAGTGATTTGCTACTCAACCTTCAGAAGATGGAGTTGGAGAACCCTAGGAATAAATAGAGACTCTTGTTGAACTCATGCCAACTTTACCTGCAACCCCTCTTGGTTTTGTTTCTTTCTCATTGTTGTCCATTGGGAAATATCTCATGAACGAATTAGTGAAACAAATCTTTAACTCTCTTTTGATGGATGTTTTGAAACAAGGGGTTGCATTTGGCTTGAGAAAGCTTCTGTTAATGGAGATGTGCAGTTCCTAGGGAATCTCTTGGGGGCGGTGTCCATATGGAAACTTTTAAAGTCCATTCGAAAATAATAATGAAATAATATGATATGTATTTTTTTAGGGTACAAAATATGTATTTTCTATCAAATGATCCTTTATTTGAATGGTCTAATTAAAAATGTTTTAAATTTTAAGACTAAAATGTATTTTTTTGGTCCTAATTTCAAGCCTAATTTAAATGTTTGGTTAAAACTGTGGTTGAAATTGATGTTGAATAAAAAGTAGTTTAATGTGTTTGGTCAATAATATTTTTTAAATTGAGGTTATAAAATAATTTAAAAAAATTCATATTAATATTAATGGTTTTTAATTTAAATATTGTAGATGTAACTACTATTATTATATCATAAAATAAATAATATTTTATATAAAATAATTTTTATTGTTCTATTAAACTATCTATAATTTTTTAAATTGAGGTTATAAAATAATTTTAAAAAATTCATATTAATATTGAAGGTTTTTAATTTAAATATTATAGATGTAACTATTGCTATTATATCATGAAATAAATAATACTTTATATAAAATAATTTTTATTGTTCCATTAAACTATCTATAATTCTATCACATATGAAATACATCCGACAATGACTACAGTTTCTTTGGTTTCGTAAGCACGCAATAGGTAAAATATAATCAGGAACAAAATTGGGATTGCGATCAAATTTTGCAAATGTTACGTCATCAAGCAATCTCCGTCTAATTTATATAGTGATACTTTATAATGTTAAACACTAATTTTTCCAATAAAACACAATTAAAAATAAAAAATAAAATTTATTTTTCTAAAACATTAATTTTTCTAATAAAACACAATTAAAAATAAAACATAATTTTTTATTATTATTTCACTAGGTCGGATCCGATTCATTGTATTTAGCTCTGGACCGGACCGATAAACACTAGTTTTTCAAATAAAGCACAATTACAAAAATAAAAAATAAATTTTTATTTTATTTTACTAGGTCGAACTCAGTTCAATATATTTAGCTTTGGACTGGACCAGACCCGGTCCGAGCAGAACAGTGAAGAATGACTCCGTTGTTTACACGAACAATGGAGTCCCTCTTCACTGTTCACGTGAACAGTGGAGTCACTCTCCACGAGAAGAAGAGGAAAGCAGCATTGAGCTGCTTTTAACGACCCTGTGTTTTAAACGCAATTAATAGTGGGGTCCATGAATAGTAAATCAAGATTTCATTTATTACCAAACAATGATTTTCCAATGTTTGCTTCAACAACAAACGCAACCACGGAAACAAACAACCACTTAGTCCACTACTCAAATTTTTAATTTGACTCTAATCAAAAGTCAATTTAAAATGATTTATTTCAAGATTTTGATGATTAAATAAATAAGGCTGACTTTAATTAATTTATATGTCAATGATTTCTTTAAGATTCAAGATTTAATTAAGTAAAAATTAGTGATTCATTATTAAGATGCGAAAACTAATTCAAGATGTCCTCAATGTAAAAATGGAGTAGGGAGATGAAGCTAGTGTGAAATCATGAATACAATGTCCTAAAAAACTAGTGGAACTTTTCTTCAATTTATAATATGATGAGATTCTTATGCATAGTTGACTACTTATAATTAAAGTTTTGGATAAAAAGTCTAGTTTTGAATAAAAAATCTAGTGCTTCAAATAGTTTGTATTAATTAAAAAAATAAAAATAATAAGATTCTGTCTGTAGATGTTTCAGAACAGAAAAGACAGATACATAAAAGACAGAACATACTTTATTAGAGATACAAAAATAAATATAAAAACAAATATATTTATTTTTTTATCTAGAATATCTTTATTTTTTCTATCTCGAAACAGTAATTAAATGCTAATTAAATATAAAATTATTAATTATGTGAGATATGTATAAGAGGATATAACATTTATTTTTGTTGTTCAAAACATCTTTATCATATGACTTTATATTCCCTGTATGAAGTGCAAGATTTTTATATATAAATCTTGCCGCACTGAAGAACAAAATATTAAACCTGTGTTAGTGCAAATAGCTTTGAGCCAGCAAATGTTGTTACTTAGGATTTTTATTTATTTATTTATTTATTTATTTTCTAATGATGATTTGATGCCGTCCAAAACCCTTGATCTGGGTCAAGTCCTGCCTCTATGCTTGGCAAGGATATCATTGTATTAGAATATTTTTAAACCAGTTTTCCTATATTTAAATTAAGTATCTTTTTAATTTAATTTTAAATAAATTATTAATATTTTTAACAATGCATTCATAAAAAA
>Ga0325410_1004079_pt1 | contig 16383 bp, 11 predicted proteins | sample PopdelMetagenome_16_FD_206182 | JGI IMG/M metagenome (GOLD analysis project Ga0325410, IMG submission 206182) | Populus deltoides microbial communities from Bellville, Georgia, United States - Xylem-PdIQD-R3 | ecosystem: Host-associated > Plants > Phyllosphere > Stem > Wood/Secondary xylem...
TGCAGTTTGGGAGGGGAGAGGTGGGATGAGAAAGAAGAAGAAGGAGAAACAGAGGAAGAGAGTGTCGGCGGATGGGGGTATATAATGGTTTTTTCCGACGGACGTATTTCGTCGGTGATTCCGTCGGTGATGCCATTGGTGAAAGAGCCACGTCATCTCAGTTTGAATCCCTCGGTAATGCCCGTCGGTAAAATCACCTGACGTCACCATGCCGTTGCGTATTTCCAGACGAACTGCATACTCCGTTGGTAACACCGTCGATATATACCGACGGACATATTTCGTCGGTATTTACCGACGGTGTTACCGACGGAGTATGTCCGTCGGTATATACCGACGGTTTTTGAGACGGAATTATTTCCGTCGGTATACATTACCGACGGAAATATTCCGTCGGTAATTCCGTTGCTTTTCTCCGGTTTTCTGGTAGTGTTTCGGAGAAAATCGAGTATTTTAATACTGGATTCGTATCTTTACAATATAAAAATACAAACTAATATTAAGCAAAGTTGATAGAAAAATACGTGGGGAAATCATAAATTTTGAAAGGATTTTTGAAAAAAAAATTTATATATTTTTTTGGATTGAGCCGGACCCGGCCCGACCATTTTGATGGTGGAGACTGCGGTAAATGACGCAGAAGAAGAAGGAGAAAGAGGAGGAGGAGGAGAAGGAGGAGGCTGACCTGGCGGTGGTGGTGTTGTGGTTGACGGTGGCTTAAGGTGGAGATGTTGCGGTGTCAAGTGGTGGTTCCTCCTTTTTTCTCTTCTATTTCTTGGCGTTTATTCTTCCTTTTCTTTTCCTTTATCTGTTTCATTTTGTTTTGCTTTGGTTTTTCTTCTGTTCTTCTTTCGCTCTCCTCTCTGTGTCTGTTTTATTTTGTTCTTCTCGCCTCCAATATTTTTTTCTATCTCCCACCAATTCTCTCCTCCATGTTTGTCTTTATTGTTTTCCTCTTTGTTCCCCTTCTTTCACCTCCCTTCCCCTCCTCTGTTTCCTCCAAAATTGTCCCGTTCATCCCCCTCTCTATAACCTCACCTGTTTTCCCCCCTCACCGCCTGTTGAGGGGGGTATTTATAGGGGTAAGGGGAGTGGGAGCTACCCTACCCCTATAAGTGACGAGGATAGGGTACTATGGCTAAGCTGACCTTTGTGCAGTTGCCTAGAGCCACCCACAGGGCATACCTCACATGCCCCTCCCATGATGGTGGCAGGCCATGAGGGGCATGGCTTTATTTTAGGGTTTAGGCAAGTAGGGAGAGAGAGGGAGAGGGAAAACGTAGGGGAACAAAACTTCTTCTTCTCCTGCTGCACGTCTAGAGCAAGAAGAAGCACAGTGCCAATCAAAACAACATTGTTTTGTGCTTTTTTTTAATGAACAATGCATGAAACGACATCGTTTTGTACAAAACGCGCTCTTTCATTTAAAAGGAAATGACGTTAAAAACATGAAAAATTCCAAATCAGTCCTCAATTTGTGATTTGTTCAATCAAGTCCTCAATTGCAATTTTAATTTTAAGAAACAGTTCAATTGTGTCCGTGCCAAAAATCGGATGTCAACCCTCAAGTTGGCCGCCATTTTTATTTTGGTCTCTGGTCTTAGATTTATGCAATTTGACCCTCAATTGATTAATAAACTTTTAAGTTCTTTAATTTGGCCCTTGATGTAGACAATTTCAGTCCCTCTATTTACGAGTCTTTTCCAGTTTGGTCCTTGTTTTAGATCTCTTCAATCAAGTCCATAATGAACCATCAAACTTCAATATTTAAGCAATTAAGCCCCTGATTTGACTAAATCAACTCTTGAAAATTATAACTTGAGTCCTGAACTTTAATTTCTTTCAATTAAAGCCCAAATTGACTTAAAAATCAATTTTTTATTGCAATCAAACCCTCCATAAATTCAATTAAACCGTCAATAAAATTTAATTGAGTCCATAAACATCTGATTTTGGATTTTTCTTAAATTGAATTTTCTTTGTCAACAAGGCTCTCATTAGTCACAAATATACTGTCAAATTTAAATCTTTGTATTTATAAACTTCCTTAACCAATTTTCAGCCATTTTCTAGGCGTTCCGACATCCTCTTCTCACTGCAATTATATTTTCTTTATTTCTTTTCAATATATTTTTTGATTTTTGTTTTGGAAGAGAAAAGGTGAATTTAGGGAATAACCCATAAAATGGGTTATGACAATGAGGCTGAGATAACCTCAAAGAAAGCAAAATAAAACAAAGTATAAAGCTTAATTTTCAATCAACCCAATATTGAAGGATAAAATTCAAAAAAAAAACATTCAATTGAAAAAGGATAAAAAAAAACCCTAAGGCGACTGGGCTAACCTGCGACCAGAATCATGAGACCGTAATAAACCCATAGAAAGCAAACAAAAAAAAATTATATAGCTCAATTCTCATTCAACCCAATATTGAAGGAATAAAATGAAAAAAACAAATTAAAAAAAATCTCGGGTCAACCTATCAAACCCGAGTCTTAAGACCGAGATAAATCCATAAAAAGAAAAAAAAATTATGAAGTCAAATTCCCAATAAATCCAATGTTGAAGGATGAAATAAAAAAAAATATTCAATTAAAAAAAAGACAAAAAAAATATTCAATTAAAAAAAAAACAAAAAAAAGACACCCAAGTCAAATCCATATAGAATAACTATTTATTATGTCTTGTTTAGTGTACTCAAGTTGCAACAAATTATTATTATTATTATTATAAATTTCATGTTTGATTTGAAAGGTTGATTTCTTTTTGCTATAAATATGTTTTATATATGCTGATATTTGTTTTTGCTCATCCATTCATGAAGCCTGTAGTCTTATATGATAATATAAGAAAAAAAAATGAAAGTTGATCAAATTTAAAATACAAAATCCCCTTTTAGTTTGAATATTTTTGGCTTTGGCCTTCGTGAGCAAATCAAATTTGAAGTAAGGAATCTCTTTTAGCTTTTATGGATATATCATAAGGATAGTCATACGCAAGTTACTATTAGATGCTAGCTCGAGTATGGTCATTTCAAGCAAAAGAGAGGTTCCTTAATTCAATTAATTATTTACTTATTTTGAAGACTTTTCTTTTTATTCTATAAAAAAAACTTCTTTCTTGAGAGACCATAGATATAGTTTCATGCATAACTCAACTCATTAGATTAATTAAATTTATGTCATCTATGTAGGTGTTTAACTGATCATCGCGAATTTTTCATTCGTTTATCTCTTTACTATCAAGTAAGTTCTTGTGAAGATTCTTCTTTTTTTATTTGTTTATTATTGTATTTATGATACGCATACAACCTTAATTTATATGTCATGAAATTGCATTATTCATAGAAATTGCCTCTTTAACTCACAAGTCTTTGTGATGCTAATATAAATACATCTAGACTGGAATGTTTTAGGGTCATTTAGAATTTTGAGTGAAGATAAGTTTAAGAATAATTCTTTCTTTTAGAATTTGATAGACTCTTTGAGGCAAAATTATAACAAATAACTAGTTGTTCAATTATCTGATTTTTAATCATAATCTACATGAATTACAAAATTAGAAATCTCATAAACCCTTTAAGAATTGGATGATTGTTAAATCTTGAGTGCTAGCTTTTTTCTAACTCTTTATTAACTCTTTAATAAATATCTTTATAAGAGTTATGAGTAACATTATTGTATTTATAGGAAAAACATAACTCTAACTATAATAAAATATCACTTTGCTCCCTAAAAAATATCACATGTTTTATTTCGGCACAACTATTAAAAATATATTCAATTAAGTCTCTACTTAATTTTTCTAGGTTTGCAATTATAATCCTTTATATAAATTACATTAGTTCCTCAATTTTTAAAAACTTATTTATAGTCAAGTAAAACTTGATTTTAATTTCTTGTTGTTCCTAATATATTAACCCAATTATAAACTATAATCCTAATTAAAATATGATTAGATATATTAAATAACTTAATTTATCATCAATCTAATAATTGATTAATATATATTTGAAGGTTATGTACTATGCATTACAACCTATTATGATTTTTAACATATTAAAAACGTTATTTATGGTTTGAGTTAACCTTTCAACAACTAGTATATCAATATAACTAATATTCTTTCATTTGTATCGTTTTGATGTAGACATTTAACCATAAAGTATGTTTATGTTGTCAAATTATATCAATTTTCAACACGATAGTCATTGATTATTTGAATAAGATTTAAAATGCTTTTCAAATATCATTCTACCTTATTTAAGGATTTCATAATCAATTTTATTTGAGAATACATGAAATATTTTATAGTTTCTATGGTGATAAATCATTTTTTGATCGCTTAAATACTTTTATAAATTTTTTATTATATCCAATTCCTGATCATTTTTTTGCATCTGATTTAAGAAACGTGTAGTCAAGATCCAAATATAGTTTTCCCTATATAAGATAATTTAGTTATCTCAAGTCTAAGGATCACTTATAAAATTGTCAAAAGAGTCTTTTCATGTAAATAGGTAATCTCTCCATATGAAATCATTGTGCAATTAATGTGCTTATCATTAAATAAACACCTATATATTACTTTCAAATATACCTTATATCCTAGTCTATGAGAACAACTATTTTCTTTTATAAAAGAATCTAAAGGTAAACAGTCTCCTATTTGTTTATGATGACAATAAATATATAACTTAAATATAAAAATATGTCTCCCCCTATCTTTTGCAATGTATTAGGTGACTCTTCATACTTGAATTCCATGTACTAGATGTAGCCTCTTCATGCAAGGAAGCAGGTGGTGGTGACCTAAACATAGCTTCAATTATGTCATCACTACTAGTCTCATGCTCTTCTTCCTCATCATCATGCTCTTCTTCCATGTACTCTTAGTTGGTCCTTAGGAACCCAAACACCGTCCTTATTCAAGACATTTCATCTTGGTTAGGGTCTTATTATCTATTTTCATAAGCTTTAAATATGGATTCCTATCTATACCCGTCAAAATAATCCTAAAATGCTAAAAAATAGAAATTAATGCTTGACCATATGAAATAGACTTTTGCTTTTGATCATATGGCATGATCGTATTCCTAATCATAATATACAGAAGATTTATTAGCCATCTCCTAATAACGCAATCGATTAAGCACATATCCATCAAAGTTACCTCATCAAAATGCTCTTTCTTTGGAAATATATTGTGTGCTATAATCCTATGTAGCAATCCAGTTCTTAACATCAAATCTTGACTTTATAATCCTTGGTTCCATTGTTATCCTCATATCAACAAAAAAAAAAACATTTTTATTAACATAGGATAACTAACTTTCTTCAAATAATATATTATGCTCCAACCATTTCCTAAAACATAATGTCTATATCAAAAGCATTGAGATCATTTCCCAAGCCTCTTTTTATAGCATTAGACCTATTTGCAGAAGAATTTTGAAATCTTTGAATATCATCACCTTGGTAAGAGGTTCAATTATTAGCCCTTTTGCTTATTGATTCCACATTTTTTGTGCTTTTCTTGCTTGCTATTATACTTGAATCTTCAAGAAATAAGCTAAAAATATGATCAAGAGGATGTATTTCGGTGAGTTTTTGAGAGAAAGTTGGGTTTAGGGTTTGTTTTATTTTCTAATTTTGTTTGAGAAATAACAAATATGTATACTGCCAAGCAATCAACCAACTAATTGTTTTGTGTTAAGCTTATCTGGTCGGCCAATTAATCCCAAGTTCAGAATTTCCTAAAATTCTCTTTAGATCCTTTCTTTGTACTAAAAATAAATCCTTTCTATATAAAAATTACATCCAAAAGACAAAGAAATCGAGGGGCTAAAAATTGAAAATATGAATAATAACCTTGTTATCAATTATCTGACTCAACCGATCAGCCAATTAATCTAGTTATATGAGTAGATCGGATGGTTCACACAAAAACCTATATTTTTTAAATTTTATCATCCAAATATATTTTATAAGTAATGATATACCAATTTGTCCAACCTTTAGACTCAAATTCCTTGTAGTTTGCAAAATTGATCTTACTTAGTGGCTTTGTGAAATCTACTAATTGGTGTTCTGTGCTTATAAGCTTAAGTACAATATCTCTTTTTACAATGTGATTCCTTATGAAGTGAAGTCTTACTTTTATATGTTTTGTACGCGAGTGTTGGATTGAGTTTTTATAAAGACTTATAGCACCAGTGTTATCACACTTAATGAGTATATGATCAAAATTAAGTTAATAGTCTTCTAGGATTTATTTCATCCATAAACTTTTTACACAACAACTACATGCCACTATATATTCTGCTTTAGTGATTGATAGGGCTACTAAGTTTTGCTTTTTATTAGCCCAAGATACTAGTAAGAATCCTAAAAAATGACATGTTTCACTAGTATTTTTTTCTATCAACCTTGCATCTGACAAAGTATGTATTTGAATATATGATAAAGTTTTACTCGCTTCCTTTCAGATACCATAACTCTAAATCTACCGTACCATGCAAAAAGAAAAAAATACGTTTTACAACACTTACATGTGATTTTTAAGCAAGCTTGAAAACATGCACATAAACATACACAAAACATGATATCAGGTTTACTTGCAGTTAAGTATAAAAGAGATCCGATCATACCTTGATATTTAGTGATGTTTACATTCTTACCATTTTTGTTCATATTAAGCTTAATTGATGTTCCCATGAGTTATCGACAACTTTAACTTGTTCCATCCTAAATCTTTGTAGAAGATCTTTGATGTACTTGCTTTGGTTGGTGAAGATACCATCCTTTGTGTATTTGCTTTGCAATACAAGGAAGAAGTTCAATTTTTCCACCTTGCTCATTTCAAATTCATCTTGCATGCATTTTGTAAAATTCTTACAAAGAGATAATTTTGTCAATGTTAAAACCATTATCAACAAGAAAGGATTTTAATATATCATACCATGCTTTTGGTGCTTCTTTTAAACTATACAAGGACCTTATGAGTTTGAAAATATAATTGAGAAAATGAAAGTTTTCAAAACCTTGTGGTTGCTTAACATATACTTCTTCCATAATAAAACCATTTAAAAAAAATGTATTTTTAACATCCATTTGAAAAAGTTTAAAGTTAGCATGCTAAGCATAGACTGAAAACATCCTTATTGATTATAGTCCAGCTACCAATGTAAATGTTTCTCTATAATCAATACCTTCTTATTGATTATAACATGTGACAACTAGTCTAGCTTTGTTTCTAATTATTGTCCCATATTCATCAATTTTTTTCTAGGAATCCATTTTGTTTCTATTGTGGATTGATTGTTAGGTTTAGGGGCAAGTTCCTAAATATAATTTTTTTTAATTACTTTAACTCATCTTGTATGGCCAAAATCCATTTTTCATCCTTTTCAGCTTCTAGAAAGGACTTGGTTCTATTTGAGAAACAAATACAAAATGCCCACTAATGTTTCTAAGAGAAGCTCTAATTCTAGTTCCTTTAAATAGATTACTGATAATTAATCCGGGAGGATGGTAGCTTACATACCTTAGCTCTTTTAGTGGTATGAAGGAGTTACTTACCATTTCTTGATTATTGCTTGAGCTTGGCTGGTTTTTTTCCATTCATTTATTGTTAGTGGTGATTCCTTTTAGAACCTAAATTATATTAAGCTTTTTCCTTCTTAATAGAACATGCATAAATAATATGACCTCTGACTTTACAATAATTGCATTTATGGTTAGGGTCATAGGATTGTTTAGCTTTAACACAGTAATTTTTCAAATACTTTCGGTTCCTTTTAGGTTACCTAAACCTTTTTTTTTGTTAAAAACACACCTTTGACATGAAAGCATATTTTCTTTTGACATGAAAACATATTTTCTAAAATCTTGGAGCCTTGTATGAATTTAGCTAATGTTGTATTCAACTTTTCAACCTTTTCTTTTAAGGATTTATTTTCTTTTTCAAGTTGATTAACCTTTTTATTTTCATCAATAACAATACAAGTTTTATTTTCTAGAGTTTCTTTTCTACAAATAAGCATGCATAATTCTTTTTCAATAAACTATATTTTAAACCTAATTTTTTTAAATTCATCATATAAAGATTCAAGAGTATCATGCAACTCATTATAGTTAGGGTTAGATTCATCATCCAAAGATTGTACCTCATTTTCATTTTCGATAGCCATGAAGCATATGTTTGCCACATGCTTTTCTTCATCATTTAAACTTGAGTCAGAATTGTCACTCCTAGTAGTTGTCATTGCCTTATTATGATGATGATTTCTTATCTTGTATTGAAGAAGTGGACAATCTACTTTGATGTGTCCTGTCTTGTTGCATTTAAAACACCTTAGAAGTTCTTTGCTAGACTTTTCCTTATTCCCCATCTTTCTTTAAATTTAAGAATCTTTTATCTCCTTGTTTCTTCCTTAGAAAGCTCATGATTGCCTTGTAATTAAGGCAATATCCTCTTTAATGCTTTCTTGGTTATCATCATCATCATTACCCTCAATATGGTGAATGATTTTAAATGATGAATTTTTTTTTGACTTTTCCTCTTGTTCTTGTTATTCCATGTTAATCTCATGAGTCTTTAGCAACTCGTGGATTAGGAGACAACTAAAATAGAAATACAAGAAGATTCAATATGCTTAAAAGCTCACTTTTCCCTTGGTATTTCAAGTGTTCTCGACTTGTTATCACAAGGAGAAAGAGAAGAAGAAAAACTACTAAATTAGAAATCTAAGAAAATTCAGAGCGCTTTAGAAGCCCTTTTTTGCCTTAGTATTTCACAATTTCACGGCTCATAAACCATGGAATCAAAAATTGAAATGTCCCCAATTATAATTGAGGCTTCTTTCAAGGATGTGTAATTAAATTGTTCTAAATAACATTTTTGGGCATAAATCTACCCTTATGTTAAACATAAACAAGTTGTATTACTCTCAACAATATTTTGGACATTTACCTTCCATAGGTTTCTTTACCCTTATATTATTAAAGGATAATGACTTATTATTCCTATAAAAAATATTTTGGATATTAACCACTTAGGGTTTTTTTATCCAAATATTAACAGTGAATAATAATAAATTATTCCCAATAATACGTTGGATATTAACCCCTTTGGGGGTTCTTTATCCAAATATTAATAGTGAATAAAGACGAATTCCCCAAAAATAAGATTTTTATATTTTTTGAATATTGGTCAATACTCTTTGGAATTTACAAACATGTTGTAAAATCCAAAATGCAAGAACATAATTTTTATCTTAATACCATATTTGTATTTTTACAACATCAAAATACAGACCTTAAAATAAATACGCCAGACCGGTTGAGCAAACAAGAGGCACGCGTGAGGAAACTCACACGTGCATGCTTAGTTACTGTTCAAGTGAATTATAATTCACTTGAATAGTAAAACACAAATGAAAATGCATGCACAGAGACGAGGAGAACAAACCTGGAGGCTGAAATGAAGGGACGAAGGTGATGTAGAAGGCGTGCTAGTTGGTCTATCAACGCTTTAGTCTGTTTTAGCCTTTTCCCCTCTATTCTCTATCAATGTTCATCTCCTGAGTTTTATCTCTGTGTCTTCGTCCCTCTCTCTACTGGTTTTTCTGTCTTTTTTTTGGTATTCTTATATGCCTCCTCCATGTCCGTGTGTTTTTTTGTTCCTAACTTTGTATCCATTTTCTTTTGCGTCCAACCCTCTCTATTTCTTTTTTCTCTTCTTCTCATGTTTTTTTAGCTCCCCAGTTCTCCTATGTTCTCTGTGTTTTTTCCTCTCCTCTCTCTTTTTCTTCCTCTCTTTTCTGTTTTTCCTTTTCTCCTCCATCTAGGTCAGTAGAGGAGGCTTATACAAACACACACACACACACAACTCTGTTTAGGAAACGACTTATTACACTAATCTAGGATATAATCTTGGGTGATTTACAATCAAATAAAGCAAAATAGGAAACTAAAATATTCTGTGATTCCTATTTTGTGATTCCAGTAATTATTCTCCACATTAACACTCTCATCCTAGCCGTCTGTGTTAGGGATAAAATCCCAGCCATTAGATAATGGCGAGGTTCCTCTCTTTATGTCATTCCGCAGCTGGCACAGAGGAGGTGTAGAACGGTTTCCCTTGCGAAATCGTGACTGGCGGCTAAAACCATAGCATGACAGGGGGAGTTATGTGGTACACACCAGGTTGCGGAGGATGCAAGGACGAGTGAATTCAAAAGCTAGTAGGAATGGTTGCAGTTGCAGACGAGGAGGTATTGTTCTCAAAATACAAATGAAAAGTGCTATGTTAATTATATTTCCATGACGAGGCTGTGCTGTTGTGTCAAGACCAAGGTTGCACGACGTCGTCTTTGTTTGAAAACGAGAGCAAAACGTGAGTTATGTCTAAGAGATGGATGATGTCGTTTTGTTTTTTGAACCGAAAGGCAAAAACAAATAAAGAAACATCAATGTAACAAAAAAAAAAAGACAGTTGCATGGCTAATTTTCATTTTATGATCTAATCCCTATTCTTCAATTTCTTCAAATCCGGCAGAGTTTCTTCTAATTTCATCTTTAATCAACTCCCTTATTTTAGCACCTTTTCAATTTAGTCTTTGGTAAAAAAAAAAAGTCCTTCAAATTGGCTCGCAATTGGCCTTCAAACTTTAAGTATCTTGCAATTGTGTCCCTGCAAACTCGGGCCAAAAAATCCTTCTCACGACAAGATTCTCTACTTTCACACTAGATATTCAAATGAGAATATCTTGAGCTTCTAATATGTAAATCAGGTGATTCAAAATCCCAAATTCATTTACACGTAGAGGAATACAACTTTAATGAAGGATTTAAATTTAGATAAAATCATTCTGAAGAACAGAATCTGGCCGCAAATTGACTAGTCAAAATGGGTCTCCTGATTTGATTCGGAAACTGACAATGCCGAGCATCCCAATATAACTGAGAGTTTGACATAAAAACAGTGATCCCTAGGACCCAATAAAGATGCAAATCAATTCTTTAACATGTCATGAATGAAATAATATAGCTAGGATGGTCGGATATTGCACAAAACCAAGTCAGAATGAAGGTCAAAGCTGAAACAGAATTAGTTTACAACAGAATTTTGATAGCAGTAGAATCAATTTTCAGTACAAATTCTAAAGGATTTATCTAACCTTAAAGACCAGATAAAGAAGGAATGAATTTATCATTATGAAGACTCCTAATTAGCCTAAGAATCTTAAATATTTTGGCAAAGAGGGAGGATAAAGAGAGCAGAAAACAGTCGAAACATGGTTAGAAAAACATTTCTTTATTCTCTGTTTTTTTGTCAATCTTCCAGCAACCATGAGCTAAACTCCTGCATTCGCTTCAAGAGGGATACACACCATCTCCAGCTCGTGGGGCTAAAAAATGAGTAACAACACAAAGTATCATAAAAGATTAAAAACTCTAAACTTAAAGACCGAAACATAAATATAACATTGAACTGTTTCACTTGATCGAATCCGTACATAATCTAAATTGATCGAACCCAACAAACTCGATAAAAACCTACTGTTAGGCCAACTAGATACCAACCGGTTGACTACTATCATAGGCCAATTAGTCAGTTGGTCTAGACCAACTCTTTGATCAATTGATCAGGATTTTAAGAATCCTAATATGATAGTCTTCAATTATGCAGATCCCCAAAATAAATCATTAGTTTGATGAGGGTAGGGTCACAACAACCATAAAAAAAGAGAAAAATAATTCTCTTACAACCTTTTCTAGGTTGACTTAGGCTGAGTTTGGGCTGACTTAGGCTTAGGCCAAAAGTTTGGGCCTTACATTTTCAATATGCATAATCATTACCATTAATAAAAGATACTCTAGATATAGATGATCATTTATTTTGAAGATTATAATTAGTGGTTATTATTCTACTCAAAGTCTAAGTAAACTTATATATGAGAACTAAACTCTGATATCAATTGTTGTTCCAGGATTAAGACAACTAATAATATCAAATAATGCAAATTATTTCAAGTAAACATAATAATCAACAATATAATTAAAGTACTTAAAGTAAAGAGTTAAGAGAGAGAATTTGCAAACTTGCTATATTCATACCTCAAATATCAAACCGTACTTGAGTATTATATTTTTTTTTATTAGTCTAAAGTTCAGGAGTACAATAGCCACCTGATGAATCCACACCAAGCCTTTTACACCACTTAAAACCCTTCTTCAAGATTTTTCTCACTTGAAGATGTACCCTCTTCAAGATTTTACTTTGATGATATTCCTTCACTAATACCAAGAGTTTTTACTTAACTCTCATGGTTTTACTAGTATGATTTTTTTTACAACAAACTCTTTCAATATAGTGGATGATACAAATGAAGTTCTGATATCTTTATAACTCACTAAGTAGAACTTATAGGATTTAAAAGTATCTAAGTGTAGTGAGAATGAAAATATATACTCTTTGTGTTATAATATGATAGTTTAAAAGCACTAGTTAGAGTATGATCAAATATTGATAATCTTATTGTTATTTTGATCTTGGAGTAGATTTTTTATCATATGTGTTTGGAATTCATTTCTAATTTTACAATTAGACAAGTTATATAAACTAGTTATTGGAAGCCAACTAATGAGTAAAACGGTCGACTAGTTCAGAATGGTCAAGCCAATCAATCAACCGATTCTTTTAGAATTCCTAAGTGTTCATCACTAATGAACAAGCAGTCGTCTAATTAATGCAGAATTTCCAATTGTTTATCACTGATGAATAAACGGTCATCCAGCTCATGTAGAATTCCATATTCAACCATTTTAATCTAGGTGAATTCTTAGAACCATCTATCTTAGATCATTTGATATATCAATCCTTTAATGTATGCAGAGTGATGTGTGTGAGTTCATTTTAATTATACCATCAAGTAAGATATAAAGATTTACAAATTAAGAACTAAAATGAATACTTAAACTAGTCTTCACTTTGCTTCCTTCTTTGGCTTTTTGATTGATTTTTCATGAAATTCTTCATGCTTATTAATGTGATATTCATATGAAACATAATTAAATTTATTCTCAACGAAGTATATTATTAGTGCCAACAAATCTTGTTTAAGTCTATAAATGAATTTTTACAGCTTGCATATTTTTTTGGAAAATTATTTAGATTCAAAACCTTTTAGTAGTACTGTAATATACATATCTTTATGAATATTCCTCTATAAGAATGCATTTTTGACATCTATTTGCTAGAATTCTTAATATTAGCATGTAGCTATAACAAAAAGGTTTTACATAGCTACCAGCAAGAAGGTTTCATCAAAGCCAATTCTTGTCTTTTCTTGTAACCATTGGCAACTAGTATGGCTTTACGCATCTATACATTGCCATTAATACTAATCTATTTCTTAAAGATCTACGCACATCCAATGAATTTTACTCCTTTAGGTTAATCAACCAAATTATATTTAATCTATTTAGAATTTTATATCGTTGAGTCGTTTCATGGAATTAATATTAGATATTGGCTTTCATGTAATTGGTAGCCTCATTAAGTATGAGCAACTCATCTTTTTTAACTTCTATGAAAAATTCATATTCCATTGGTGTATGACATCTCTTATTAGATCTATGGAATTATTGTGTTTCTTGATCTTTAAGTTGAGTATCTAGTGCTATATATTCGAGCTCAGGTTCTAATTGAATGTTAGTTTATGGTTCTTGAACTTCTTCAAATTCTATTTTCCTCTAACCATTCCTTTCAAGAATAAATTCTCTTTACAGTCCTCTTACAACTCAATTTAGTGTGTTTTTCATTAAATAAACACCTACATATTAATTTTAGGTATCCTTTACACCTTAACCTTATGAAACAATTGCTTCATTTTATAAAGAAAAAAATAAAATATGTATCCACCTCAATAACTTTGATTAATTTCTAGTATTAATAAAGTATTAACTAGGAGCACTATGAACAATGTCCTGATATAATAAGAACCTTATAATTATCACAACTTTATAATTTTCTTTTCTAAACATCTTTTTTCCTAAGAATCCATGAATACAACCAGTGAAATAGAACTAAGATATATTAATATTCTATATCTTAACTTTTGATTCCTATTTTACTTGTAATGTCTCACTCTCATAGTCGGTATCCTTATTTCTCTGATTTTCAGACTGGTGGAAAATGGCTATCGAAAGTGTTGGTGAATCCATTGTATCTAAGATAGCAGAACTCTTGGTGGAACCAACAATAAGGCAATTTCGTTACATGTTCTGTTTCAACAATTTTGTTCAAGAATTCAATGAACAAAAGAAGAACCTGGCTTTGACACTAGATCGTTTGCAAAAGGCTGTCGAAGTTGCTGAAAGAAATGCTGAAGAAATTGAGAAAGATGTCAACAAATGGTTGGAGGATGCAAACAACGAAATTAAAGGTGTGAATCCATTGGAAAATGAAACAGGAAAAAATGGCAAATGCTTTACTTGGTGTCCAAATTGGATACGACAATTCAAGTTAAGCAAGGCACTGGCAAAGAAGACGGAGACTTTGAGAAACCTTGAAGAAAATAGCAAAAAGTTTCCAACAGTGTCCCACAAAGCACCTCTTCAAGACATAGAATTTCTTCCATCAAAGGGATTCACACCCTCAGAATCGTCAAAAAAAGCTTTTGAACAAATTATGGAAGCTCTCAAAGATGACAGTATTGACATGATCGGACTGTACGGCATGGGAGGGGTGGGTAAAACCACCCTAGTGAAAGAAGTAGGCAGGAGAGCAAAAGAGTTGCATCTTTTTGATGAAGTTTTGATAGCCACGGTGTCCCAGAATCCCAATGTCACAGACATTCAGGATCAAATGGCAGATAGTTTAGGTCTGCGTTTTGACGAGAAAAGTAAAAAAGGGAGAGCAGATCGATTATGGCAGAGACTGCAGGGAAAGAAGATGCTTATAATCCTAGATGATGTCTGGAAAGTTATTAACATGGAAGAGATAGGGATCCCATTTGGTGATGCTCACAGGGGTTGTAAAATTCTTCTAACAACACGTCTTAAGGATATATGATCTTATATGGAGTGCCAGCCAATAGTGTTGTTAAGTCTCTTATCTGAAAATGAAGCATGGGCTTTATTCAAAATCAATGCAGGTTTACATGATGAGGACTCTACCTTGAACACAGTGGCAAAGAAGGTTGCGAGAGAATGTAAAGGATTGCCTATAGCACTTGTGACAGTGGGAAGGGCTCTAAGAGAAAAATCTGCTGTTGAGTGGGAAGTAGCGTTTAAAGAGCTCAAAAACTCTCAATGTTTACACATGGAACAAATTGATGAACAAAAAAATGCATATGCATGTCTTAAGTTGAGTTATGATTATTTGAAGCACGAGAAAACCAAGTTATGTTTCTTGCTATGCTGTTTATTTCCAGAAGATTACAACATTCCAATTGAGTACTTGACGAGATACGCAGTTGGCTATGGCTTACATCAAGATGTGGAGTCCATTGAAGATGCAAGGGAACGAGTTTATGTGGCAATCAAAAACCTCAAAGCTTGTTGTATGCTGTTAGGAACTAAAAGTGAAGAATATGTGAAAATGCATGACTTGGTTCGTGATGTTGCTATTCAGATAGCATCATCAGAAAAATACGGATTCATGGTAAAGGCTGGCATTGGGTTGGAGGAGTGGCCAATGAGCAATAAAAGCTTTGAAGGTTGTACAGTAATTTCCTTAATGGGCAATAAACTCACAGAACTTCATGAAGGATTGGTGTGTCCACAGCTCAAAGTTCTATTGTTAGGACTGGATGATGGTTTGAATGTTCCAGAGAGGTTTTTTGAAGGGATGAAAGCAATTGAAGTTCTGTCTCTTGATGGAGGGTGTTTGTCATTGCAATCACTTGAATTCTCAACGAACCTTCAATCGTTGTTGTTGATCAGGTGTAAATGCAAGGGCCTCATTTGGTTGAGAAAGCTGCAAAGACTTAAGATTCTTGGTTTTATAAGGTTCTCTTCCGTTGAAGAATTACCTAGTGAAATGGGGGAGCTCAAGGAGTTGAGGTTGTTGGATGTGACAGGTTGTGAATTGCTAAGAAGGATTCCTGTGAATTTGATTGGAAGGTTGAAGAAGTTAGAAGAACTGTTGATCGGGGATGAGAGCTTCAAGGGATGGGATGTTGTTGGATGTGACAGCACAGAAGGAATGAATGCGAGCCTAACAGAACTCAATTCGCTGTCTCATTTAGCTGTATTATCATTGATGATACCGAAGGTTGAATGCATTCCCAGAGATTTTGTTTTTCCCAGGCTGCTCAAATATGATATACTATTAGGGGATTGGTATTCACTCGATAAAGAATACCCAACCTC
>Ga0325410_1004080_pt1 | contig 16380 bp, 6 predicted proteins | sample PopdelMetagenome_16_FD_206182 | JGI IMG/M metagenome (GOLD analysis project Ga0325410, IMG submission 206182) | Populus deltoides microbial communities from Bellville, Georgia, United States - Xylem-PdIQD-R3 | ecosystem: Host-associated > Plants > Phyllosphere > Stem > Wood/Secondary xylem...
CTAAATTATATTACAGGCCAACATTTAATGAATTGAACCTGTTTCGAGTGTCGCGATTGACTTAAACATGTTTATCTTAGAAGTTTCATGGGATGACATTACCTTCTTGGAGAACTGCAATCAACTGTTATAATAAGAGCATGTGTTGGGACAAATAACGTTCTGCTATATATATATATATATATATAGATACGCTCACACACATAGAATTCTATCATAATTCTGAGTAGCTTTTTGGCCAAACTAAAGAAGGATACTGCTAATCACCATTTCGCCTTTGGCTAGGATTGGAATCAAACTTGATGCTGGAGATTTTGCTTAAATGCACAGTCTAGTCTTATGATAATGAGTATCATCGGGCTAAAATTTGGTTGGATTTTAAAAACCCTATTTCACATGTGGTTAAAGTTTTGTAGCCATGAAGGTAAATAAGACCCCTAAGTTAGGCCCAAAAGTTACTATATAGGATTTGTCATATTTTCCAAGTTAATTTAGGATATTTTTTTCTATTTAGTTTAGAAATCTTTCATTATTTTTTCAGCTTTAATTATTTAGGACAGTTTACTAGTATATAAGTAGCTTTGACAACTGTAATACTCAGTTTTTATTAGAAAGAATATTGAGTAATAAAAATTTAAATTATGGTGTTTATGGTTGAAACCCTTTTTTAGCATAGTTTTATCTTTCATGCTTATTGTCTTTCTTATGTTATTTTCGTCTACATTATTTGGCATTGGAACTCAATGGTTAATGGTGGTTTGTTTTTGTATGTTATTGAGTAACCATGGCTGAAATAGATCGCAGAATAGAACGTGCTCGTATAGTAAAGGATGATGAAATTCCCCTTAGAAAAAAAGATGTTCAAGAAATAATGATAGAATATATGTTAAGATAGATTGTAGAATTAAATTGTTAGTTGGTAACGGTGAGAAGGTTAAAAGATTGTAAGAAAAGTGATCATGGATCCATGGGAAGCTTTGAAAACCTATTTTAAAAGCAATAATAGAGGAAACAACCTTTTGATCTAAATAAGTATTATGGAGATTTAAGATTTTGGATAAAACTTTTTGAGTTCATAGAAACCTTATAGATGGAGGAGTTTATCAATTAGTTGAATGAAGTGGAGAGGATTTTTAAGTGCAATTAAATGATAAAGTGTATAAGGACAAAGCTAGTTAATTTCCATCAAATTGAAAGGTCAAGCTTCTACTAAGTGGGAGCAATTGAAGAAGTCTCGAGAAGGACAAGACAAACAGAAAATTAGTGATTGAAAAAAGATGAAGAAGCACTTTCTTTTTTTGCAAACATTTAGGCTTTTTACTAATGAATCCATATATTAAGACAGAATGAGAGGATTGTTGATAAATACATTAATGATTTCCATCAACTAGTGGCTAGGAATGATAAGTCAAAAATAAAATAGCAGGTGGTTGTTAGGTACCTAAGTATATTACAGTTGTCCATTTAAGATGTGATATTAAAGGGCTTTGATTATGGAGAAACAGAAAGTTCCTAGGATAATTAACAAAGATAGCGTTCGGTCTAACTAGAATAACAAAGGAAGCATACAAATAAATAGAAATCGTCTACTTAACTTGAATCAACAGTTAAACAAACCACAAATTAGGGTTCTAGCTATAGTTCTGGTTTTAGATTCTGGTTTTATAAGTGAAGTAAGCAAGGGCATAACTTTACTAACTGTTGTAAACTAAAGAGCCATCTAAGAAAGAATGTTGTGATAGAAAAACCTAGAAAAGAACTTGTTCAAGATGATTCAGATAATTAGAGAGGTTTTGTATGAAGATGGCAATGCTATTTTAGTGGTTTGTAAAATTCTACTAACTCTCAATAATGAATTGAATAAGGATTGCCCATGCATTAACATGTTTCATTCAATATTCATTATCAAAGACAAGGTGTGCAACCAAATTATAGACAGTGCGAGCTCTGTTAACATAATATTAGTAGAGGTATTAAAATTCTTCCAACTTAAGATGAACATCCACCCTAAGCACTACAAACCAAACTAGTTGAATCGATATAGCAAGGTAATCTTGTATAAACATTAGTTGTGTTTTATTTTCTATAAGTAAAAAATATTATGATAATGTCTTTTGTGATATTATATCTATAGATATGTGTCATCTATTGATAGATAGACCTTGAAAAATAAACATAAACGTAGTACTTGATATTTTATAGACCCTGTACATCCTCAACATAAAAGGGAAGCATGTAGTGTTTGCATCTAGAAGAAAGGGCAATTTTGAAAATGAACCAAATAAGTGTAAAAAATTATTATTTTTATCCTATTTTATAAAGGAAAAAAGTTTGGAGAATGAGAATAATGTGAGAAAAGGACAATAACAAAATAAGCCAATGATGGCTAATAATGGTTATGCTAATATTAAAAGTGTTAAGGGGACTAATTCTTGACCTACTTTATCTAACTTAGCTATTGTATAGTACCACCATGTTAGAGGTTAATAAAGTACAAAGATACTAACATAGCTTTTAATGGTGATATTCTTCAATCTCTAGGATTATAGGACATAGCTAGGGAAAGATATTTAAATAGCTCTTTATCTAAGGACCATAAATAGACAGATTTCAATCTTATAAGTCTAATGATCATTAACATATAATTCATCGTGATTTGAATAATTTTGATGTTTTTAGTTTGAAGCATTTGTTTCCATGTTAGATAAATGATCAAAACTCAAGGATGAGTTCTTCCCAAATTAGAAGAATGATGCATGAGATTTTGTCAAACATGTTGGCTTATAATAATAGGCATAATTTTAAATCCGATGATTAGACCTGGCTAAAATTTTTATAAGAGATTCTATAAGCCTTGTTTCATAAATAATTAAAGTTTCATAATCACTAGAGGTTACATAAAGCTCTTAAATTAGGCCTATAAGTTAATTTTCAGAATTTAACATATTTTCTTAGTTAATTTACTATTTTTTCTCAATTTAGTTTAGAGGTTTTATTTTATTTTTTTTAGCTTTGTTTATGATAATTTTACTTGTATATAAGCAAACTAGGAGACTTGTAATATTCAATTTTGATTAAAGAGAATGTTGAGTAGTAAACATTTAAATTTAAATTCTTATGGTTGAGACTCTTTTCAATAGAATTATATCTTTTTTAGCGTGTACTATCTTTTTGGTGTTGTTTCTATATGCATCAAAATTGTCACTCTTAGACATGAGATTATGGATTTTCATGCCCTAACCACAAGTGTTAGAGTAGGAAATGAAGTTGGGGAATAATTATACATATATATCTCTTCAAGGAAATGAATGAAAATAGCAGCAATAACTAGCTCCCTGTAGAAAATAAATAGTTATTTGCCATGTGTTATGCCATAGGTTGAATTTTTTTTTTCAACCTAAAAAAATAAAGATGTTAGAAAGTCAAAAATCTGATTCATACTAGTCGAAACATTTTTTTTAAATACTTAAATGGTGACACATTGCACAATATTTTTTTTTTAAAAAAAATATTGAAACAGCGGCACACTAGATTGACTCGAACCAACTATGATTACCCTGCGAAGCTCACAACGTGGGTATGAAAGTGTGAGAAAACCATGGAACCTATAGCAAAACAAAATAGGAAGCTCAATTATAATGAACTAAATATTAAAGGCTGAAAATGTAAAACAAAAATCAATTTAAAAAAAAAAACATAAAAAATCACTTGAGTGAACCTATTTTAGTGATCAGCGTAATGCTTTGAGGCGGGATAATCTTTTCTATATATAAGAAGAAAACTTTAAGGCAACGCTGAGATTTTCAAATAAGTAAAAGAAATTTGAATCTTGGGTCATTAAGTTGATTAGGTTTAATAAGTTTAGTTAATCTAATATATATATTGAAAAAAATAGGCAATCAAATGAATGAGGACCAGACATGAAAAAAAAAAGGAATGAGAATGAAATCTCAAGAAATAAATAAAATTTATAAACCATATCAAATCAAAAAAATAAAATCAAAAGAATATGAACCAAATTTGAGATATGAGAAACTGAAGGAGGATAAAATTGAAGAAATTTTCCAATTTAAAGTGATTTTTTTTCAAATAAAACGATTGCAATTCAAAGAATAAAGACTAATTCTGAAAGGAAAAAAATTAAAAGGCTATTGTGATTTTTTTCATGGGTAGCATGGAAACCAAGGTAGAGGAGAGAGAAATGAAGGAAGGAAATGAAAATCAAATCGGATAAAATCACCATACACGAATTACCCAAGTAAAAAGAGAACACCGAGACGCATCAAATGAGACAGCGAAACAAATCTTTCCACCACCAGAGTTTGTCGCACGTGCCATCTGAAGATGGTAGAGCAGCTGACACGTGCCATCAGTATCTTTTTGTTTTTTTTAATTATATTTATGTATCAAAAAACAACATCACTCCTAAGACCAAATAGTTGTTGCGAAAAAAGAACCATTTATAAAATGATGAATTAGCCCTGCAAACATTCTTTGAGAATTTTGATTTTAAAAGTGATAAAGTCATTACATTGTAATTAAAAAAATAAAAAATAAAAAAGCCCCTAGTCATAGTTTTCTCTTAAGAGTATAAAAGTAAATCAACTTTACATAAAATTTAGAAATAACCGAAATGTCCATTACCAAATCTAAAATGGCAAATGAACCTTGTGAAAATACAAATTTATCCATATTAGGTAGTTCAATGGTTTTTTTAAAAGGATAAATACATAAACCTGGTATTATAATTCACAATGATTTATGCCTATTGCACATAACTTTCACCACGAGTTTAGTTTCTATTCATTTATTTTGTTACATTTAAAGCTTCTAGTTAAAACTATTATCGCAAATGGAATTTATAATATCATTTCAAATAATTTCTTGTTGTTTCCATGGAAAGGATTTTTAATCATTTTAGTGGTATTTACTATTGAGATACACCATTATGGTATATATGGTATATATGCAACAGTACCGTAGATGGCTTCAAGTATAGTGGTGTTCCAGTTAATTAATCTAGTGTCGGTAAAAGATTATATGGTTGCTTCTAAAATTGATATACATAGTGGTTCTATATAAAGTTAATATAAGAAAAATGTTGAACATATATAGAAAGGGATATTGCTTAAAATATCACTGAAAATTGAAAAAAAATCCTTTAGAATTTCGATGTAATTGTCTTAAAAAATGCCACAAAATCAATTTCTTGTATTAGTTATCAAGGAGTCACAGGAACAAGAGATGAGAGTAACATTCTTCAAAGGGAGGTTAAAAGTGTGCGATTTTTTTTTGGATTCAAGAAAACTCTATTCTCGAAAAGTATACTTTGTGAATCCAGATATGCATGTACATTGTTAGTCCTTCTATACTATGTGCGATATTGCAACGAAGAATAATCTTTCTCTATCCTCTAAACTCCTATGCAACTTTTCCGAGAATAAGAAAATATACAAAAATTAAAACCATGTTATCTTTCTCAGTACTTTTATAAAAATAAAAATAAAAATAAAAACATAAAGAAAATGTGTTTATTATCATATGTTATTTTAAATATATATATATATATATATATATATATATATATATATTATTTTTTGAGAAGATTGAGAAATCACTGAAATTTAGTTCCATATTCTTCACTAAGAAAAATCCAAAAGAAGCCTTGTGTTTTATTTATTTTGGAAAGAGATGTTGGATAATAAACATGTTTTTTTTTTTTATCTTTCAAAAAACTGATTTTGGAATAAAGATGAACACCAGTGACAATTGAAAAATCAGAAAATAGTTCTCTAAACGTCGGCCTAAAAAAAAGAAAGCCAGTCTAAATCTTTGTTTTTTATTGAGGAGAAATTATATTTTAAGATAAATTTGTTTTAAATGTATATTACTTAAGAAAAGCAGACACACAACAAAACTACAGGTGTCCTTCTTTCGAGAAAAATAAACCACAAAAGAGAAGGAAAATATCAAGTTTAGGTTGATCAACGAAAGATTTTCTTGATCACAACACCAGCAGGTCCGCATTATCTTAGAATTCATCATACAATTGATTTAATACTGAACCCTATTACGTTACAAGTTGGCTAGCTTTTAACTATAAAAAATAGAGGGAGATTGCTTTATTTTTAAACCAAAGGAAAGAAAAACCAAAAGAAACGCAATAGAAAATTCAAGACTTTTTGAAGAAGTACCACTCATTGACCTCGGTTTCCTAATTTAATATTTTTCCAAGGATTGTCTAGCAGGACAAGAAGAAAAAGGAGGCCAGGAACCAGCACCAGGCAGAAATAACAAGAAGAAAACTATCAAATTCAAAAAGCACTCACTCCCATTTATTAATATATTAACACCAGATGGACTCAGATCCTTGGGAGGAAGAAAACATGCTTCTGTTTGTCCTTCTCTCAACCCTAGAATCTCTTCATTGACACTGCATTATGTATATTTCATCATCAATAACCCAACCTTAAGACCCTCTTTAGTGAGAGCTGGTAAGGGGGTGGTCCTGGTGACAAGAGGATAAACTTGGATCACCAGTGCCTAAATACAATATAAGATTCAATCATTGATTGGTGCTCCAAGTCCATTACGCGAAGGAAGATTTATAATTCTACAGCACTATTTAGGCCTCACGTTTGAACTTGAACAGTACAGTACACATGCAAGTATACATGTCTATATCCATTGATCCTACTCATATAGAGCCATAGTGAATAAATATTCATAGATATAATTATTAATCTTTTTGTTGGGTCGCAGTTCTCTTCATTCTTGATAGTTTATGTTCAGTCATCAATAACGTCCATATATTTTTTCTAATTAAGAATAGGTTCTTCAGAGCCTCATGCATCTTGATTAATGTTTCTAGGGTGAATGCTTTTTATTGATGGGTAATGTATTGAAATTGTTGAATATATATATATATATATGGCTTTGCCACACTGAATAGAAATTTTCAATCTTGCGAAAGTTCTGTGTTCGAGTCCTTTTTTTACATTGAAATGTCGATGAGTAATCGTTATTTCTATGCCATTAATACCCGTGCTCAAAAGCTACCATCTATTGACTAAACAAAGTACCACACATAGGGAATAAGTTGTAGTTCAATTGACATTAATGTTCTCCTCCTATACGTCCCGGCCCCTTCTCCTCCTCCTTCCCTAAAGGAAAAAAAGAAAAGAAAAAGGACAACAAAACAAAAGGTTATTGAATCATTTTGCTAATACGAATAAAGAATGATGTTATAGAAGACTAGGCAATTGACTTTTGTGCTAATATAACCGCGATTAAAGCCGAACACTAGTTGTGGCAAACACCAACATAATGTCTTTAACTTAAAAGGTGGTTGCCATTTCAATTATTGTAAAGGAAGAAGAAATAACGGTGTTCATGTTACTTTTCCAAGTCATGTGCTTGGTGCCTTCCTTTATTTATTTAATACCTACGACCTAAGTTAACCTCATTCCGTTACAGTTAAAGATAAGATTAATTGAGATGTTTCCTAGAAATAGGAGAACAGTGAAAACCCAAGAAAGATCAAGCATATAGCGTCACCCATGTTGACAATGATATTCTATTGGTGGACTAATACTACAACCCTAGCAAGCTAATGTATGTTCACAGCATTCTTTGAATGAGACAGTAATGACTTGATCAACCTATAATAATCGTAATTAGCCATGCGTCAATCTGCATGTCATTATCTCCATGCACTTTCTGTATAATAATGCAGAAACGCTACAAACAGACGCAGTTGCTGAGCTCAAAGTGGGTCTCTGCCCCTGTCTACAAGTTAAATTGCTCGTGAACATTGTCAACCCTCGTTAATTTCTTTCTTCTTTTTTTCTTCTTCTTCTAGTAACAAACCATGGCTATTGGCGTCCAAGAAACTGACTCGGCTCTTAGCACCTGGCAATGCCAATCGTATCATAAACATTTCTTTTGAAGAAAAAACTTTCGTTTTGCATGCACAAGTGGCAATTAATTATGGGGCCTAGGCGGCATGATTTTAGTCGAAATTGATCCATTTCACACGGGGATGTGAAGAGAAATTAGGTTAAGAAATTTAGTGGAAACTTCGTTTTAGAAATCAGAAAATGAGTTGAAACCAAGCGCTCTCGATCGTATTCAGAAAAAAGAAGAGAAAAAATCAACCTGCCGCCTTCCATATCCCATATTGAAGAGTTCATATACATATTAATCCAAATATTTAATGATGTAACTTTTCAATTAAAAAAAAAAGACAAATCAAGTGATGAATTGTGGGATCATATTTATCACAACAGAAATTACAGTATTCAATTAATGGAACATTTCACCCCATATCATAGAGATCTATGAAAATAGAGAGATGGATCATGGCAAGTTCTTTCTCGTCAAAGCAGAAGAAAAGACCAGCTTTTTTTCCCCTTTTGTTAACATGCCCTAAAACGATCAGAACAACAAGTTTTGTAACCTACAATATTCTGATTGGTCCTTCTTTACTGTGGCCTAGGAACCTCTGTATATGGTCTCTACCAAATGCAATTTCCTTGAGATGGGAAATAGTGTTGTTGGTATCTAACGGGCAAGTACAAAGTTTGACTTCACAAGAAAGTCTACGACATAGCCGTGTGTTAGGTATAAGGTAAGGAATAGTTTTGTACAGGGATCAGAGTCGGGTGGGGGACGATGGTGTCACATAATTTGACCCTATGGATCTTCCTCTAGAGAGAGCAGCTGGTGGTTTGGATGTCACTGTTATGCTACTTGACTCGGTTGTTTTAATCATTAGCAAGCAAACTACTAATAGATCTCTCACAAGTAATATATCATATGTATTTATGGAGAGTCAAAAATAAATTAAATCAAAACTAGGTTGTTTATTGTCTAATCAAACATGAGTTAGTACGATTGGACCCACAAAACTCTCCTAGTTCAGAAACAAGAGTCTTGCTGCCTGAAATATACTCTGCCTGGTCTTTCGTTTAGACACCCCCAGCAAGTGAACCAAGGGTTCCACGATGTTACAAGCAAGAGAAGGATTAAGAATGAAACAGCAAGAATTTCAGATTTTTGTAGCAAGACGTTACATACTTTAGCCAAAGATTTGTTAAAAGTTAGAAGAATGTTATTTTGCACATTAAAGAATTTTATTTTGATCATTAATTCTCCAATCTAAAATGAGACGGACTATTCCAAAAAGGATGAAAAAATAGTTAAAACAATTTTTTTTTAATTTTATTTTTCATATAAAAGCTATGGTTATATTTAAACATCAATATATTAACAAAACCTAAAAAAATGTGTTTAACTGTTGAAATAATGTATCTTTTTTTTTTATAATAGTAGAGAGTATTATTAAGAAAATGACTTAAAAAGATAATAGCCTAGCATATAGAAGTTCTAGCCGAAAAGAAAAAAAAAAAAAACAAGCTTTAGAGGTTTCAAAACAAGAGAAGAAAAACAGGGTGGCAAAAAAATAATACAATTGATTTCAGCTCCTCCTTTTTTTTCAAAATCAATGGCATCATAGCTGTTATGAACATCCTCGCCAGCAGAGTCTGAAGAATTGTTATCAAGTCTCAACCATAATGAGAAACTTTGAAGGACTAAGAAAAAACAGCTTTAAAGGTTTGGAGTAGCGCCATTAAAGATGATATCATTCCGATAAAGCCAAAGATTCCACACAACACAAGAGAAAAGAAGTTGTCATGAGAGATTATGTTATTTGCCTTTCACCATAGAAAACCATTGATAGAACATATCATCAACAGATTTTGGGAAAACACTGCTAATACCCCATCATGAAAGGAATTTCATTCACAAAGTACAAGTAAAGTGGCAATGAATAGAGAGGTGAATTGAAGATTCCAGGCTTTTATTACAAATACACATCTTGATTCCTAAAGTGTGAGGAAGTCATGCAGATCTCCAATGGACACTTTGTCTTTGACGATAAGCCGGAGAAATAATTGCATTTTTTATGGGGCATATTTTCTCCAAACTAAAGACTAGAATGGTTGGGCACCATCATAGAGCAGTCAATCCATCATATTGGAACAAGATTTTACTGTGAAGAGGCCATCTGTATTGGGCATCCAAATCTTCATGTCCATCCTAAAGCATAGCATAGTCTTGGATTCCAATAAGGATGTTAGAAGAGATAGTTGCTCTTGTTCAAATTGAAATAGAAAGCGAAGTCATTGCAGAGACCATGTTTAGATGTTGTTAATCCATCTACCAATGTCAGCCACCAAAGCAGATTTTGAAGAAGATAAAAGATATAGCCTATGGAAGGTTGTTTTCATAGGAAAATCTCAAATCCAATTGGAGATTGAAATAATATATCTTTTGAGTGAAAACTATAACTAACTTGAAAAATTAAAGTATTAAATTGGAAAATTTTATTGAATGGGAAAAGACTAAATTACAAGAATAATAAGGATCTAGTTGGAAAAAAAACAAATTTCTAGGTAAATTCAAGGTAGCCTGGACTAAACCAATTTAATCAAAGATTTTTCTCCTTGCTAAAACACTCCTACACCATTCAATTTATATTGATAACTAGGTATTTAAATTTTAAAATATATTTGAATTCAAATTTAAAATGAATTCAAACTAGAAAAGATTTGGATTAAATTTGATTTACGACTTAGTTATAGCTTTAAACTTTAAAAGTTGTTGTGCCATGTGTCGAGCTATCATGGACTAATGGACATCTAAAATCCATATCGCCCCCTCTTTTATTCATGTTCAAAACCATCCCACTCTTTTGCCTTACAGAAAAATTTGTCCACAAGGTGAGGGTAGCAGACAAGGTTGTCAAAATCGCGATTCAACTCGTAAAATCGTACATTTTTACGAGTTGATATAGGCTTTACGTGCTAAATCCCTTGTAAAACTCAAAAATGGATAAAATCAGGTAAAATCGTTAAAATCAGGTGAAATCGCATAAAATCGCGATTTCACCACCGATTTCACGATTTTATGCAAAAAATGCTTTTTTCTGCACCAGGGTAAAAGTTTCATGCTTTCCTACTTTCCTTGTGTGGCAGGCTTGAATAAAGCGACGTAAAGGCTAACTTTGAATGGAAAAGTAAATAATTTCTGGAAAAGCTAGATTTGTTGTCCTTTGTATTAGTTTTCTTTTTACCTTGAATGAACTTTCTGCGCTCTTTCTTCTTGACTTGGTAATTGTGGTTCTTTTTTCTCACATGGATTGCTACTTTCCACGTTGAGTTTTTTTTTAGTTGAAAAATAGGTTTTTTTTCCTTTTTTTTAATTATTTTTGTTTTTTTTAATATTAATATGGTTGGAAAGTTAAATTTGTAATTTTTTTTCTATTAAGCTAGCGTGATTTGCTAGTTTGTCAAATAACTCAGGTTATTCTTGTTTATAAATTTAGTGGGGTGTTTTTTTAATTAAACTTGACTTTTTTTATAGTTTATTTTTTCTTATAAAATTAAAAATAATAATTTTACAGAAAAATCATGCAATTAAACTTTATAAAGTAACAAAAATTAAAAGGTGTAGGATAACTATTATTCACCCATAAATTTTTATTTGAAACATAAATTTTTTTAATGTATTTTAAAATTCCTTACGATTTTACAATCCGTTTTTACGATCCGAGTTTGGTTTGCATGTTCCGTGCCGTGTCAAAATCGTGATTTTGACAACCTTGGTAGCAGAATCTCCCTTAAGCTAGTCTTCTTCTAACCAGATTGCAACTTTGTTGTTTTGTTCATGCTATCAAACCAATAATTCTCTTCTTTTTTTTCATTTGGTGACTCATTCTTGATGGTCTAATACGCTTTTAGTTTTGGACGGGGTTATCCTTTCCATTGAAAAAATAATAGATTTGAAACTATTTGTTCCTTCTAATGCAATCAGGCTTGTAGAAACGAAATGTTCTGATTATTCGGGTGAGGATCTGACCCAAACAGACAATATGGTTGGGCTAACAGATGCTTTCAAGGATCAATAGGACAGGTTTAGATCCAAAAGAAAGTCATTAACTCTCAACACTTTCATGAGATTCATGCATCAGGTATTGAGGCTTATGGCCAAATTTGATATTGTTTACTTCGATGACATTATGATTTATAACCCCATTTTATAGTTTTATTTGAAAACATCTTCTTGTTGTTTTTTACACTTTGAGAAAGGAGAAATTGTATGAGAATCATAAAAATATATATATATATATATAAGTTCTTCACTAGTATTGTTATTCTTTTAGGCTTTATTGTTTCTATTGAAGATGTTCGAGATGATCCATCAAAGATTTATGCAATTATGGAGTGCTGGCCGACTCCAAAGAGTTCTCTTATAAAAAGTGTTTAAAGAGACACACCTTTTAGTGGATATATAGATGAGGCTGAATCTAAATTTCAGTTAGTGAAGTCAAAAATGATTGAAGCTTATTTATTGGCACTTCCAGATTTCAAGAAACTTTTTAAGGTAAGCTATGATGCATCCGGGTTAAGCATTGGGGAATTTCTTAACTAAGATAGGCAGCCAATTGATTTTTTAGCAAAAAGTTGTCTAACTCAAAGAGAAATTACTTCACGTATGATTTAGAGTTTTATTTTGTTATTCAAAGTCTTAAGCATTGGCAACATTATTTAGTGTAGAAGGAGTTTATCTTAATCACAAACTATATATATAGTTCTGAAATATATAATTGGAAAGTATAAGTTAAGTCTTAAACATACAAAATGGGTATTATTTCTATAAGATTTTACCTTTTCACTAAGGCATCATTCGGGAAACTTAAACAAAGTGGTTAATGCTCTTAATAGTTGAGTTGCTCTACTCATTATTATATGTACCCAGGTGATAGGGTTTGATGCCTTCAAAAAGCTATATTTGAATGATTCATCATTCGAGTAAATTTATGTTGAGTTAATGGATGAAGAGAAGCGAGATAACTTTATTTGTAAATGGTTATCTATTATGTGGTTTGTAGCTTTGTATCCTAAATTGCTTTTTATGGGAGCATATCATCCATGAATTGCATTCTGAGGAACACTTAGGGCGAGATAATAAATTAGCCTTGGTATCCGCAAATTATTATTGGCCTAAGCTACTAGGTCAAATATCTAGCTTTGTGAAGAAATGTGTTATTTGTTAGAAGTTCAAGGGTGTCTTATCAAATGCTAAGCTCTACACTTCATTATCGTTTCTTAAAGCTTTGTGGCTAAATGTTAGTATTGATTTTGTGTCGGGTTTACCTTGTACCTAACAAGCTATGGATTTTATTTTTGTTCTTTTTTATAAGTTTTCAAAAATGGCTCATCTCATAGCCTGCTAAAAGACCATGGATGTATCTTGTATAGCCCACCTCTAGATCAACAAGGTGGTTTGTTTATATGAAATCCCTAGGTCCATCACACTGGATAGATATGTGAAGTTAATTTATAAGCAACTTCTATAAGAGTTTGTGAGGTAAGATGGGAACTTAATTGAACTTTAGTTATGCATATTAGTCTCACAACATCGTTTTGTAGGATTATTAGATCTTTCAAAATCAGGTTTAAAGCCCGGATGCCACTGTTTAAGCTAATTTTGTTATTTTTCCTATGTTGTTTTAGATTTCTTTTTTTTTTATTATGGTTCTGTTTTATTTTTCCTTAATGTTTTTGAGCTTTAGGTTGTTTTCTAGTGGAGGTAGGTTTTCCTGACCAATTTAAAGGTCTTGTAAATTTCTAAAAGAGAAAAACATCATATATTTAAATTTGAGATAATAAACTTGTGAATTTAAAGTTCATATCTGCAATCCTTTTCACCTATTCAATTCTAGTATTTATGTGATACTGTTTTTCTACTTGACTTCTGTCTGCATCGCCTCCTCTCTAATTATTTCCTTGAAAAGAGAATTGAGAAATGTTAGATGTACTCAAGACCCAGTAAGAAGCTCCAAGCAAAAAGCCACATTCCTTATCCTTGTATTTTAAATGGTCTATGGTATTTGTAAACTAACTTCTAAAGTTTTTTCTAGTGCACACTTAATTAACGATATGGTTGGAGCTTAAGGTGCACCCAATCTTTTTTTTTAATTCCATTTCCTTCCTTTTTTGGTCTTCTAGTGTTTTCTTTCTATTGTATATTTTGCAGAAGTTTGCTTTGATATTTTGTGACAATGTTGTCTAATCTTTTAAATTCTCCTTTTCAATTGAAGAAACCTATTTTATATTAATGAGTGTTTTCATAAGGTCATCATAGGTGGATGCCCCAAATCTAATATGCAATGGACCTCCCCATTAAACCTTTAAAAATCTAACTTTTTTAGTGTTAATTGAATTTGGTTGTCTATAAGTGTTTCAACTTCATATCGATGATGTCTATTGACTGAAGTTAAAAGGGTATTAGGATGAGATTCTACGGGCTTTTTTTTTTTAGTTTTAATATGTTGTTTTACCTTGGTTGACATGTGTTGTAATTGTTGAGCTAGTTCTTTTGAAATCTTTTTTTTTTCATACTAGCAAATTTTTTCAGTAATTACGACATTTAGATTCCATTTGTCATGACACAGTTGGCTTTGATACTAATTTATAACAAACCCAAAAATCAAAGCATGAAATTGAAAAATTTTATTGAATAGGAAAAGATTGAATTACTAGAATAATAGGGATCTAGTTGAAAATAAAAATTGGGCAAATTCGAGATAGCCCGGGACTCTAAGAACTAAACCAATTTAATCAAATATTTTTCCTCATGTTAAAACACTCCTACATTATTCAATTTATACTAATAACTATGAATTTAAATTGTGAAACAGACTTGAATTCAAATTTGAAAAGATTTGGATTAAATTTAATTTAAGACTTTGAACTTTAAAAGTTGTTATGACATATATCAACCTGTCATAGACCGGTGAACATTTATTATCCATCTCGTTTCCTATTTCATCCATCGTCAAAATCATCCCATAAGCCCATAACAAAAACACGAGCTAGTCTCACATCCCATCCATGAGATAGTGGGGTCTATTTCTTCATATATTTGTTTGTTTGTCCTTCATTTTTTTAACTTTAGTTATCAAGAAAAAAATTTAATTTCATCCGTTCACATTACATTAATTGATGATTGGACTTGATGATTTATTTGGTTCTCCCTTTTTTTTTGGGTTTTCACTATCTAAAAAAAGTCCTGGCATTGATTTGGATCTTGATTCCGCTAAGAAGAATTTGGTTTGAATGTTTGCAAATAATGAAAATTTGAGGGGAATAAAATTGAAAGTGAAGTGCAATGGCAGCCATTTATTAAAAAATAAAATATTTTTAATTTTTGGTCCTTTATTTCCTTTTTTTTTCAATTCAACTATAATTATATATTCTCAACTACACGACTTAGTCTATAGCTAGCATTAGGATCCCTTTTTAGTATATATATATGAATCAGATTTTGAGTTAATGATTAAAATTTTTGTTGGCGCTAAAAAACACCTGAACATTCTTTTTTTGTGTTAAGAAAAAATTGATATGGCTCGTGACGTAACACAAGTCAATTATCTAGTTAACAAAAACTAAAAGAGAAAGTGAATTCATTATTCGCCTCCTCACCAAACATTGTTCACGGTGCTTTGGCTTTTTTTTTATTTTTAATTTTATCTTTCAATATTAAATTTATTGAAAATTAGATTTCATAATTTATTTTAATTTATTTTCTATAAGGTTATCTTAGTTTTATGTTCCAAGTCATAGATTTAACGGGTTAATCGTGATTGACTCAAATTTTTTGTGTTTTTTTAATTGAATTTTTTAATTCATATTTTAATATTGAGTTGTTTGATTATTATGATTCATAATTTGTTATTTCAGTCTCGTAACTTGGATAGTGAGATTAACAAGTTCATTTGAGTTTGTTTTTATCTTTTTTTGTATTTCTATTTATTTTTTATAGGATTGTTAAGGTATCATAATCAAAAACATAAATTTATAGATTTACCGGATTTGATTAAAAAATAATTATTGAACGCACAACATAGCATTGCATTAACAAATGCTCCAGTCCGAAGACTAGATCGGAAATCTGCATTTAAAAAATAAAAACCTTCAGATAGGAAAAACTGAAAGAGGAACAAAGTGAATTTATCGGGACCTAATGTCCCCAGATAATCTGTCCCATTAAATAACACTCAATGGGGCTTGATACCTTTCATCCAACATTTTCCTTTCCAATTTTTCTGCCAAATGATTTTGGGAATCAAACTAGTAGGAAAACTTTTATCGAATTATTTTCCAATCTGTGCTATTCTAATCTATACTCCAGAATAAACCTAGCTGAAAGACATCCAAGCATAACAATTTTCCATGTCTTGAATCCTTTATGCAGGGAATGGGAATAAACTCGAGGTGGAAGCACATTCACTTGCATGCAACTGTCAGGTGA
>Ga0325410_1004081_pt1 | contig 16379 bp, 10 predicted proteins | sample PopdelMetagenome_16_FD_206182 | JGI IMG/M metagenome (GOLD analysis project Ga0325410, IMG submission 206182) | Populus deltoides microbial communities from Bellville, Georgia, United States - Xylem-PdIQD-R3 | ecosystem: Host-associated > Plants > Phyllosphere > Stem > Wood/Secondary xylem...
ACTACTCAAGAGGTTGTTGATGCAGTCATAGGTGCTTTAGACTGACTGGTTAAATACTCATTTAGCTGCTGGTGTTAGTAAAACATTTTCCGGTGATGCTTGGAAGTTTCACCTTGAAATATTGTTTGTCTCACACTTGTCACAACTTTGTTCGATTTTCTGCCCACCACACTCTAGATTTTATCGTCATTTTTTGGCTGGTTGGGTTTAAATAATCTCAATCCCATACGATATATGATGTTTCAATTTGAGTTATATACCTGTAAAAATGATCAGATTCCCTGTTTGCTTCGACATGAAGCCTAATTTGTATTTGAATTTGGTGGAAGTTGTTATTTAATTTTTACCCCACAAAAAAGAAAAAAATTAAAAAAATACAAGAAAATGTTTAAGTTGGTGGTGAAAGATCAAATTAGGAGATCAAAATGTACAAGATTGGTAAAATTAGCAATTTAATTTTGATTGATAAAAGGTTTTATAAGTGAAAATATTTTTATTTAGGTGTTTAAGGATTCAATTGGAATTTTAAAAGGTTTAATTAATTTTATTGAGGACTTAATTGCGAGGAAAATTAGTTTTTGAAGTCAATTTGAATGTTAATTGCAATAAATTGAAGTTTGAGGATTAAAATTAAACTCTGAAAAGTTTAATTGGTTAAATCAGGGGTTTAATTGTATAAAATTCAAATTTTTATAGATAATTAGAGATTTAATTGAACAATTCATAAACCAATAATCAACATGCAAAAGACGCATGACTTTGAGAACTGAAATCGATGAATCAGGAGTCAAATCAAAGAAAATTAAAAGTTTGTCGATTAATTGAGGGTCTAATTAAACAAATAAAAAATCTGAAAAGTTTTTTATTTAGGTGTTTAAGGATTCAATTGGAATTTTAAAAGGTTTAATTAATTTTATTGAGGACTTAATTGCGAGGAAAATTAGTTTTTGAAGTCAATTTGAATGTTAATTGCAATAAATTGAAGTTTGAGGATTAAAATTAAACTCTGAAAAGTTTAATTGGTTAAATCAGGGGTTTAATTGTATAAAATTCAAATTTTTATAGATAATTAGAGATTTAATTGAACAATTCATAAACCAATGATCAACATGCAAAAGACGCATGACTTTGAGAACTGAAATCGATGAATCAGGAGTCAAATCAAAGAAAATTAAAAGATTGTCGATTAATTGAGGGTCTAATTAAACAAATAAAAAATCAAGAACCAAACTGTAAAAGGCGCTCAAATTTGAGGCTGACAATTGAATTTGAGAAGAGGAAAATTGCATGAAATTAAGAGTTCAAGAGGAAATTATGGTTAAAATTAAAAGAAACGGGAAGAGTAGGGATTCAATTGAAGTTTGTCAGAACCGAAATTAGAAAACCCTAATTTGTTAGGTTTAGCCAAAACGATGTCGTTCAGCTGTTATGCACATTCTTCTTTGATAGTTTTGGCTTATTGAGTAGGCACTTTCAGGTGAGTGAATGTGGCATTTCTGACCATTTCTGAAGCTGCAACCACCACCATTCAACTGAGAAACACCTTCTCTACAACCCATTTGCCATGAAATCAAACGTCTACATCTCATTTTCTCTAATGATCTTAACAACATCTTGTCCTCGATCAGCTATCACTGTACTTTCAGATTCCATACTGATTGAGTTGACACTTTCAAACGAATGAATGTGGAGCTACAAACCTCCAAATTAAATAAAAATGGATCCAATTGAAAGGTATGCACCATTTCTACCATGATCAGGTGATCTTAGTTAACATTGACATCAATGTTACTTTGACAAAGTTACGAAAGTGGTCAACCCAGTCATCTTTAACTGAGACAATCATATGCATAGAGAATAGTTGGCTAGGTTTTCCTGGGTTCATTTTCTAGGTTTTAGGTAGTGTTCTTCGTGTTTTTGAGAAGAACATTGTCTTAGCTCTATGATTTGGACCAGTTTTGATCTATGATTAAAAAATAATCTAGATTTAAAATGAATCAATAACATAAATTAATGCAATTAGATTCTAGGTTTTTTTTACTACTCGAAATACATTTTAATTAAACCATAACATTTGAGTGATAATCAATGGTTTTTTATGCTAGATTCTTGATCCATGCATGCTTGTGAATAAAACCATGCCCTTGTTTTTTTTTTTTTTTGAAATCTAGTTTTTTTTGGGTTGCATGTTGTTAGGTTTACATTTGAATGTTCTTGGTGTTCTTCCTTCTTTCCATGTTTGATTTGTTTTTCTTGAGAAAATTTTTAAGTTTTTCTTATGTTGGATCTGTTTTGGTCCTAAGTTTTTGTTTGGTTTGTTTTCGAGTCAACTCAATTTAGTCAACCCAATCGGTCAACCCGACCAGATCAAAACTGGGTCAGTCTTCAAGCCTTGTTTGGTTTGCTGTTATTTTTTGGTTTGCTGTTATTTTTTTGTTAAGGTTTATTTGATTTAATGTTGTGTTTGGCAAATACCCTTTTGGCTTGTTTTGGGTAGTTTTCATTTTAAGAAAAAATGTTTTTTTTCCCCAAATGTAGTCTTATAAAAATACAAAAAAAATATATAATAAATATAAAAAAATATATTTTTGTGTGTTGCGTATGACCAAATTTCTCAAAAATACAAAAAAAATCATTTTTTTTAAATATAGATATATAAAAAAACACATGTGTTTTAGCTTTTTTACAAAATATATATTAGCATGCATTTTAAATTTAATAACCAGTGTATTGGATTCATAAGAACTTGATTAATATTTCAATAATCACTAAAATTTTAATTTATAAAAATTAATAGTCAATATTATGGTATAAATATTGGACATACAAGTAAGACTGATATTTAAATATCAGGAGTGGACTAGAAAATTCTCATAATTAATCTAAATATTCACCATTTTGAATTAAGAGTATTTTTCATCGCAATACTCAAATTATGAAAAACTATTTTTATAAGAATTTATTTGAGTACACGAATTTATAATAAAATTTTGAACATCAAATTTATTAACACCAATAAATCTTCATCTTAAGCTATAAACAAACCATTGGTCATGAACCCATTAAAATCTTTAAATCATACTACAATCTACCTCACATGTGTACTAAAAATGCAAATACTTTTTCCTAGCTACAATCATTTAAAGTAAATTTATAGTCATTATTATTATTATTATTTAACTAAATTATGATAAAATTAATTATTATTTTGGTTCAAAGAAATACAATTTTTTTTGACATAACTGAAAATACAAAAAAAAAATCACTCCTACAGAGACCACTCATCTTCATTTTATCACTCATAAACTGTCACTCACATAGAAAGAGAATACAATACTGAACACTCGTCTTCTTTTCCCCAACACTCAACGCTTAGCACACAAAAAAGGTGAAAATCCATCTCTCAATTTCGCCCGACAATCCATCTTTTTCAAGCCAACCCACAACCAGCCAAATCCCCGACCACCTCCAATAAAAGCCTTCACCATCCCTCATCACTATGCACAACCTCCCATGGCAACCACCTCTCTCTCGCAATGCCTGATGCAAATCAGGACAGAGGAAGGAACGCTGTAAAACACAGAGACTATTAGATGACGGAAACATGGGAAGTCAAGGAATCATGAAAGCTGATTAAAAGCTTCTTAGCTGTAGTTATTATTTTCCTAGTTAGGTTGATTAAAAACTTATTAGCTGTAGTTATTATTTTCCTAGTTAGCTGGTTGTTTCCTAGTTAGATTGGATTAGAGTTCAAATACGTGTTAGATTATAATTCCTTAGTAGAGGGTATTTAAGAAGGGAGCATAACATAAGATAAGCAGTTTTCTTGTAATCAAACAATTTGCTATTCTTTAATACAAAATCAGGAGTGATTCCTTTACAGAGAGATTCTGCCTTAGACTATTGTTCTTATTGTAAACAACGAGAAGTTGTAATAGGGAGCAATTAAATATCAGAGCGGTTCATGACTGTAACCCCAAACGGTAATTCCTATCCAATATCGAACACTCAAGTCCCTAATAATTACCCATGTGAACATGCAGACTTACAACAACAAATCATCCATATCACTATTGTGTTAGAACAACTTTCTAACCGAATAGATGATGTGGATGAACGTAGAGCAAGGTCTCCTAATAGAAGGGGGCGTGGACAACTTCATGAGGAGACACTAGGGGAAAACCTGGACGCTGAGTATAGAGACGTTGAACCCCAGCACCACCGGCTACAACATCACATAAAGGAACTTCCACGACACCTACAACATCACAGAGAGGAACTTCCACGACACCGTGATAGGCAAGGGTTGGAGATTCAACCCATCGATGAACTCACTAAACGAATGAAGGTGGATATGACAGACTTTTATGGCAAACTGGAACCACATGCTTTTGAAGATTGGCTAACCACCATTAAAGACCATTTTGATTGGTTTGCTGTTTTAGAAGATCAAAAGGTTCGGTATATTATGATGAAATTGAATGGACATGCTCGTGTCTGGTAGGGAAGCGTGGAAGAACAACTGCGATGAACTCAACGTCCACCGATCTCAAACTGATGAAGGAACGACTAAAAGAGAAATACTTACCCATTGATTATGAGCAGATGATGTTTGAAGAAATGTTATAACTAAGGCAAGGGACCTTAACAGTGGATCAGTATACAGACAGGTTCCATGAATTAACTGTTTGTAGCAGAATTGTAGAAACCGACCAACAAACACTAGCCCGATATCGCAATGGCTTACGTGGGGAACTATACAAAGAAATGTTGATCACACAACTCATTACAGTGGAAGAAGCATACCAACTAGCACTGCATATTGAGAAACAATTAGGGAACACAATAGGCAAAAAAGTCATGCCAATAGAGGGAAAGCCAGGACATTCGACAAACTTTTCCATATAAAAACTACACTTACCATATGACAGACCGGGAGGCTCGATATTGGGACAACAAAGAGGAAAACAAAATGTTACAAGTGATGGTCCACAGTGCTACAAATGCAAAGGGTTTGGACACTATGTTGTGGTATGTCCCACCAGAGATAAGAAACTCGCCTTTATATGTGAGAAAGAGTTGACAATGATGGATGAGGCGGAAGGAGAAAAAACTGAAGAACTTGCAGCTGAGAAGGAGGAACACCTAGATGCTTCTGAACTTCCAAGCTGTGTTATTCACCGAATATTAACAGGAAACAAAACTGAACTCATAACCAATCAAGAGTGGTTGTGCACCAATATCTTCCATACACGATTAGAACATGGGAGCAGAGCACTAAATGTGATAATCGATAACGGTAGTGGCATGAATGTAATCTCTGAAACAGCAGTAGAACGACTGCATTTGAAGACCGAGACACACCGTTCTCCCTACCGAATAAGTTGGGTCAATGAACACAACTCAGTCTTAGTAAAACACTGATGCCTAGTACAATTCTCATTAGGACGAGAGTATGTAGATGAAGCATGGTGTGATATCATTCTGATGACTGCCTGCCACATGTTATTGAGACGATCATGGCTTTACGACATAAGAGTATCCTATAATGGATACACCAATACCTACTCATTCCAGTTTAAAGGCAAGAAGCTAGTCCTAGTCCCATTACCGATTGCAGAATTTAAAACAACACAAAATAAGGTACCAGTATTGAATATGCGGTAGTTCTCTTAAATTGTAAATTGAGAACAAATGTTGTTGTTTGTAGTAAGGCGCGAAGTGAAACAAACGGATGGTCTAGTGCCCAAAGAGCTGGCAGCCATACTTGAGAAATTTCAAGACATCATGCCAAATGAAATGCCACACCAACTGCCACCAATGCGGGATGTACAACATGCAATTGATCTTATCCCAGGGTCATTTTTACCCAACTTACCCTATTACAGGATGAGCCTGCGGAGAATGAGGAGCTCAACTAACAAGTCCAACAGCTACTGGACAGAGGATTCATCTGAGAGAGCCTTAGTCCCTGCACGGTTCCAGTACTGCTTATGCTAAAAAAAGATGGAAGCTGGAGAATGTGTGTCGATAATCGAGCAATTAATAACATAACAGTCAAATATCGATTCCCAATTCCACGACTAAATGACATGTTGGACTTGCTAAACGGCGTCTCCATTTTTCCAAAATTGATCTACGTAGTGGATATCATCAAATTCGCATCCGTCCTGGTGATAAATGGAAGACAGTTTTCAAAACAAACGAGGGGCTATTCGAATGGCTAGTCATGCCCTTTGGATTAACCAACGCACCAAGCACATTCATGCGTGTTATGACACATTCTCAAACCATTCCTGGGTAAATGTGTTATGGTGTACTTGGATGATATCTTAATTTTCAGCAACTGTTTGCAGGATCACTTAGCCCATGTGGAACAAGGCTAAACAACATTACAGGCAGAGCAACTCTATATATCATGCCAAATGTTCATTCCTGAAGAAGAAAGTCTATTTTTTAGGCTTTATCATTTCCAGCAAAGGTATTGAAGTGTATCCCGCTAAGATACAAGCCATTCAGAAATGGCCAACACCTCGGACCTTCTCTGAGGTCCATAGCTTTCATGGTCTAGCTACATTTTATCAGCGTTTTATTCGTAATTTCAGCACTATCATGGCCCCAATAACCGAGTTCCTAAAGGGTACCAATTTCAATTGGACAACAGCAGCAAACAAAGCCTTTGCCGACATCAAGGATAAACTAGGGAATGCATCAGCCTAAGACTCCTTGATTTTTCCAAACTCTTTGAAGTGGCTTGTGATGCCTCACACATAGGAATCGAGGGAGTCCTAAGTCAAGAAGGTCATCCTATCGCTTTTTACAATGAAAAGCTCAATGACACTCGTCAGAGATATTCAATATACGACATGGAATTTTATGCCTTGATTCAGACCATTAAGCATTTGCGCCCGTACTTAATCTATAGAGAGTTTTTTCTTTACACGGATCATGACTCCTTGAAACACCTTGGCTCTCAGAACAAACTCAACCCAAGACATTCCCATTGGACAACACATTTGCAACAATTTGATTTCATCATCAAACACAAAGTAGGAACAGAGAATAAAGTGGCTGATACGTTAAGTCGACGACCCCACCTGCTGCATATGTTCTTGGTTCATGCTATTGGCTTTGAAGAAATTAAGACTCAATACACTGATGATGATGATTTTGGCACAATATGAAGCAATTTACAATCCAAAATCACGATAACTGGAGGAGACTATTCGCTGAAGCATGATTACTTATTTTGTGGTACTAGGCTCTGTATCCCTAAAGGATCACTTCGTGAATTCATCATCACCGAACTCTATAGTGGTGAATTGGCTGGACATTTTAGTTATAACAAAACTTATGTCATAGCTACTGATCGGTTCTACTGGCCTCGGCTGCAGAAAGATGTGTACAAAGTGGTTGATCGGTGCAGGATTTGTTAACTAAACGAAGGGACTAAAAACCAAGCTGGACTCTACACACCCATCCCAATCCCAGACCACCCATGGCAGCACATTATCATGGATTTTATTCTCGGATTGCCTAAGACTGTTCGACAAAATGATTCAATTATGGTACTAGTTAACCAATTCTAAAAAATGGCTCACTTCATCCTCTACAACAAGACCTTTGACCATGTGATCCGACTACGTGGTGTACCACTCTCCATTGTGTCTGACAGAGATGTCAAATTTGTTAGTTATTTTTGGAAGACTTGATGGACAAAAATGGGGACAAAGTTAAAGTTTTCCAGTGCATTCCATCCACAGACAGATGGTCAGATTGAAGTCCTCAATAGAAGTTTGGGAAACTTGCTACGCTGCCTTATCGCAGATCATGCAACCAGTTGGGACCTCAATAGAGTTTGCTATTAATAATTCTGTTAATAGATCTACAGGACACACACCATTTGAAGTAGTATATGGTAGACGACCCTACACCCCTATGGATCTCAAACCATTACCCTTACCTCCCAGACCAAGTGAAGCTGGCTTGGATTTTTCAGAATACATGAGAGATGTTCATACAAAGGTCAAAAGACGTCTATCACTCAATATTGAAGCATATACCGCCTCTGTAAATGTTAGGCGCAAGGATAGACAATTTCATAATGGTGATATGGTGCTGGTTCGTCTAAAACCAGAAAGATTTCATTTAGGAAGTTTCTCCAAACTACACGTGCGTCGTGCGGGTCCTTTTCGTATTACTAAGAAATTAGGCAGCAATGCCTATGTCATAGACTTACCTTCTGAATTTGGTATTAGTCCAGTTTTCAACATTGAAGACATTGCTGCCTTTAAAAGTGATGAAGATGTTTCAAGTCATCCTTCCAAAACGGAGGAAATGCCAGTATGCCTTCCTAAAGTTCCTACAACCACTACACCACAAGAGGACATTGCCTCCATCATGGATCACCAGTTTTTTTCTACGCGTCGCAAGGGATATTACAAATTTTTAGTTCACTGGCAACATTGACCCCTCTCTAACTTAGCATGGGTCAAAGGTACTGAGCTTCAGCAACTACACCCGGACTTGTTTACTGCATATGTTCACCATAACTTGCCAGAGTCAAGTTCTTCAGAAGAGTTAGCAATTAATGCAAATAAGGAGGAGATAGAGGAAGGAACCTTGTAAAACACAAAGACTACTAGATGACAGAAACATGGGAAGTCAAGGAATCGTGAAAGCTGATTAAAAGCTTATTAGCTGTAGTTATTATTTTCCTAGTGAAGTTGATTAAAAACTTATTAGCTGTAGTTATTATTTTCCTAGTTAGCTGGTAGTTTTCTAGTTAGATTAGGATTAGAGTTCAAATACGTGTTAGATTATAATTCCTTAGTAAAGGGTATTTAAGAAGGGAGCATAACATAAGATATGCAATTTTCTTGTAATCAGACAATTTGCTATTCTTTAATACAAAATCAGGAGTGATTCCTCTACAGAGAGATTCTGCCTTAGACTATTGTTCTTATTGTAAACAACGAAAGGTTGTAATATGGAGCAATTACATCAATGCTGACAGCAGCAATAGTAACAACGTCGTTCATTCTATTTCCTCCAGTCAACCAATAACTCTTCCTCCTCCATCCCCAACATCGACAACCTCTCCACCAGCCAAAAAGATCAACAATGGAAACCTCATCCATAAACCACCAGTAGCTGCGGCTATCTCCTCGGAGCTGACCAACGGCCAAACGCGCCTTCTTCCTCCCACTTCAGCTCACAACCAACACGAGTCTCCACTAGCCACCAGTGATCGGGAGAGTTTATATTTTAAATGATGATCGGGAGTTTTTATTAATTTATTACCGTCTTTTTGCAGTACCGTGTTTGAAAGTAAATTTATAGTGTCTTTGTTTAAGAGGCGTTCATGAGGTACACACAATAAACACTTTTTTAGTATTTTTGCTCATCTGTAGGTGAATCTCATCTTTTGGCGCGCAACGAACACTCTTAAAACACAAGATTATGTGCCAAAAAGATTACACTACCTTCTGAGTCGGTGAATCTCCTTCGCATATCAAGGATTAATATGGGCGTGCCACCTCTTGCTGGGTCGTTTCTGGTTCATTTCAAAATTATTCCTATCTCATTATGGGTTTATGTCTAAAATCATTCCATATACCTGATGTAGATCAATTTGAAAATCAGTTTGCTTACGAGTTTGGTTTTAAAAAAATTCTAGTTTGTTGCAATATCATTTCTATTCGATGCAGATCCATTTTCAAAATGGATTCATATTTGTTATGGATTAGTTTTCTCTCATTGCGAGATTGCTTATTTATTATCCGATGTAGATTTGTTTTCAAAACCATTTTGGAATCAATCTTAACTCATTGCAAGTTTGGTTCTAAAATCATTTCTAACTCGTTACTAGTTCGTCTCACATCCGTTTTGGGTTTGTTTTCAGAGCCAATTCTCATAATTTGCAAGTGTGTTTTTTCATCCTTCTTGCTGCGAGTTTCTTTATTTTGGATTTGTTTGTGAAACCAAATTTGTAAGATCTCTATTTTTAAATACTTTGGGTGGTATGCCTGATCATTCTTTTTATACATAACCTTCATTTTACATGTATTATCACATATTTTGTTTCAAGGATCTAAAGGAATTATCAATGTTTGCCGCCCCTTAAGTTTTATCTTTGTTTTAATTGCCGGGTGAGGCCTCTTTATTTCGTCAAGCACGTATGTTCGTCATATGATTCTTTACCTCTATACATACAAGCCTTTGTCCTTTTCATCCTTTCTTTACAAGTTCACTTTTTAGAGGCAAAGAAAAGCATTTTTCAATGTCTTTTCTTCGTAGTAATATTGTGAAGATGAGGCAATTATCGTAACTCTAATTTTATAATTTTACAAAAAAAATAATTTTTATATGATTTTTCTTATTTTTTCAGATTTTAACCATTTTTATGTGTTTTCATGAATTTCTTTTATGAGCCTTGAGTATATAAAAAGAGAAAATAATAGTTGCATGAGTAGAGTGAAAAACCAAAGGAAAATGAGAGCAAAACAAAATCAAAGGAATTAAAAAGAGAGAGTACAAAGAAAATATAAAAATATGCATTAATATGTGAGTTGGATATCTTATTCCTATTGCATATTTCCCTGTCCAATCTTTCTAAGAATAGCCATATCCTTACTAAAGAAAAAATCCAACCATTTAGCCAAACATTCTACTGGGATGTGTTTCGTTATCTGCAAGTTCTCTTATATGCGTGGTGGCAATGATTATTCTTACATTATATTGAAGAAAAATTTAAAAAAAAAAGGACCAACACTAATAATAATAAAAAAACAAAGCTGATGTTTTCAATTTTCACTATTGTTCCAAGCGTTCTGCTCGTTGGTGAAAAATACGAAGATTTTTTAGAAGTGATCTAATTGTTCCAGGCATCCTGCTTGTTGGTGAAAAATACGAAGATTTTTTGGAAGTGTTCTAATTGTTCCATGTGACCTGCTCGTTGGCGAAAAATACAAAGATTTTTTGGAAGTGGTCTAATTATTCCAGACGACCTACCCGTTAGAGAAAAATATACAAAAAGTTTTTCAGAAGTGGTCTAATTGTTCTAAGCGATCTGTCCGTTGGTGAAAAATACGAAGATTTCTTGGAAGTGGTCTAATTCTCATGGGCGGCCTTCCCGTTGGTGAAAAATAAGAAGATTTTTCAGAAGTGGTCTAATTGTCATAAGTGACCTGCCCATTGGTGAAAAATTTGAAGATTTTTTGAAAGTGATCAATTGTCTCAAGTGACCTGCCCATTGGTGAAAAATACAAAGATTTTTTGTTAATGGTCTAATTATTCCAAGCGACCTACCCGTTGGTGAAAATTTTGAAGATTTTTCAGAAATGATCTAACTGTTCTAGACGACCTGTCTGTTGTTTAAAAATACAAAGATTTTTTAGAAGTGATCTAATTCTAATAGATGGCCTGCTCGTTGGTGAAAAATATGAAGATTTTTTGGAAGTGGTCTAATTGTCCCAAGTCACCTGACCATTGGTTAAACATTCGAAGATTTTTCATAAGTGGTCTAATTGTTTCAGGCAATCTACCCGTTGATAAAAAAATACAAAGATTTTTTGAAAGTGGTCTAATTGCTTCGAGCGACCTACCCGTTGGTGAAAAATACGAAGATTTTTGAAAAATAGTCTAATTGTTCCAAATGACCTGCTCGTTGGTGAAAAACACATGATTTTTTACAGGTGGTCTAATTGTTTTTTGGTGACCTACCTGTTGGTGAAAAATACAAAGATTTTTTGGAAGTGGTCTAATTATTCCAAGCGACCTACTCGTTGGTGAAAAATACGAGATTTTTTGAAAGTAGTCTAATTGTTCTAGTGACCTGCCCGTTGGTGAAAAATACAAAGATTTTTCAAAAATGATCTAAAATTTCTCAAAAGTAAAAAATTTTCAAAAACGTTTTCAATTCTTGGCCATTTTAAGGTGGCCTTCCTTTTAAGGATCTCATTGGGGATTTCTCTTGTGAAAATTTTCAAAACACATTGTTCAATATTTCAAAGTTAGATGATATGCATACATCTTTACCTGATTTGAAAAATAGGCCCCAATTTCTTCTCAATCTTCTTTGTTGCTTGATTGGTGAGGTCTTGCTATTTCTGATTTGAGCCCTTATGGTCGTTTGGCTTCTAGCCCACTCGAGATGGCCTATGTAGGTCTTTATTCAGAATATTTACAATTTTACCAAGCTCAACCTTTATTGTGCCCATCGTGACCCATTTACTCGCTGGAAATTCTTTATCTCATTGATCAATTTGAGAAGATCATTCATTAATTCCTTTTCTCACAACCAACAACATTTAGTGTCACTTGTTGAAAATACCAAGTTGCCTTTTGTAATCAAGAATGCCCCCTTATCTCGTTGTAGGAAATGTTTCTTCTCTCTTTTTTCATTACCTGAAAAGATTAAATCCCCTTCTAAACATAATATTGCCCCTTTGTACGGGTCATTGCCCCTAGTTGTGCTCTGTCAGTGACTAAAACAAAAAAAATGGTCGAGTAAACCTTCTCTCCTTTCTCCTTTTTGGTCTTAATGAAGGAATCTTTATCTAGAATGAATTGTAAAATCTTAATCTTGCATTTTAAAAAAAAAATATTGTTCCAATGTGAGTTTAAAACAATTTGCTTTTCAAATTTTGTAGCTCCCTGATTATCATTTTTCTTCTTGGAAATGAGATGATTTGTTTTTGTGTCAGCGATATTGTCATTGGTGAAGGTACATCCTGAGGTGACTTTTTGCTTTTATGGGTTTCAAAGTGAAGGGTTCGAGAAAAAGCTCGAGATTTTGTTGGAGAAAAATTTGTCTATTTTTGAACACTCATTTTATAAACATGAATAATAATGAGAAGCTTGTTCTCAATGTTATGACTCTTATGAGAAAGTACTTTTTGTATTTTGAGAGATCCATTTATTATTCCAAGTTGCTTGCTTGATTAGAAAGGACTTCTACAGGCATGTAATGTAGGCTGTGGTTTTTTACTATGAAAGAAAATGATTCATAAGACTCAAAGAGTGTTTCAAGGTTTCAAAGACTAAGGATCACTATCAATAGTTCGACTCTTTATGTCTTTCATCATTTCTTTAGTAACTCTTCTTTGATTTGCCCCTTTTCATTGTGTTAGCCAGGGCATATTCACTTTGTTTTGGTTATTATTTTTTTTTATGATTTGGGCATGCCTCCTAGCGTTTGAGTTTTTTAGGCTCTTTTGCCTTTTTAGCTTTCTCATAGTTTTTTCATCTTTTTTTCATTGAAATTTTCACTTACTCCTGGTGTGGGGTGTGATCATAGTCAGGATTTTTCATAAAAAAAAATTTATTCAGGCTAAAAAAGAGACCACAAGGGATATATTCCTTTTAAAATGTGAAAGGGATAACAAAAATAACCTTTCCTTATTTCACGTGCAAACAGTTAAAATTAATAAACTTTGATCTCGTCTAGTGTGATGGTTTAAACTTTGCAAAGAGATGCATTTCATAAGTCTATGAATAACGAATCCACTACATACTATTATGTATATATTTAAAACACCAGACTCAAGAGTCATGGTGTGAGGATGACTATTCATTTTTCTATTCATATACTATGGTTTAGAATTTAGTCACCTCAATGAAGGAGTTGTTTGATTTATTTGTCAAAATGTTGTTTTAAATAAACATCAAATCATCTTTGAAATTAAAAGCAAGTTCATTTTTTAAAAATTCCACTAGGGGAAAAGATTTTGGTAAAAGAAATGAATTAAGTCTATGAGATCATGCAAAGCTACAGAGGTGTATTTGTGAGTTCTTATAAGAAACCTCTTTCAGGATTTATAAAAATAAATAAATAAATAAAGAGACATAATTTAAGCACAAACTCATTATTTCATTGAAACTTTTAGAAAAGAAGGTTAACAATAAAAACCTTATGCCAACATCTTGAGCTATAATGTCTAGCAAGGTAATACATAAAAATGCTAAACACTTGGAATTTTCTAGAATCTCCCAATCGTTCCTCTCCCAAGAACTCATTAACTGAGGCCTCTTTCCAAATCAGTTAGGGTCATATATAGATCATTCTTGGCCTAATGACACCATAGCTTCATCTTCAGGATGATTGGTTTCTAGGGACTGATGTAGAGAAGTTAGCTACATGAGGGGTAGATGTCTTTATTTTAGTAGTTCTTTCTCTCGCCTTTGTAACCACCTTCGATATAGTGAACCTCAGTTTCTTTCTTTTTTCTAATGAAATCTTTCTCCTCAGTCGAGTCAGCAATCTTACCTAACCAGATGGTTTGTTCAATCCTCTTAGCTATGAAAACCAAGTCAGTGAAATGTTGTGCAGAGCTTCTAACCAAATATTCAAACTACGGGGCCTCAATCGTGTTGGAAAATAAACTGATCATCTCTTTTTCCAACAAAAAAGGATTAACCTGTGCAATTGCCTCACGCCACCTTTGTGAGATCATATAGGCTAGTTCTCTCAATTGCCCTCATCCTTTGCTCTAGGGCAGCCAATTTTTTCAGGTCATCTTCTTTTATCATTTTATCCTTTCAAGATTCCTTCATTGTAAAGTCAATGGTAGACGACTTTCTTATAGGATATGCTGGTTGAGCAAATTGGAAATATGTAGCATGTGAAATTCAGATGGCACCTTATTTGCTTCTAAATTTTATGGATTAAAGGGAGTTGTAGGCATCTGTGGAGGCTGAGCTGTAAATGTTACTTCTTCAGATTTAGATCCTAAGTCTTGTTCGAATATACTAGTAGCCTTGCGACTTCTTCTTGAATACTTTCAACTCTTTTTGGTGGTGGGCTTCTAACTAAGCTCCATTTGTCTTTTTCACAGTTGAATGTTATAGGTGAGTTTCAATGGGGAACTTATATTTTAACATGCTAAATGAAAATCATGAAATTATGTAAAAATATTGATTTTATCAATAAGAAAAATGCTTGTTCAATGTGGACTCACCCTTCATGGGGTGACAACAATTGTATATACATTGATTTTGGGGACCTGATGTCATCATCATGCCAATGAATGGATCCTTGTCCAGTCTTGCCTAAGCTTGAGCTTTTGATAAGCCTTTCAGCTTTCATTTCAAATCAGTTCCCTTTTGTCAACCGTAACAACTCAAATTCTTGTATCCTATGTGATGAATATTGGTCACCCAATGGTTTTGGAATTCAAGATGCCACATGTTAGGCTCACCATAGAGAAATTACATAGGGTACAACATAATAGGTAGGTTTTAGTCGTTAAATGCATCAAAGGGTAGGTTACTATTTAGTCTCAAAAGGTCTTTCGCATGCTTAGTGATCGTCTTTGAAAGATTGATATGAAGCTTACAAGTAGTGTGAAGATAAAGGCCCTAAGTAATATTAGATTGGCATCCCAACCATTATCAAGTAAACAATCAAGCAAGAGTTAGATGGTTTCACGAGTTTTGTCTAGGCTATAGCCATTGCAGGTACTGTTACTTCCCCACCTATCCTAAATTTTAAGGTGTATGCTTTTAAAGTGATGCATGACAATATAAATAAGGATGCATGCTAAAGCAGTAAAAAATGATAACCATATAAACATAACATAACAAACATTATAGTAGTTGATAAACAAAAGGCAAAGCTTAGTCAAAGGATCCATAGTGAAGTCGTCATTCTGTTACACCCGACATCACGACGACCTTTAGAAATTAAATGCATAAAGAACAAGTATCTGGCATTGTGTTCTTAAATAGAAAAAAAGGTCTTGTTTAAGGAGCTGTCACCTAGTATTTTGGTCACTAGGAACTCTAACTAGTCAACAAAGATTCTATAGGACGAGACTGGTTACGCAAATGGAAGATATTATCACCCTTTAAGCATCCTACCTAAGGTAGACTGCATTACTAGTTGTCTTAAATTGCTAAGGGTTTGTTGTATTTTATTTTTGATGGTTTGCTTATTCGACTACGAATACTTCTAACTCTAGCATTGGTAAATATTACATAACCGAAGAAAGTATGGTATTCTTTACTCTGGTGTTATTGAATAAGCCAGTAAAATTAATTGAAAGCGAAGCATACATTTTTTTTTAGAAAAAAATGTAAGCATGTATTGTATACCAGATTCACAGTTTACAGTAAAATCGACAAATCAAACATACAATGATATTATTGAAAAAAAAAAGCGTGAGGGACTCATAAATAAATTCAAAAGGGTCCATGAATTTTTTGATATTCAAAAAGGTCTGTTTGGTTAGATATCAAAACAAATGAGAGTGAAACAAAAGGGGTAAGACATAAAGGTGTGTTTTGCTAAACACACCCTTGATCCAAAACAAATTGGGTTGGCTGGGCCTGAGGCCAAGCGCAGCCTAGTCACAACTAGTTTCTATTATATATATATA
>Ga0325410_1004083_pt1 | contig 16372 bp, 13 predicted proteins | sample PopdelMetagenome_16_FD_206182 | JGI IMG/M metagenome (GOLD analysis project Ga0325410, IMG submission 206182) | Populus deltoides microbial communities from Bellville, Georgia, United States - Xylem-PdIQD-R3 | ecosystem: Host-associated > Plants > Phyllosphere > Stem > Wood/Secondary xylem...
TGACTCTAGACTTAAAGAAACCCTAATGGACCCCTCTTAGGTGGACTTATATGAAGCCCACTTACAATTGACCCAAATAATAATAATAACTCAAAGACTAAGAAGAAAATAATAAAAATTAAAAAATTATCATCTTAAATATGCTAAAATCAGATTTGTCACCCTTAAGAAGTCCCAAATAAACTAGGAGAAATCTGATTTGAAAAATTTGTGTTGCTGCCCCCTTTGATGTCCTTGATTAGCTTGGATTTCCTTGTTTAACTTAGACAAATAAGAAAACAAATTTTCTCCTTTGTTGCTGATTTAGTTACTTTCCATCCTAAGTTAGGAAAAGCATTAAATAATCCTCCTCTTTTTAGGAATAAGATGTGGCCAACATCATTACTTAATTAGGAGAATAAAATGCTGACTTTCTATCCTTGTAGCATTAGGGAAAAAAACAAGCCTAACAAGGCTGGTATTAGGCCAGACACATCAGCCCCTTGTTCCATATGAATTGAGCTCTTCTTAGACCTGAATTAGATGACTTAAAGACTGTCCTTCATTCTCCTTAAATGTCCCAAGCCCCTCTATATCCATTTTGCTCCATATGTTCTAAACAAGCCCATTCATTGCTTCTTTAAGCTTTTTTGCTCTTATAATTGACCCAATTGGCACCTCTAATGGGTTGTTGGCATTATTACGCTTGGTGTTGGGCTGATCCTCATCAAGAAATATAAGGATAAGGTCACGAAGCCAGTTGTTCTTCGATAAGTCATTTTCAGTTCTTTAGAGAACCATGGAAGAAAAATTATCTCACCAACACAAACACATAAAGTGTGGCAAATAAAAATTTTTATTAATCTGAATTGTTGAACTTACATGTATTTTTATGCCTTTATTTATACAAACTCTAGACTTAAATAAACCCTAATGGACCCCCCTTAGGTGGAGTTATATGAGGCCCACTTAGAATTAACCAAAATAAGTAATAATAACCCAAAAACTAAGAAGAAAATAATAAGAAACCAAAAATTATTATCCTAAATATGCTAGAATCATGTTTGTCACCATTAAGAAGTCCCAAATAGACGAGGAAATATGATCTGAAGCTAGAATTAATTCTGAAGTCTTCTTTCCTTGTTGTAGCTAGGATGAATAAGGAATCCTTGTAAGGAAAGGATTCTGAAAATATTTATGAATCCTTGCCACAATTGGAAACTATGGTGCAACCCATTAAAGATCTTTATAGAACTAGGAGATTCCCAAAACGAGCTGCCACTTCCCTTTAGAAAAAGAATTCTAGCCAAATAGAAAGTCCACAAGTCAAAAGGAAGTAAGTAACAAAATTCATACAGCTTTTGTTGGCCAGTATTACAGTGCCTTCCTGAACTCCAATTGACCTAAAGTTTTAATCTAAGGTAGGAAACCATTTCAGGAGACTTCTCGTAAAATTTCATCCTAATCCAACAGTTGGATAGAGAATTATGATTGTTGCCGTGAAACTGGATAGTTGCACATTTTACATCAAAATTCAAATTTGACCTTGCCTGGATCGTATCAAAGAAGGTGATAAGTGGAAAACTGCATATTAGACTAAGCATGGTTTGTATAAATAGGTAGTCATGCCATTTAAACTGACAAATATGCCTGATACGTTTATGCTTTCAATGAATCATATATTGCGTGCGTTTATAGGTAAGTTTGTTGTTGTGTTTATTGATGATATTTTGATTTATAGCAAGAACTCAAATGAGCATCTTGATCATTTGCATAATGTACTTAGTGTATTGTGTAGTGAGCAATAATAAGCTAACTTAAGAAGTGTACCTTTTGCATGGAGAAAATTGTGTTTCTTGGCTATGTAGTAACTGCGCAGAGTATCGAGATGGACGGGGAGAAAGTTAAGGCCATTCGGGATTGGCCTACACCAAAATCGGTAGGTGAGGTATGGAGTTTTCATGAACTTGCTAGTTTTTATAGAAGGTTTGTGAAGGATTTTAGTACTATTGCAGCACCTTTAACTGAAATTATGAAAAAGTTTGTTGGACTTAAATGGAATGATGAACAAGATAAGGCTTTTAATTTGTTGAAAGAAAAACTTTGTATGACACCTGTTTTAGCTTTGCCAGACTTTATGAGAGCTTTTAAAGTTGAATGTGATGCTTCAGGTATAGGTATAGAAGCTGTTTAATGTAAGATAGGGGACCCATTGCATATTTCAACGGAAAACTTAATGGGGTAGCCTTGAATTACCATCCATATGACAAATAACGTTATGCCTTGATAAGCACTTTAGAGACGTGACAGCATTACCTGTGGCCCAAGGAGTTTGTGATGCATTCTGATCATGAATCATTAAAGCACTTGAAAAGGCAAGGTAAGTTGAGTAGGAGACATGCCAAATGGGTTGAATTTATTGAAACATTTTCATATGTGATCAAGTATAAGTAAGGAAAAGAAAACATTGTGGCGGATAGATTTTCGTGCAGGTATGTTCTTTTATCTACTTTGGATGCTAGACTTCTAGAATTTGAACATGTAAAAGAATTGTACAAGGATGATAGTGATTTTGCTAATGTTTACAATGCTTGTAAAACTTTGGCTTTTGAGAAATTCTATAGACTTGATGGATATTTGTTTAAAGAGAGTCGTTTGTGTGTTCCATCAAGTTTTATGCGTGAATTGCTTGTACGTGAAGCACATGAGGGTTGGTTAATGGGGCATTTTGGTGTTGTTTTGCATCAACATTTTTATTGGCCTAAAATGAAAAAAGATGTGAAACGTATATGATAAACGCATAACTTGTAGAAAAGCAAAGTCTAGGACTCAACCACATGACTTGTATACCCTTTGCCTGTACCAAAGGAACCATGGGTAGACATTTCGATGGACTTCGTCTTAGGTTTACCTAGGTCAAAACATGGTAGGGATTCCATCTTTGTAGTTGTTGATAGGATTTCAAAGATGGCACACTTCATTCTATGTCATAAAACTGATGATGCAACTAGCATTGCTGATTTGTTTTTTAGGGAGAACCTCATGATCACGTGGTCACGCAACGCACATGCAAAGACACCAATTCCCGGAAAGCCAAGGAAATCAGGTTTGATAGGAGTGTAACACAAAAATAACTTGTACCTAGGCACCAGCACTATTGAAAACGAAAACCCCCCACCCAACAAATATTGATTCGCGAATGAGAAGTGTAAGGATGACGCCACGAAGTCAAATGTTCTTTGATAAGTCGTTTTCAGTTCTTTAGAGAACCAAAGAAGGGAGATTATCCCACCAACATACAACAAGTGCGGCAAAGAAGTTTATTGATCTAAAAATTACGTAACTTATATGTCTGGTTATGCCTTTATTTATACTAACTCTAGACTTGAATAAACCCTAATGGACCCCCCTCAAGTTAACTTGTATGAAGCCCACTTACAATTGACCCAAATAAGTAATAATAACACAAAGACTAAGAAGAAAATAATAAAAATCCAAAACTTAACATCCTAAATATGCTAGAATCAGATTTGTCACCATTAAAAAGTCTCAAATAAACTAGGAAATCTGATTTGAAGGTAGAATTTATTATGAAGTCTTCTTTCCTTTTTTTTGTAGCTGGGATGAATAAGGAAATCCTTGTAAGAAAAGGATTTCTAAACAATTATGAATCCTTTCAACACTTGGAAACTATGTTGCAGGCCATTAAAGATCTTTGTAGAATTAGGAGATTTTCAAAATAAGCTGCCGTATCATTTTAGGAAAATAATTCTAGCCAAATAGAAAGTCCACAAGTCAAAAGAATGCAAATAACAAAATTCTTACAGTCTCTGTTGACCCGTATTGTGATGCCTTACCGAAATCCGATTGATCTAAAATTTTAACCCAAGGTAAGAAAACATGACAGGACACTCCACGTAAACTTTCTGCCCGATCCAACGGTCGGATTGAGAATTATGATTATTGCCTTATAACTAGATAGTTGCACATTTTACATCAAAATCTGAATTTGACCTTGCCTGGATCGTATCATTCCCTCTCTCTTCAAGATGATTCATCCTTTAATCAACAACAAGTTGAATGGACAATTCCTTAGCCTCTTTTTGAAGCCTTTGGAGTTATTTTCTGGCCAACAATCCTCGCCAACAACTTTGGATGAAAGTAGCAGCCGTTCTATTTTGTATATCATCATTGCAGCATTTTTTCTCCTCTCTATCAGAAGCTTGCTGGGCATTGACTGCTGTTGTTAACACATCAAGTTCTTGCTTCAGCTCCCCCTAGAAGATGGGATAGACTCTTGGATTCTTCTTTTAAAACACTAAACTCGTTATTTCTTTCCCTTTGATACCACCTCTCCTTTTGAATCCGCCTTTTCTTTTGCCATAACACCTCATCAAAATACCTGAAATCCCTTCGGTTTCTAGTCTGCCAAAAACCTCCCCGATGACTTATGGTCTCATCCTTAAAACTACCATCACCAATATCATCAACGTCTTCCTCATAATCAGCCCACCTTGGCCTTTCGGCCCCAATGCCAATGTTTGATTTCGGTTCAGCCCCATCCTTTCTCACATCTTGGGTACATGTTCCAGCCATGTTACCATGTTTTCCCACCTTCTCAAGTTTGTCACACACGTTCCCCGTCATGAAATTCATTATTTCCATCATTTTCATCATGGCTTGCATTTGGAATTGAAGTTCTCCATCGGGAGGGGGTGGTGTGTTGTTGATCTGACATGATAGTACCAAGACCAAATAGAACAAACTTGGCAGCTCAATCGAGATATGTATATATGACTCAAGAAGCAATAAAAATCAAAAAACAAGCAAAACAAAACTTCAATGATAGTCTCGCGGGTATGAAAATCTATCCGAAATTTGAATGAAATTGAAGACTCGAATAAAAATAGAAATGAAATATGCAAAAATGATGAAACAACACCCAAATATGTTGGATATGTTGAAAATAAACTACAAGAAATGAAAACAACAGAAAGAAAGCAAATTTCAAAAGTTGATACAAAATAGACTCGTTTATGACGAGTTAAGTCTGAATCTTGAACCTAAAGTAAATGATGTCCAGTTGAGCTAATATTTTAGAAACAATGTGATATCAACCCAAATAGACAGAATATAAAATTTGAGTAATTTACAATAAGGTTTGATATACTGACTCAAAAACGTTATGAATCAGACCTGAAATTGAAAACCAAAGCAAATGATAATCTCCCTTCCTTGGTTATCTAAAGAGTTGAAAACAATTTATCAAAGAACAACTGGCTTCATGGCGTTATCCTTATACTTCTCGTTCGCGAATCAATATTTGTTGGGTGGGAGTTTCCGTTTTCAATAGCACTGGTGTCTAGGTACAAGTTATATGATTTAGTTGGCTTTTCAAGGATTGATGTCTTTGCGTATGGGTTGCGTGACCACGTGATCACGAGGTTCACATTGGTAGTAGCCGTTCTATTTCGTATATCATCATTGCAACATTTTTTTCTCCTTTATTTCTAAAGCTTGTTGGGCATTGAATGCTGGATAGACGCTTGGATTTTTTTTTTTAGAACACTAATCTCTTTATTTCTCTCCCTTTGATACCACCTGTCCTTTTGAATCATCCTCTTCTTTTGCCATAATACCTCATCAGAATACATGAAATCCTGATTGTAATACTCCATTTGCTTTATATATATATATATATCAGAACCTAAAATGAAAGCTAATGACAGTAAAGAAAGTAAGAAGACACTAAGGATTGAAAACTGACCAAAAATCACGTAGACTTTCAATTAATGAATGTAACAAACCCCTTTAGACCCCAAATAGGACCCTAAACCAAACGACTTCCAAATGGTCTGAATTTTATATATAGAGCAAATTCATGCCAAAAAACTAAAATGTCAAGTTCAATTCAATTCCGAATTGATTTGATATATGAATGTAAAACTAACGTGAATCAGACCATTTAAAACCTGAATTTGGAACCTAAACTAAACGATGTTCAAATGAGTTGAAAATTGATATATTAAATGCATTGGTTTAAAAGGTTTCGACCAAGTCAGATTTGAAAGGTCCATTGGAGTATAAAGAGGAGGCTCTAGTACATCTTATCCATGTGCAAGAGGGGCCAATCCAACCTTATTTGGGCCATAAGGTTAGGACAATAAAGGAAACAAAAGAATCCTACTACAATTAGGAAACAACATTGGTGGCTACATTTTTCTTTTGTTTCTAGGATTAATGGGCTATATGGAATGCTATAAATAAGTCTTGAATCAGTTCTGTAACATTGTATTTCCTTCTCTTCTTCTCATGGAAGAACATGAATTTAATATTATAGGTTTTATTTTATTTTGTTAACTACTACAACCCAAGGCTTGTTTGAACTTAATTAAAACTTTGTTTCCAACTTGGATCCAAGGCTTGTTTAGATCAGTTTATGGGTTTTTTTTATTTAAGATTTTTGGATCAGTTTTATAAGTCGGTCAAATCAGTCCACTAAGGTAGATCCATTAGGGAAACAACATTTTTCAAGAACTATTTAAACTCATGTAACCTAAATTTCAGAGCCATTGATGAATATCACTTTTGAAATTTTCAGTTTTAACATGTGAGAGTGATTCTTGTATTTTTCAGTTCTTGAAGGAACTAAATATGAGTTATCGAAGATTAATTGGCTTCGTGGCATCATTCTATTTCATTCCAATAGTGTTGGTGTCTTGGGATATGTTTCCATTGTGTCATACTCCTATCAAACCTATTTTGGCTTTCCGAGACTAGATCTCAATCTTGATTGTGGGTTGCGTGACCATATAGGATCACGAAGTTTACATCATTTATTTTCCTTCCTTGTTTAGAAGAATAAATTGCTGACTTTTTATCCTTGTAACATTAGGAAAAACAAGGCTAACAAGGTTGTTATGGGGTTGTTGACTTTTCAACCCTTTGTTCCATACAAATTGGGCTCTTCTTAGACTTTGATTAGATGAATTAGAAGTTGTCCTTCATACTCCCTGGGTGTCCCAATCTCCTCTAGGTCCATCTTGCTCTATATGTTCTGAATAAGCCATTTCAATGCCTTTTTAAGCTTTTTTGCCCTAGCTTTTATAAATGACCCACTTGGCACCTCATCAAATAGAGTAAGATCAGAAACATTAAAGGTAGCACTAACACCATACTCACTTGGCAAATCAACTTTATAAACATTATCATTGATCTTCTCAAGGATCTAAAATGGCCCATCTCCTCGTGGTTGTAGCTTGGATTTTCTATGGGGCTAAAATTCTCTCCTTGTGCATACACACCTTAGCCCAATTGTTGGGCTGAAACACAACATGTTTGCGCCCTTTATTGGCTTTAGTTGCGTACATACACACGGTTCCTCTTTTCAATCTGTTGCTGCACACTCTCATGAAGTGTCTCACCACTTATGTCTTACAATTACCATCTAAACTAACTTTTATACAAGCAAAGAAGTCAAATCCATACACAATTTTAAATGGTGGAAATCCAATAGTAGAATGCACGCTATGATTATATAGTTAAACTCTATCAAGTCTATAGAACTTTCCAAAAATCAAAGTTTCATAAGCATGGTAAACATTAGCAAAATCACTATAATCCTTGTTCAAATTCTAGAAATCTAGCATCTAAAGTAGATAAAAGAACATACTTGCATGAAAGTACATTAGACATAATGTTTTCCTTTCCTTGCTTATACTTGATCATGTATGGAAAGGTTTCAAGTGATTCAATGATTCATGATCTGAATGAATAACGAACTCCTTGGGCCATAAGTTAATGCTACCACGTCTCTAAAGTTCTTACCAAGGCATAGAGCTCCTTGTCATATCTGGAGTAATTCAAGGCTGCCCCATTAAGTTTCTCCCTGAAATATACAATGTGCCACCTATCCTGCATTAACACAGCTCCTATATCTATACCTAAAGCATCACATTCAACTTCAACAGCTTTTGCATTTAGAGTCTCGCGAAGCTAAAATAAGCACTGAATAAAGTTTATCTTTCAATAAATTAAAAGCTTTATCTTGTTTATCATTTCATTTAAATCCAATAGACTTTTTCATAATTCTAGTTAAAGGTGCTGCAATAGTACTAAAATCCTTCACAAACCTTCCATAAAAGCTAGTAAGTCTATGAAAACTCCTTACCTTGGTCACAAACTTAGGTGTATATGACTCACAAAGCAATAAAAACATGGAAAATGAGCAATACTAAACTGCGATAATAGTCTCTCGAGTAGCGAGTAATCTATCCAAAATATGAACAAAACTGAAGACTGGAATAAAAAAAACAAACGAAGTATGCAATATGATCAAACAACACTTGTATATGTTAGATATGTTGTAAATAGACTGCAAGAAATGAAAAAAAAAAACAGAAACAAAATGAGTTTCAAAAGTTGACGCAAAAACAGACCCGTTTACGACAAGTTACATCTGAATATAGAACCTAAGGTAAATTTGTAAATACACATCACCCCTTTGATCAACATAAATTGGGCTTTTCTTGGATTTTGATTAGATGAATTGGAGGCTGTCCTTTAGGCTCCCTAGGCATCCCAACTTCTCTAGGTCCATTTTGCTCCATATGTTTTGAACAAGCCCATTCAATGCCTCTTTAAGCTTCTTTGCTCTAGCTCTTGTACTTGGCCCACTTGGGACCTCCAATGGGTCTTTGAAATGATTAAGCTTAGTGTTGGGTTGATCCTTATCACTTAGCTTCTCTAAGGCAGTGCTACGTATGTAGGTAGGAGGGACACCATTGGAGAGATTGTCAATACCTGAATTCTCCTTGTTATCTCTGTGGAGAGACTAGACATCACAAGAAAGAAAGCTATAAGATTGCTAAGCAAAGTTAGGGCCAGAGGCAGCCAACATAATCATCAACAATCAGTGATATTGAAACAAACCTAGTAGACCGATTCAATTTAGAACTAGCGCAAATAGAGGGCGGCCTAGAGGAAAAAAGGAAAACACCCAGGGAAAAGTCTATCACATGACCCATGAGGAGGCTACAGTTGTCAAAGATGTTATAGGAGGTACAATACTATCATATTCTCAACCAGTTTATGTATTGATTGATACTAGAGCCACTCATTCATTTGTGGCAATAAAATTTGAGAATAAATTAAGTGCACGATCTAGTAAGGTAGAGAAAATATTTCTTATTAGCACTCTTTAGGGGATGATATATGTGTGGGATATATGTATAAGGGTGTTAGGGTCAAAATTGGGGATCGAAATATTTCTTATTACATGGTTTTGAATTAATACTAGGGATGAAGTGGTTGAGTTTACATCGAGCTCAAGTAGATTGCTTTGTAAAAACCATAACATTATGAAAGAAGAATGGTGATCAAGTATGGAGAAAGAAAAGTCCTTCCTAGTTATGTGATTTCTTTCAATTATAATTGCTTAAAGGTTGTTGAGAAAAAGGTGGAAGGCTTATTTAGCCTAGAGAAAAAGGTAGAATTGATAAAGATTCCCATAGTAAGGGAATACCCTAACGTCTTTCCTAGCAAATTACTTAGGTTACCACAAAATAAAGAAGTTGAAGTTTCTATAGATGTAATTTCTAGAATTGTCTCGATAGCTTAGGTCACTTTATAAAATGACACCATCAAAGATAGTTGAGCTGAAGATTCAACTTCAAGTGTTATTAGATCAAGGATGGTACTTTTCATTTCTGTATTGATTATAGGTAGTTGAATAAAATGACAGTAAAAAATAAATATTCACTTCCAAGGATAGATGATTTGTTCGACCAACTGAAAGGGGCACAAGTATTCTCTGAGATAGACCTGACATAATGGTATTATCAATTGAAGATCAAGGAGCAAGATGTCTTGAAAACTGCTTTCAAAACCCGATATGGGCATTACAAATTCCTAGTGATGCCATTCGTGTTAACCAATGCTCCAACATTATTCATTGACTTAATGAATTGAGTCTTTTGATCTTGTATGCGGTGGTGTTCATAGATGATATACTAGTATATTCCAACTTTTATTTGGAACATGAATAACATTTGAAAAGTGTGTAACAAACATTGAGGTAGACATTGAGGGATCATTAAGTCTATGCTAAACTAAGTAAATGTGAATTTTGGTTAAAAAAATAGTGTTTTTAGGCATGTAATATCGGCGAAGGGAATTTTTGTAGAGCCGAGGAAGGTGGAAGCTGCATTCAAATGGGAAAGACCTACTAGTGTTACATAAATTCAAAGCTTCTTGAGTCTAGTTGGATATTATAGGAGATTTATATAAGGATTCTCCGCAATTGCAACTACTTTGACTTGGTTGATCTAAAAGGTAAAGTTTGAATGGACTGAAGAATGTGACAATAGCTTTCAAGAATTAAAGAAGAAGATTACAACCACTCCTTTTTTGACATATCCATCAGGATTAGAGAGGTTTGTGGTCTACAATGATGCCTCTAAGAGGGGACTTAGGTGTATCTTGATTCAACATGAGAGGGTGATTGCCTATGCGTCTAGACAATTGAAAAGACATGACGCAAATTATTTGGTATATGATCTAGAACTTGCTACTGTAGTATTTGGATTGAGGGTATGGAAACATTATCTTTATGGATCGCAAGTTTAAATTTTCACCAATCATAAAGTTATTTAATGTTGTAAAAAGAGTTGAGTATGCGATAGAGAAGATGGGTAGAATTGATTAAAGATTAAGATTATGATTATGTGATAAATTATCATTCGAAGAAAGCTAATGTAGTTACAGATACACTCAGTCAAAAGAATCAAGCAGTTGAAAATGGCCTATTTGCTTGGGATGGAAGAAAAGTAGCAGAGTTAAGGAAGATGGATATCCAATTGGTAGAGATAAAAGTACTAGAAGCCTAATTAAAGGATGCAGATATAGGAAAGATAGTGAAAAAGATTAAGAAAGGTATTAAGGTTTCTTTTTAGATTATAGAGAATGGAATGGTAGCAATGGAAGATGAGTGTATTTTCCTGGTGATAAGAACCTGAAGGGTGAAATGATGAGCGAGGCTCATGAATCCAAACTTGCGGTGCATCCTGGTAATACTAAGATATATCATGATTTGAAGGAGTTTTATTGGTGGCCAAACATGAAGAGAGAAATTACAGAATATATGGCTAAGTGTGGGGTGTATAGCAAGTGAAAGTAGAGCATCAAAAGCCTACTGGACAAGTAAAACCACTCTTGATACCTAAGTGGAAATGAGAGAATGTCATGATGGATGTTGTTTCTAGATTACCTGGGAGAAAGAGGGGTAATGATGTAATATGGGTTATTTTGGATCAATTAACAAAATATGTGTTATTCTTTCCTATAAAGATGACAAATTCAGTTGACAAACTAACAGGATTGTATATGAATGAAGTAGTAAGACTACAAGGTTTTTTTTTATCGAGACCCTCGGTTCATATCTCAATTGTGGCCAAGTATCCAGCATGCTCTAGGGACAAAGTTGAATTTCAATACTGCATTTCCTCCATAAACGGATAGACAATTAGAAAGAACTATTCAGATCTTGGAAAATTTGTTGAGGTCGTGTGTGTTGGAGTTTAGAGGGAACTGGGAGTATCACCTACCATTAGTGGAGTTCACCTATAATAACAAATAATAAGCTAACGTAGGCATGACTCACTATAAAGCCTTGTATGACAGAAGGTGTCGAAAACTAGTTTGTTAGGAAGAAGTTGGTGATCAAAAATTTATTAGCCCAAAATTAGTACAAATTACGATGAAGAATGTGAAGAATATAAAAGATAGAATGAAAGCAGTTCATGATAGACAAAAAACTATATAGATTTTCACACCCAACATCACGACGGTCTTAAAAAATACAATGAAAAGAACAGAATTTTGGCATCTTGTTCTTAGATAGGGAAAGGTCTTGTTTAAGGAATCATCACTAGAAACCCTATCTAGTCAACAAACATTCCATGAAACAAGACCAATTACGTAAAATGAAAGATATTGTCACCTCTTAAGCATCTTACCTGAGGTAAGTTGCATTGCTGGTTTTGTCTTAAATTGCTAAGAGTTTGTTGATTTATGCTATGATGATCTGCTTGTAACATTCCTGACTCTGGCATCAGTGAATATTCAACTACGAATATTCCTAACTCTGATGTTGGTAAATATTACATAGCTAAAAAAATATATGGTATTCCTGGCTCTAGTGTCAGTGAATAAACTAATGAAATGAATTTAAATCAACGTATACATATTTGTTTTTTATAAAAAATGTATTATACACCAAATTTGCATTTCATAGTAAAAATTCACATATCAATTATACAATGAAATACCTAGAGAAAATATGAAGATTTTTCAGAAGTGGTCTCATTGTAATGGGTGACCTCTTGATTAGTACTTAAAAGTACATTTTTATCAAGGTTTTATATCATCAATTTGCACTTGAAGTATTAATAACTCAACTAAAGCATGTTTTATAATAACAAGTCTGATACCATAAGATACCTTTAATTTATGGTAAATATTCATCTTAAATGCTAGCCTATCACATAAATAAAATGATTGATTGATGAGTTTAAGTACGAAAATTGAAAGGACAAAGAAAGGGACCAAACTTAGAAAAAAGATGCTGGTTCAGTTCAAACTCAAACACTGCTCGGTAATTGGGTCATATCTGGAGCTGTAGATCTTAGATTTAAGTCTACCTTATATGGATGGAAAGCTAAGACATAGGCCTAAAACTTTCATGGGAGTCCAAGATTTCAAAAGGCTGTTTTCAAGTCCAAATTGTAGCAACAACGGAGAAGTCTGAATCTGTCTTGCAGCCCAAACACTATTCAGTGTTCAACCCATATCTCGAGTTCTAGAAGTCCAAATGACCTCAACTTTTTTTTCCTGGAAAGCCGAGACAATTTCCTAGAACTTTCATGATTCAATTCTGTTCAAATCATGATGTTATCAATGACCTTTTTGGCAGACAAGAAGATAAGGATTGTCACCAAGTCAAGATATGGCCACCCACTCACCAATTAGTCAACAAATCAATAGTTCTGAATTTTGGCCTATAAAAGGAGCCATTTATCATATATTTAGACATCTTGGTTTTCAGATCAAGATCATGCTCTTGCTCTTGCTCTCTCTTTATATTTTTGTAATGCTTAAGTTTTGCTTATATTAATCTCTTGCTTATACTTTTCATTTCCTTTCCTTGTTTATTTATGTTTCTCTCTTTCATTATGTTTAGCTAAGTTTATCATGTCAAGGTGAAAAGGTTACACTAATGGTGTAAGAATAAGTATAATATAAACTCAACATGGACCTTAATGTTTGATACTAACATGTTTTATATTTGTTATCTTGTTCACTTTTAATACTTTGCTTGTTAAATGGTTAATCTAGATTTATGTTGTATAACCCTTGGCACTTTCATAGCCTAACCGTATGGTATAACCGACACCTGTGCTATGAAAAGAACTTGATTTGTTGTTAACATAAGTTATAATCATGAATGCCCGACAACATTTACAAGTATTAGCATTATTCGAATAAGATAACTAATGTAATCATGTTAATAATTTATAATTCGATTGGAACCTCCTTTGTGTCTGGTTTCCAGTTGAGTAACAAAAAAAGTTTATACTATACTTGTTTGAAATACCATTAGTGGATCCTCTAACCTTGACAACTATTTTATCCTTATTTAATCCTTACATCAATATCACATCTCAAAGCTCTCTTTAACTTATTGTTGTTGTTTATAATTTATACAATTAACCTCCCTATGGTTCGACCCCGGTCTTGCCGGGTTATTTATTATTTCGACACTCCTGCACTTGGGAGAAGACATCAATCTTTTGGTCGTGTCACTTATCCAGATCAAAAAATACGAAAAGCAGTCACATTGTAATGGATGACCTACCCAGATGGAAAAAAAATGTGAAAAATAATCTCATTGTTATGGGTGACCTACCCAAATGGAAAAAATATGAACAAGGATCTCATTGTTATGAGTGACCTACCCAGATGACAAAAAAAATATGAAAAGCAGTCTCATTGTTATGGATGACCTATCTAGGTGGAAAATACGAGGATTTTTCAAAATTTTCTCATTTTTATAGGTGTCCTACCTAGGGCAAAGATGAAAAGTCTTAAAGGGACGACATAATAGGGCTCGAAGAAGCACTATCCAGGAGATGAGAGCTCAAAAGAGCACTCGAAAGGAGGTAGAGTTAGAAAACACACTACCTTAGAGATGAGGGCTCCAAGGCACACTCGAAAGGAGACAGGGTTAGAAAACGCGTTACCTCAAAGATGAGGGCTCGAAGGCATACTCAAAAAGAGGTAGGGTTAGAAAACGCACTACATTAGATGGTTAAGGGCTTGAAGGCGAATTCGAAAGGAGGTAGAGTTAGGAAACACATTACCTTAGAGATTAGAGCTCAAAGGCGCACTCGAAAGGAGGTAGGGTTAGAAAATACACTACCTCATAGATGAGGGCTTGAAGGCGTACTCGAAAGGAGGTAGGGTTAGAAAATGCATTACATTAAATGGTTGAGGGCTCAAAGGCGAACTCGAAAGGAATTGGTGGTTAGACACCAATCTATCTCGGATGAAAGTAATGCATCAGGATCAATATGCTTGTATGCTTACTTGAGAAATATAGGTTCCCATTTCTTCTCAATCTTCTTTGTTGCTTGAAAGGAGGTAGGGTTAGAAAATGCATTACATTAAATGGTTGAGGGCTCAAAGGCGAACTCGAAAGGAATTGGTGGTTAGACACCAATCTATCAGGGATGAAAGTAATGCATCATGATCAATATGCTTGTATGCTTACCTGAGAAATATAGGTTCCCATTTCTTCTCAATCTTCTTTGTTGCTTGATTGGTGAGGTCTTGCTATTTATGATTTGAGTCATCTTCATTGCTTGGCTTCTAGCCTACTCGAATTGGCTTTTATAGGTCTTTTCCAGAATATTTGCAATTTTACACAGTTCACTCTTTATGGTGCCCATTATGACTCATTTACTCGCTGAAAATTCTCTTTCTTGTTGATCAATATGAGAAAATCATTCATTAGTTTCTTGTCTCACTACCAACAACATTTGGTGTCACTTGTTAAAAAGACCATGTTGTCTTTTGTAGGCAAGAATGCCCCCTTGTCTAATGGTAGGGAATGTCCCTCTTCTCTTTTCCATTACCCGAAGGAATCAAATCCCCTTCTACGCACAATATTTCCCCCTTATATTGGTCATTCCCCTCAAGTGTGCTTCGTTAGTGACTCAGATAAATAATGGTTTTGAGTAACCTTTCTATCCTTTCTCTTTTTTTGGTTTTTGTGAAGGAATCTTTGTCTTAAATGAATCTTGAAATTTTGATCTTGCATTTTGAAAACAAAATTGTTTTGATGTGAGTTTAAAACAATTTGCTTTTGAAGTCTTGTAACTCCCTAGTTATTTTTCTTAAAAAATAGATTATTTGTTCTTGTGTTGGCGATATTGCCATTGGTGAAAGTGCACCATATGATGACTATTTGCTTTTGTAGGTTTTAAACAAAGGGCTTAAGAAAAAACTCAAGGTTTTGTTTGAGAAAAATTTGTCTATTTTTGAACATTTATTTTACCAGCATGAATAATAATGAGTAGTTGAGGTCTCAGGACATCAAGTACTTCAAGTGCTTAGGACATGGGCACATTGCTTCGAAATGTCCAAATAAAAGGGTGATGATTTTGCATGGGGATCATGGAGAGCTGATCAGTGGAGATGAGGTTGAAATTGAAGATGAAGTTGAGGTACAAGTGGCTGAACAAGAAGAGGATTTCGAACCAGTGAAGGGAGATTTGTTGGTTGTGCAACGGGTTCTGAATGCACGAATTGATGTTAGTGATGAGCAACGCGAGAACATCTTTCATACTCAATGTCAAATTCGAGATAAGGTATGTGGGATGATCATCGATAATGGAAGTTGCACTAATGTTGCGTCAATTACCTTGGTGGAGAAATTGGATTTAACTACCCTTCCACATCCCAGGCCGTACAGTTTGCGATGGCTGAATGAGAATGGGGAGATTCGGGTGACAAAGCAAGTCCGTGTACCTTTTTCCATTAAAATCTATCATGACGAGGTTTTGTGTGTCGTTACGCCGATGTCAGCTAGCCATTTGTTGCTGGGTCGTCCATGGCAGTTTGTTAAGGATGTGACCTACAATGGATGAAAGAACACTTATTCTTTTATGCTGAATGGAAAGAAGGTGAACTTGTTACCATTGAGTTCTCAACAGGTTAGAGAGGATCAGATACGAAGCCAACAAAAGGAGGTGAAATCACGTAAGGGGCTGTTGTTAGCCAAAAAAGGAGACATCAAACAAGCATTAGCTTCAGCGGGGGCTGTTTTCATGATCTG
>Ga0325410_1004087_pt1 | contig 16364 bp, 9 predicted proteins | sample PopdelMetagenome_16_FD_206182 | JGI IMG/M metagenome (GOLD analysis project Ga0325410, IMG submission 206182) | Populus deltoides microbial communities from Bellville, Georgia, United States - Xylem-PdIQD-R3 | ecosystem: Host-associated > Plants > Phyllosphere > Stem > Wood/Secondary xylem...
TAGTAGAGTATGAAGTAATGTTGTATTATGATTATCAATTGGTAGTTCATTTGACAGAAAATCCAGTGTTTCATTCAAGGACAAAACATGTGGAAATACATTATCATTTAATTAGAGAAAAATTATTGCAACAAGAAATTGAGATGAGATTGATCAAGATAGATAAATAAGTTGCAGACTTATTTATAGAAGGCTTAAGCACTTGTAAATTTGAATCTTTTCAGCATCATCTTAATGTAGTAAAAACAAGGGACATATGATACTGAGAGGGAGTGTTAGAATTCAACATCAACTAGGACTCAGAATTTGAAGTTTATAAGAATTCTAAGATTGTTAGAATTCTGCAATACTAGATCATTATCTATTAGAGTTTTATCATTGTTAGGAGTTAGCTAGTTGATTAGTTTTCATCTTAGTTAGATAAGGATAAAAAATCTAGTCTGAATAGGGACTTGTAATGCTATATATAGTCACCTTAAACATTTAGAAATATATATAAGAAAGCATAAGAAAATAATAAAAAGAAAGTTTTAGCTGTTGTGTTTTTCTTAGAGCAAGATCAACAGTGAGTTTTGTTCAACATTCTAGTCCACCTCTAACCAAATTCTTCACTCATCGTTTCTTTTCAAAATTTTTGCTCTTTCTCAACGCAGGGAAGATTTGAAATTCTGGCACTTTCTGGTTCATACCTGCCATCAGAAAATGGGGGTCAAAGGAGCAGATCTGGAGGTTTAAGCGTGTGTTTATCTGGCCCAGATGGACGGGTGCTAGGTGGTACTGTAGCTGGTCTTCTAGTGGCTGCAGCCCCAGTACAGGTCAATTAGCTATTCTCTTATCGTTATAGTTTTCTAATGGCATTTTTGGAGGAACTAAGGAAATGATGTGCTCGTCGTCCAAGTATGTCCCTACACACTTGCACTTCCTACGAGTTCATTTTATGTGTTACCTTTGGGTTTTCCTTCTAATTCTGCAAAATTTTGTGGGACACCATAATAGTTGAGATCGGATTTACATTGAATCCCTTTGCCCCACATTATTCTTTAGATGTTCTTTCCAAATGATGGAATGCAATTTCCAATTTGGAAAGCATATTAACCACGGAACCATTCCAAATTAAAACAAATTAATATCATTTGTTAACTATAAGTGGAATATTTTATCAATTATTTATGCAAGGTGAAAATTGTGAAGACAATTTCAATGTAGTTTTAAGCAGTTTATCTTTACCTCCTAGAATATCTGATCTTGTAAAAGTTACATTCGATTGCAGTGCATTCCTTGATATTTTCATCAGAATTTCCCATGTAGTCGTAACTTTATATCTTGTTACATGTTAGCGTTCACTAGCAGTCATTTTGTGATAGTTTTATGAGGGATGCTTGTTAGGCACTGTTTCTATGTGTTTGCGCACGCTCACCATGTTAAAAAATAATCTTAATGCAAAAACTTAAGCTAACTTTTATATACCCACCATTACTTTATACGTTTCTAATATCATGCCAAATAATTTTCTCAACTAATTTTAAGTTGTTAGGTGAAGTTTCGAGAATAATTTTTATTACTCTTTAACAACGCACTTGAGCTTGTTGATGCTTGAATACTGCTTTTCTTACCATTTTTACCCAGCATCAGTGTGTCTAACAGCAAATGATACCGAGCCATCATTTTCATTGCAGGTAGTTGTGGGTAGTTTCGTTGCTGATGGTCGCAAGGAATCAAAGACAGCAAACCACACTGAACCATCATCTGCAACATCAAGGCTTCCTCCAAGAGGTGGATCGACTGGGGTGAGCAGCCCACCATCACGTGGGATTCTCAGTGAATCATCAGGTGGTCCTGGGAGTCCACTGAACCAGAGTACTGGAGCCTGCAATAACAGTAACCCACAAGGCATGTCAAGCATGCCATGGGAATAAATCCTTTCAGCTTCAGGTTTCTAATTTGTGTAGAAGGCGTGGACTCTAATGAGGTCTGGAGTCTCGTTTGTAATTGAAGTCATGTGTTAGTAAAAATAAGACTACAGAATATAACTTGGTTTTGCTTGGTGGATAGGGTCAATTAGGTTGTGAGATGTTCTGAGGTTGTGAAGTCGTTTAGAAGGTGTTAGATGGAGATGATTAGCTTGACTTGTGTTGACTTGTGGTAGTCGGAGGCTTCTTCTTGCTGCAGTTATCGTTGCCCATATGCAATGGTTATCAATCCTTGTTTACCTGACGATCAAGACCTTGCAGGTGCTAGTTTTAATTTAAGATGGTGTCGTCATATGTTCTTCATTCTTCATGTCCATGAATTTTCTCCCTATAATTTTTTTCAATTTAATTATTTTTCTGTCATTTGGCACCTTTTCTCTGGGGACTGCACACCCTCACACACAGTAAATAGCTCAGTAAACTTCCTGAATAAATAAATAAAAAGAGAACAAAGGAGGTCCAAGCATCGAAAAACTACCAAGTGGGAATTTTAATTCCTGCTCCCCAGGCATTGTTGGAGAAGTTCAAGCTTTACTCAACAATGAAAGTGGAATCAGTTTAAATCTGGCCTGCACATGAGCTTATTTGTGGAATTAGTCCAGTTTTATCAGATCGATTGAAGCACCAAATCGAACTAATAGGCCTAGGCCTAACATCTTAGAGCTTGGCTCTACATTTTCCCACAAAAGGGAAAAAAAGGTCGTTTTAAAATGAAACAAACAGTACAGGAGTACATTGGTTGATGCCAAGATTTTTACTCTCGGCTCTCTTCAACAGAAAAGGCGATGAAAAGAACCCGATGGCAAATGTTTGCCAAAACCATGCTCTGGCATTTGCAGGATCCAGCCTTTTTGTCATTTGCCATGCATATAAAGCCCACCCATATGGGCTGCCATAGAAAAAAACAAACACTGCCCTGTGTCTCCTAAAAGTGGCACCGGTCCTATGTCTGGCAAGTAGCAGTACCGAAAAATGGAACCATTCCAATCACAACATAGAGCCATGCATATATATATGGAGGTCGATCCAATGTCTTCCTTTTCCTCTCCTGCCAGTATGAGATAGTGGCAGCCATGGCTTTCAGGAACGAGAAGTAGTGGGTCACTCCTACCTGCTTGAAATACACTCAGCAATACAGTGATTACAATATCAGAAACAGGCATATCAATCAAATTCATCATTTTCATAGAACAGCAAAGAAAGAAAAGAAACCTTTTTTTCTGCAGTATAATTGTGCATAATTTGCAGCCTCTTTGACTTGATTTCCAGGCATGCAACCAGCAAGAAAGTTGAGCAGAAAATACGATATTTTGAAACTACCTTGTACACTTCAGCAGGAAGTATCAATGGCTGAGGAAGCCACCGTTGGTTCAACCACAGGTATAAGACTATATAGATAGCCCAGAAAATAATTCCAGCATAAGAGCATGAGGAACAGATAAACTATCCTCTGGTACATCATAACCCATCCTTCTAAGCAGTGGCTGAAGGAATTCAAAACTGTTGATCGGAGACCCTGAAAAGGTAGTAGGTTAGTTCCTTAATCCATTTCCACAGAAAACATCATTCTATCTATTGAAGCCAATTCATCTCATATTGTCAACTTTTTATTCAGGATTAAAATATGGCTGGCCAGCGGCTACTGGATGCCCTCCATTATTGGGAACGTCATTCAAAAGTCCCATGCCTGCCAATATTAGTACAAGCAAGGTTATCCACATAAAACCAGTCTATTTTCACATTTACATTACCAACTTTGGAAGGCAGAAGACCCAACTTGGCAAAGGATATGATCCTTGGAAAGCGCCTTTCTTCGCCCAGTCCATAGATAGCAGCAGGGCGAATCACATCTGTGGAAGGATGTTTTCCATTGTTCTTCCTATACAGCCCATAAAACTATTTTCCTATTATGAAAACTAGATAGTTACGGCTGAATGCCTTTCAAGTTCTAAATCACCCCCCTTTTCTAGCTCAACATTGTCAGATGCTACCAACGAAGAAAGACTAATTAGCTTTACTCCATTTTTCCGAGCAGTTCTCTTCATCCCAGAAAAATAGAGATATGCATAACAATAGAATCACAGGGACCATGGGACATGAGGAATCTTGAGAATCATTTACTCGCTTGAAGGACGAGCATTCTGCTTCAGAAGCAATTGTTTTATGCGACTGATTTGCTATGCCGGTATGGATCAACATGGTCATCAATAGGCAAGTAAGGTAAGCTCTCTTTGCCATTCACAATCTCCTTTCCACCAAATACAACATTATATGTGCCCACAAACCGGAGCATTTCTTTCCCCAACATGCCATAAGAAGCAAGGTGGAAAACACAATCGGCCCCACGTAAGGCTTTATCAACATCTTGTTTTCGATTAAGATCCCGTATATCATCACAATCTTGGTAGCTTAGCAGGTTGCAAGACTTACAAAAATCCAAGCGACTTGTCCTAGCAGTTAAGAATGAATTCAGCGAATGCCTGGTTTAAAGTCTAGATCAAATAATTATTGATAGAAATCGAGCAACAAAGAATGTATTGATGGAAATGCTCTTAAAATTCTTGCAAAGTGACTGAATTCACTACTTCGGACCTTAAAATTGAATCGTTTACTATTATTCACTAAATTGATTAATGTTTACTAGATCTTTTCAATTTAAATCTGATTTGCTCATAATCAAAAGCAGGGGGGTTGACAAAATACTAAAAAAGGCAGGAATTCATGAATGATTGGCTGGAATAAATAAAGGGTGATGGAACCTTGAATGCAGTGAACTCCATGGCTATTGAGGTCATCAGACCATGGAGAAGTAGGCCAGAAATCAAAGGCTCGCACCTCGACGGACCAGCTTCAGACACAAGGCGGATCCCACGAAGCTCAATCCACCAGTGACCACGAACGTGCTGTCTACTTCTTACACAGGGACACAACAGTGCATCAACTGGTAAGGGTCAACTGTGGACTCAAATAGTTTAGGAAAAACTACATATCAACTTTAAATGGTCATCCTAGTAATTAAGGAAGTATACTCATTTCTTTAGTTTTTTGAATTCAAACTTTAGGGTTAACATCCGAAAATATTTATTAAATTATCTAAATGCACGACTTATGTCGAGGTACGCCTATGAGATTATCTGAAAAGGGACATAGTATTAGGTGACGCGTAAACTAGTCTCAAAATATCCTTAATCTTAATCCAAAAGAAATTGAGAGAATATTTCTTTGTCTAATTCTCAATTGGACGTCATGCGGCTGAGTTTCTATACGGAATTTGAATGGGACAGAGACAAGGGGGGTTGCAAAAAAGATTCATCTTCAAACTTAACCCCAACTGGCCATCACACAATCGACACTTCCGATTTTCTTCTCCTCGGCACCAAATTCTCATTTCCATTGCATTGAGTTAACATTAACAAAGAAGACACTTCGAAAATAGAAGTATTTAAAATATAAAAAAAAAGAAGAAAAGATAAAGGAAAAGAAAGAGTGTGGCTCTGCAAAATTCAGGACTCTTCTATTTCACTCTATGTATCATCATTCAACATGTAACAGTTCCTTTCAAAAAGAAAAGGAGAAGGGGAAGGGGAAAGGGAAAGGAACAATAAAATATGAAGGCACAAATCACAACCTTGGTATATGATAAGAAAAAAAGAAAAAAAAAAGGAAAAGAAGTAAAATAGTCTTAGAAGAAGTTGAAGTTGTTGAATCTCAAGCTTCCATAACTTGCACTTGCATAAACACTGAGAAGCTCATCTTGGGTAGACCAGAAATCAGCTTTAAGACCACCTCTTCTTATGGCTTTAAGTATTTTGTTCCTGTGTACATATCCAGTGACCATCACTTTCTGGCTACTAACATCCACCTCCACTTTCTCTATTCCTGAAGGTAAAATGAATAACTTAAGCAAGGTATCGAAACTGTATACAATCACATAAAAATATTAAATCAAAGAGAGATCGATCTAGAACAAACTCAGTACCTTTCAATTTTGACAGGCATTTCCTCAGTCTTTTCTCATGTATGCCAACCATCTCCACCTTCAATTCGACAGTCTGCAAAATGACATTACATGACTAAATTAATATAAATGATAAGGTAAAGGAACATACATGAAAACGACAGCTGGCATTGTTCTTCGAAATTTTTCTGGGAGAGTAATGGTGTATCAAGGACTCATGTACACTACTTTTCCTTTAATAAAGGGCACTTCCTCCAATGGGAGCTAAGAATTTCTTTTTTTCTATATGTATTTTCCCCCCTGGAACGATGCTACTTAGAAGTTTTTCCAAACTAGGATAAAGCACTCCCTTCAAGATTAAACTGGTGATCGAGAATTTAGTAGTTTTTGTTGTTTAAATTTTGTTTTTTGAAAATATTAAAATAATATATTTTTATTTTTGTTATTTTTGATAATAACATATTAAAACAATGCAAAAATACTAAAAAAAATTAATTTAAATTTTAACAATAAATTGAAATTCATTCCCAAACACTCTCGGTGTTCGTTTGGGAACCAGCAATCTATGTTTTGCCAGGAAAAAAACAAAAAAAAAAAAAGTCGATGTTTTTCGCTAACGGTGTCCAAGTAAAAGATTTTGGTCGAAAGACAAAATCTTAATTTAGTGGGATTTGCCTTGGTTGATGAAAAATTGAACCAGTTTTAGTTGGCCTTCGAACCATTTCTAGGACATGGATCTTCATTAGCATGAGAGAACCTATTTCGGGTGACTGGTGAGCATGACAGGACCAAGATTTTGGTGGCATTTGAGAAAAGGAACTGTCTTAATTCTAAATTTCTAAGATATAGAGAAACGTTTATAATAAAAAAACTGCATGAAGCAAATCAAGAAAGGGAAAAGAAATGGTACCTCCATGAAGAATTCTGATTGGAAATGATGATAGAGTAATGATCTAGAGATGATGAGATAAAAAGGGAAAGAAACAAACAAGGACAGGATACAAATGGAACGATGAGCTGGAGAATGAATGCAACAGAAGGGGAATGTCAGGCTCTTATATAGCAGGGGGAGAGGGGGGGGCATGAAAAAAGATGGAATAAACAATAAAGTAGGTATCTAGTCTTCTGCTTCCAAGGACTCGATGAAATCATCTGCTTTTCTTTTTCAAAGAGAGACAGACACATAGACATGACATGTAAGCCAGACAACTTGAATACCGTTAAGGTACTGAGAAGTGGGCTCGAAGATCCAAGACTCAAAGACAAAGAGAGAGTAGTTCCCTCTGCCCAAAGCAATGTGAGTTTCAAGCATTTTAAATGATTGGGTTTGACGAGTCCAACCAAATTGCCTTTATTTTCATGTGGGGATGGCAATTGGCAATGAGGCAAATTAGGATTAGGAAACCTGAAAAGATTCACAAGCAGATCTCGACCATCTATGTAATCGAACAATTTGGTAAACTCATGATCGATTCCTGGTGGGTCCAAGCTCTGGTGTTACCATGTTCTTTTCTTGACGGAGCACACTTGTTCCTCATCAATGGCATGGGTTCCTAAGATACCCATTTTTATAAGAGAGTTATGGTAGTTTCCCATTTATACAGGTTTCATACTTGTCTCTATGACGAGGGCTCGAACACGAGGTTCCGAAAACGAAAAGGAGAGCGACAAACCACACAGCAAGTTTGGTATATTTTCAATCAGAATTGTTAGCTTTGCGGATGATGGATCGTTTTCTTTCTCTTTTCTTCATGATGAGGCAAGCTTTTTTTTTTTTATGTAAACATATTAAAATCATAAAAAAATACTAAAAAGATATTAATTTAATGTTTTTTCAAATTAAAAATATTTTTTTAAAAAATTAAAATTAAAACAAAAACCATATCAAACAATCATGCAACTCGGTGCATCACAAACTACACAGAAATTAAAAAAAAAAATAATCATATTTGGTGTTTTTACTAATTAAACATAAATGCAACCGCAGTACACTGTGTTGACAAGAAGCAGCCATCTGTTCGTTTTTAATTGAGACACTGTTTGGCCACGCACGCGATGCATCAGAGGCTAATTAAACGTAGATGCAGCCCCAAAATACATCACGTTTGCAAACGAGTTCTAAAGAAATACAGGAAGCAGCCGGCAGTTGTTCGTGCTTTTAGAAGGATGGATGCGGGGAGCCCGGGAAGATTCTCAATCTGGGATGCTCGGAATCGGGGTGAAGAACATGCATTGGAATCGGGGTGAAGAACATGCATTGGAATCTGGGATCTCTCGAATTTTAATTGCAAGTACATTTCTCGAGAAACTCTACACATCTTTCGATCCTGGTCATACTTGATCTTGCACCTTTTTTGAATTGTTATTGCAGTGTAGTGCTTTTGGATCCCGATTATCAGTGTCCCAAATGACAAGCCACATTCTCAGCTCCGCAGACAAAAATTCTGCTAAAGCACATGATGTCTGTAATAAATAAAAAAATAAGCCACTTCTTACATGTTCGAAGATTTAGGGTTGACTAATAGTATTTTCAAATGCGATTAAAACTGTATTTTATTTTAATTATAAGAATTTTTTTGTTAATAATATATATATATATATATCTTAATTTTACATGGTTCGGCTGAAAAATTTTAAAAAAATATTAATTATAAAAAAATTATAATTTATATATTCTTTAAAATAGTAATTTAAAAGCTACCATAATTTCAAATACATAATTACTAGAAAAATTAGGGTCAATGAGAAAATTTCAATCCAGTAACTTTTTTTTTTTTTGAAATAGTCTATTTGAACCAAACAAATACTAATTAACCATATAGTTTTGAATCACACAAACCCAATTTGTGTAATATTTTTTTTTTAAAAAAACACATTTAAATTTTTGAATCCCTTGAATGTTTTTTTTTAATATGGTTTATGGTCAATGTATCCAACAACATTGTCAATATTAGAGTGAGCATTATTCAAAAAATTTCAAATTACATGAATTATTCCAATTAATTGATTAACCCAATTTGAAAAAAAATATTAGAGAAATATTTGGATAACTATTGAGTTTTAGGGTAATACGAGAAATCTTAGATTATCCTAGAGAAGCTATAAGAAAAAATACATTAAAACATGTTTATTTTACACTAGTATTATTAAACTCAACTTATTTTGATAGGTTAATTGAATGATTTATTGATTTAACTTTAAATTTAATAAAAATTTAAATTAAATTAAATGAGAATTAACTCAATATATTATATTAAAATTCAAAAATATATTATTTTAAGTTTTTTTAAGAAACAATTATGAAACAATATTATTTTAAATTTATTTAAACTAATCTTTGCAACTCATAACCTAAGTGGTCTAGGTTTAATAACTACTAGTTACATGACCCGCGCGATGCCGCGGGTCAATGGTTTTTGCATAAAAAATATATAAAAAAAGTTAAGATCTAAAAGTATTAAGTCTTTTTGCAAAGCTATACCCAAGAGTCTTGGGTGTGGCTGCAACGCCTGACTCAAAAGTAATATTTATAATATTAATAATAACATTAAACTTGCATGACCCAAGTTTAAGTGGGTCTGACTGTAATACCAGACCCAATAGTATTGGATGTGAGTCTGACTGCAAGGTCGTGTCATAAAAGTGTATTAATTAAATAGATTAATTAAAAAAAACAAAGAAAAAAACCAAAAGGAAGAAAAAAATTAATGAAGAAAAAGAAAAAAAATCTGAATTAACTGGGTTAACCGTTCAAACCAGGTTAACCCATCAAACCTTGGATTTGTGTTGTGAAAGTTTGATAACTAAATAGAAAAAAAAAATTGACAGGTTAACATAAAATTAACTAGGCTAACTCATCAAACCAGGTTAATCCGTCAAACTCGGGATCTGTGTCATGATAGTTTGATAACTAAATTAAACGAAAAAAATTGAGTAAAAAGAAAAAAAATAAACAAAAAGGCATCAGCCTTTTCACTATGGACTCAGTATACAGTCTACAGTTAAAGATATAAAAACAAAAAAAAAATAAAAGCATCAGTCGATAACTAAATAGAAAAAAATTTAATATTGATGAACTAAATTAAATAAAAAGAAACAATAAAATAAAAAAAAACTTATAAGAAGAAAAAAACTAATGAAGAAAAAGAAAAAAAATCTAAATTATCTGGGTTAACCCGTCAAACTTGAGATCCGTGTCATGAAAATCTGATAACTAAATAGAAAAAAATTTAATATCAATAAATTAAATAAAAAAATTAATTACAAAGAAAAAAAGAAAACATCAGCCTTTTCACCGTGGACTGCACAGTGCAGTCCACAGTGAAAGGCATAAAAAAAAGCAAAAAAAAAAAAAAACTAAAGGTTTCAGCCTTTTCACTGTGGATTGGATATAATATTAAAAGATGAAATCGGAAGAACAAAACTAATAAGAAAAAAGAAAAAAAATCTGAATCAACCGGGTTAACCCGTCAAATTAGGTTAACATGTCAAACCTGAAATTCGTGTCATGAAAGTGTGATAACTAAATAGAAAAAAGATTTATTATTAATGAAATAAATTAAAAAAAGATTAATTAAAAAGGAAAAAGCAAAGAGAAAAAAAAACTAATCAAGAAAAAGAAAACAAATTTGAATAAACTGGGTTAACCCGTCAAACCTAGGATCCATATCATGAAAGTCTGATGATTAAATAGAAAAAATTTAATATTAAGAAACTAAATTAAAAAAATAATTAAAAAAAACTAAAGACATCATCTTTTTTATTATGGACTGTACTGTGTAATTCACAGTAAAAGGCTTAAAAAGAAAAAGAGAAAAAAAAAAAACAAAGACACACGCCATAAGTTAAATTTTTTTTCTTGCATAAAAAATATCAAAAAATACTAAGATCTAAGAGTGTTAGGTTTTTCTGAAAGATATGCTCAAAAGCCTTTAGTTTAGTTGCAACGCTAAACCTAAGAGTAATATTTATAATATTAATAATAATATTAAACTTACATGACTTAAGTTTAAGTGGGTCTGACTACAACACTGGACCCAGGAGCCTTGAATGTGAGTCTGGCTGCAAAGTCGTGTCATAAAAGTATGATAATTAAATAGATTAATTAAAAAAATAAAGAAAAAAAACAACAGAAAGAAAAAATTAATGAAGAAAAAGAAAATAATCTGAATTAACTGGGTTAACCCTTCAAACCAGGTTAACTTGTCAAATATAGGATTCGCGTCATGAAAGTTTGATAACTAAATATAAAAACAAATTAACGGGTTAACCCGTCAAGCCCGGGATACGTGTCATGAAAGTCTGATAACTAAAAAAAAAAATTAACATTAAAAAACTAAAATAAACAAAAAAATAATTAAAAAGAAAAAAGCAAAAAAAAAAATTTCGGGTTAACTCGTCAAACTTTAAAAAAAGCAAAAAAAAAATCGGGTTAACTCGTCAATCCGGATTAACCCATCAAACCCGGGATCCGTGTCATGAAAGTTTGATAACTAAAAAAAAATAACATTAACAAACTAAATTAAACAAAAAAATTCATTAAAAAAACACAAAGAAAAAAAGAAAAAAAAACCCATAAAGGCATAAAAAGCAAAAAAAGAAAAAAAATTAAAAAAAAAACAACTTAGAGTTTCACGGTGGACTGCACAGTGAAACACTGAACAGTTTTAATATATGTTATTAATTAAAAAGAAAAAAAGCAAATAACAATTCGAGTTAACTCATCAAACCAGGTTAACCCGTCAAATCCGGGATCCGTATCATGAAAACCTGATTACTAAATAAAAAAATTAATATTAACAAACTAAATTAAACAAAAAAAATTTATTAAAAAAAAACACAAAGAAATAAACAAAAAAAAATCCATGAATAAAACAAAAAAAATCCATAAAAACATAAAAAAAAACAGTTCAGTATTTCATCACGAACTTACACAGTAAAATAGCAAGTAATTTTAGTTTATTGCTAATATCATTTGCTAGAGCACCGGGTAATTTTAGTTTATTGGTAATATCGTTCGCTAGAACACCGAGTAATTTTAGTTTATTGTTAATATCGTTTGCTAGCAGCCCAGAACATGATGACAGGTCATCTATGCCCTTGTCCTGGAATGACAAGTCAGAGTAAGCTTGATAGACAGCCTGTCACCTAAAAAACAAAAACAACTCCACGTCGTCTAATCATGAAAGTGCAATGACACCGAGTTATAATAGATAGCAGCTTCTTGGTGGGGGGGGGGGGTGGCTTTCAGCTGATTCAAACCCTAAATCCATGTTCAATGCAGCAGCCATAATGGTGGAGCTGTATCCATGAACATTCATCTCTGCAAACCAACATTTCTTGAACCGTGGTTTTGAAAAGGTAACACACTATGCTCAAACTTGTTACTCTCTAATTTGTCCTTGCTTTTCATTTTGGAGGTTTAAAATGGAATATTTATGATCATAGTAGAATAACGGAGGTTCCCTTTCCTAAATGTTCTTTGAATTTTCATCTCTGCTTGTTGCTAGAGAGGAAGCAGTTTGACCCATTGAGAAAGAAGTCAGTTTGAGTTTAAAGTTTTGATTAAGGATCAATGTAAGGTATCATACATGAAGAGTTGGATTAAATTCATGCAAAGAAGGGCAATCATTTTGGATTTTTGTTCTTTCATAGCTCACAGATTCCTCAACCTAGACCTTTACTTCAATTGATTTCTTCAACAAACACTAAACTTTTGTTGATGTCAAAGACAGGGAAAAGATCATGTTTTATGACAGTAGATATATGCTAATAGAGAAATTTTCTCTGATTTTTCTTTAAATTAATAAGAAATCAAAGCATACATAACATACCTGTTACTGTACTGCTACTATCTCACATTAATTGACCTCTCATTCCTGTGTTGATAAGTGCACAGAGTCTAGCTGTAAGAGAACCTTAGCTTGAAACATGGATGTCGAAGAGAAGAATGCTCCTTTTAGACGATTTGTCAATCCACCATCTGGTGACCAGCATCTCTTGCGTTACTTCATCATGAGCATTCTTGGGTCCTGATGTGTACTCTGATAACCCAGGATGTTCAGCAGCTCATGGAATAGCTAAAGGGTTACCACCATATACTTCAAACAAGCTGGGTGACTCATTTCTCCGTGTTTCTCAATTGGAGAGCTTGTATTACTGTCCTAAGAAATGCTCATCCTAACCTGGTTTTGAATCCAAATATGTTGTGCTTTTATCTTAAAGGCAAGTTGCATTTGTCAGGCTCAGGGGGACTAGAGGACTGCAGGTAGTTCACAAGTTTTTTTTACTTAAAGAGTACTTGTGGTCATAGAAGGTACTCAGCAATCCATGAAATTTTGAAGGGGATTGTTCTTATTGAGAATCCAGATACATCTTACATGAGAAAAGAGGACCTGGAAAGGTTCAAATACTTATCTGGCATGGATAGTTTGAAGATTGATAATAAAGAAATGCCTATGCTATGAGCATGGATCCCCGAAAGGTGGAGAAGAAACTGAGCAAACACTCGTGCCAATCATGAGAAAATTGCGGGCACTGTTTCTTCTAGACATGAGAAACCACCAGCAATGTTTCAACAGCAAACAAAAGGGGTCACCTTTGCAACCTTCCAGTGCCAGCACTGAAGAAAGCACTTTTGGGAGGAGCTGCAAATTGGATGAGTCCACCTTCTGTTGCTTTTCCTGAATTCAAAGATTATATCACAGATGTATCTGTCATTTTATCTGGCAGGGCAAGAAGGGGGTACCTGGACCACCAATCAGAATTGTCGATGTAGGCATTAGCAAAGCTGCATAATTTTTTCAAGTTGCTCTTCCTGTTGTGCGGATTGATTCTTGTATGTCTTTCTGCTGCCCCTCAATTTTCTTTGATGTATTCGTGCTCTTATACAATCAGTGTTGTGCTAACTGTTTTGCCTATTGTTGTCGAGCATGCAACAAGGAAACTCTAATGTTCTTGGGAGTTGGGACATACTGCATGCAAAAATTAGCATATTAAGCAAAAAGCAGATCATGTCCCCATCTCTATGTTGTTCTCATTTTCTCAAAAACTGCAGCCATTTTGCTTGAGTTGTTGCTTTCCTAGCAATCTTTTTCAGAACATAATGTGCTCTTTCCTTTACCAGATTGGTTTTTTTTTTTTTTAATGAATCACACTAATTTTTTTATTTGAAAGGACCTCTATCGCACCTACGTCAGAGCCGAAACTCAGTTAACAATGCTCAAATATATTATGGTAGATGAGATTCAAGCTCTTAACTCCATGAGGGAGTGTTCTATAAAGAGTTTAACAATGCTCTAATTTGTTTTTAGTACCAAATTACCAACAATTAATTATTCATTTTGATAGCTAAAAATAGCAAATTAAGTCGGATTGTGCATATCTTCCTAAAAAAAGAAAACAAATTGAATTATCTCTTGCTCGAGTGTTTTTTTGGTAAGGAAATTCTCCTTGCTAGCAAAACATGGCATCATTCAAGAACTTCACAATTAAATGAAATCTAAGAAATTTTATTGTTACTAAAAAACTTATTAGAAATTATGCTAATTACATTGAATGAATTCATCTTGTGATGTGTCCATTTATATTAGCCAACTTTATTTATTTATTTTTATCAACATATTAGGCAATTCCAGCACGACAACCTTTCATCGTTAAACTCGAAGACAGCGGGGCCACAATTTGACGTGGCATCCTTCTAACTGGTTCACGGTCATATATAATAACCATGTTGGAAGTGAAGAGGACCGACCAAAGTACTCCCACCAAACTGCACAGTGACAACACCAACTCAACAGTCACAGACCTCTGCTGTCCACCGCCGTCGACTATCTTAAAGGTAAAGTTTCCCGCTACAGCAAGGAATAAAAATTAAGTCTTCAATTCCATTGTTTTGTTTGGAATGATAAAACGATGTTCATGGACTGATTTAGTGTACCATTTTTACATTTTCCGTTGGTTAATGTGACAGGAAGGAACAGACACTAGACTTGGCCTTAGCTAAAAGACCTAAAAAAGCATCTTGCCCATAGATTTTCTTTTCTTTTTCTTAGTGAAAAGCTATCGTTTTTTATATATATGAGCTTGCCTCCGGTTGCTCCATTAATTATATGTGTGATGCATAATAAGTGCATTTAAGCTTTTTATTTATATAAGCTGAATTCGGTTATGTTTAGTTTTTTCATGGCTCAATTGATGCAGACAGAGATTTTGAAAGCTGTTGAAACACTGTAATCTTATTGGTATTAGGGTTCTTAATTGATGGATAAATTAGAACATGAAAGGAAAATTTAGAGAAAGAGGGAAATAGTGATTATGAATGTAGTTTGCTTAGAAGTGGAATCATTGCTTAGTTAATTCCATGAAATTTTATGCGAAGTTTTCTATAATTTGATCAATGGAAGTCATTTGGTTATCCATTCTTTAATTATGTCTCTTCAGATGTAAATTAGGGTTTCTTTCACAATTGTTCGGTTTTTCAGTTTTGTTCTTATGTCTAACTATGCAAGAAGAACTCCTATTTTTGCCTTTCTTCTATAATCTGCGTTGTTTTCTAAATTACTGACACTTCTAAATTAAGATGTACTTATTCAGCTACCATCTAAAATAAGATTCTTTGATGAGTTCATAACTGAACATGCTATTTTGCTGTCTCTATTTATTCTGTGTTTATTAGATGCTCTGACATTTTGCAATTTCCGAATAATGACATAAATCTCACCGGTGTAGTTTCTTCCTTATTTTATCCATTCCTATTTCATCTAGTTTACATTTGTTTTATCGTGGCAGCATTAGCATTCTTTCTGTGATAATCGTGTTGTTTGACTTTACTTAATGCTTTAGCAAACTTTTTGAAACATATCTTCTGCTATTTCATTCAATGCCTGACACAGAGAAAAAACGGCGAATGTTTTATTGAAACGACCCGTCAGTTGAATTTAGTACCGAGGTGTCATTTTCATGGGCAAGGTATTTCAGCTATATTTGTGATTGGGTTGGTTCTAGTGGAATTGTCTTTGATTTTCTCTTCCATTCTTCCTCAGTAATCTATATCTTTTAGCATGGCTTATAGGAAACATAAGAAGCCTGCGTCACATGCAATTTTTGCAATATTCACTGTAATCTTCAGGCCTCAAGTTCTGATTATCTGATGATTGTCTTTGAGTGCCTAAGTTGGTCATCTTCTACGATATTGTCATCTGAATACCGTGCTCTCAAAATAACAAATAGATTTGAAAATCGTATTACTTGGGCTTATGGGACGTCCCCATCAGTGGAGCTATGGCTTTCATTTCGTGTTTGTTCCAAATTGCATCGTGAGCCAGCACTAGCTGAACCACACAGTGCAAAGTTTGGACCTTCACCATTCTTCTTTTATAATCACCAGCACTAGCTGAACCACACAGTGCAAAGTTTGGACCTTCACCATTCTTCTT
>Ga0325410_1004089_pt1 | contig 16362 bp, 8 predicted proteins | sample PopdelMetagenome_16_FD_206182 | JGI IMG/M metagenome (GOLD analysis project Ga0325410, IMG submission 206182) | Populus deltoides microbial communities from Bellville, Georgia, United States - Xylem-PdIQD-R3 | ecosystem: Host-associated > Plants > Phyllosphere > Stem > Wood/Secondary xylem...
TTTACCATAAATTAAAGCTATCTTATATTATCAGATCTGTTATTATAAAACATGCTCTAGTTAAGGATTTATTGATACTTCAAGTGCAAAAATGATGATATAAAACCTTGATAAAAATGCACTTTTATGTACTAATCAAGACTCATACTAATCCGAGTTAGCATGGTAAACCCGTGGCTCGAGTTAATTAAGAAAAATAATGTCAAAAAATAGCAATCAAAAAAATAAAAATAAAAATTGATATAGAAATCCCATTAAATCAAATGTCAATGAATGACATTGAAAAGAAAAATAAATAAATAAAGAATTTAAAACAAAAAAGGAGTAATTAAAAGAATAAGGACTATAATTGAAATAAATAAATAAAATAAAAGGACCTTTTAATTTTTCCAAGGGATGAAATTGTAAAGAAAGATGCAAAAAAGAAAAAAAAAGATTTAAAACAAACAAAGTGCAATTAAAAGAATAAAACTATATTTGAAAAACAAAGCAAATAAATGGAAACCTTTTAAATTTGATTGGGCCAACGTGAATCCCAAGGCTATGAGATAGAAACAATTTTGTTACCCAACCTACGTGAACCATCATACACACACTACCCTCCCACACACACTAGCACATTATTTTCAAGCATCAACCCCTTTTTTTTTAATTATTTTAATATCCTGAAAAGACCAAACTGACTCTTATTTATATTGGTTATTACAAGAAAAATCAAGATAAAAAGTCTAAAAAACCCTTGAATGATAGTTTTAAAATTTTTAGTTCAAATAGCATTGGAGTAATTTTATTATGATTGTAAATTAAAAATGATTTAGAAACCTTCCATATAAGTTATTTTTTATTTGCCTTCAAAGATAATACAATCATTTAATTATGCACTTTTAAATTATAAAAACCAATTGCTCTTATACAAATAAACAATGACTAATAGGTTCTCGTGAAAAAACTATCTGACCTTAAATTCAACTTATTTAAGTGGGAAGAATAAAATGATGGAAACATTGTGTTTTTTTAACAGTGTATTCATTCATATAATACAATGTTTTTCCATTCTTGTTTTAGCTTTGGTTACTTCATTTTTTTGTTAATAAAAAATAATTTATTAGATTTTTTTATCAATATAAATTTCATTTTTTCCATGTAATAACATGATAAACTTTTTTGACAGTAATGTTTTCCATGTGTTGTCATTTCATTGCTCATTCATTAAGTCTTAATAGCGTTAACAGTTGAATGGTTTGTGATTAAATAAGACTTTGATTAAAGTGATTTAATATATTATATTGATAAAGAACCTAATATAAAATATTTTTTTATCAATAAAGAGGCAAACCACATCAAAATCCCCATGAAAAATTTGAAATCTTTTAAAAGGAAAAGAAAGAAAGAAAAAATAAAGTCATACTTTATGTATACTTATTAGACCCAGCTCGACTTAGGATGTTGACCTAGGACCTAGGTAACCCCATGGACCGGCTAGGTCTGAAGAAGATAAAAACTGGGCATGCAATTGGGTAGTGAATTCTACCTAACCCATCAGTTCAACCTGTGACTTGAGTTCCCCAACGAAATATGTCATTAACCTTTTTTTATGTCAATTTTTTTTTTTATCAAATTGACATTTTTATTTTATTTTTCTTATAATAGCAGTTTTAATTAAAGGAGGGACAAAATAAACAATTAGTGGTTCTAGTAAAAAAGGGAACAAAAACAATTTATTAAAAAAAATAGTGGTTTAGTTGTAAAGGGACAAGAACAAATTATAAATAAAGGTAAAAGATAAGGTCGAGAAAGCATAGGTATTACTTCGGGTGCATGGAAGACAATCAAAGGTTTTTCTTTTACTCGATCCAATCTTATGCGTGCAAACCTATCATCTTTTTCTTGTTGGTTACTAGCTTATATTAAAGTTCACTATATAACAACTAGAAGAAAGTTTTATTTTTTCAATGTGGGATTGAAAGCCTGTTAATATATATACTCAATATTCACAAGAAAAAAATTATGTTTTTTCAATGTGAAATAAGAAATCCTTTTTGGTTTAAATACCAATATGAGATAAAATAACTTTAAAAAAAATATAATATTTTTCCAGTATGAGATAAAAAAAACTTTTTAAAATAATTTCTAAAACTTTATTATGTACAATATGCATAGCCTACATCCACATAAATTATTTTTAAAAATTTTCATATGAAATATTAAAACCTTAAATATTTTTTTTTTAATTTTCTTGAGTTGACCTTAGTCAGCCCATGTAACCTGAGACCCAGCTCCTTGTCAATATCAACTTCCGAGCTGAGTTTGATAACTATGACTTGAAGTGTACGTTTATGCTATTTTGTTTTTACTAAAATAGCCTTACATTCATTTTAAAATTACTCTTAGTTTTGGATAATTACTGTTATGTTTTTTATCCATTTATTAAGTCTCTTTTTATCCGGCTTGGTTTAATGGACATGATTTTTTAAAGTAATAATAGTAGAAAATGATACATAATTGTTAGAATAGACAATAATATAAGATTTTACCATGGGTTTACTATCTCTACTGCAATTTCTCTTTGAGCACCAGTGTACAAAGAAATTTTATTTATTATGATATGCATAAATTGGGTTGTGAAACTTCGATTATAACCCATTGGTACCTTTGAAAAGATATTAATAAGATGAATCAAATAACACCAAAAAAGGTCACCAATGGTGAGCCACCTGCCACCTTTAAACCACAAATGTGGAACACTTGGGTCACCGCTGGTGACCTTTCTTGATGTCATTGGATTTATCTTATTGAAATCTTTAAGATGAAATTGGTTGTGTTGCTATCGGAGTTTCAGTATGTCTCTAGAGTCCTTTTGTTTCCTCTCATCTCTTTTCATGTGCAATCCATTCCATTATTTTTTTGAAGCATCATGATTTTAAATAGCAACAAGCTTGAATATCACGTTCATAATTATGACATGTACAAACTATGTTATTTCACCAAATATTTTTTAAAATTATGTTATTTTGCTAATAATTTAAAAAATGCTATTTTTCAGAAAACAAAATTCATAAATGGCCACTTTTGCTAGTCCACTAGTTTGATTTTCGGTCGTTCAAACTAGTGACCATTACAAGAGTTTAAAAATGAACATTCTTAAAGCATAAAGTGGATTATTCTCTCAATTCAATTATTGTTAGATTATTACAAAAATCACAACAATAAACATAGCTAAAATCAATAATGTAGAAGGATTTTTAGGGGAAATTATTTTTTTTTCTTGGTTTTATTCTTATTTAGTTTAGGAAAATCTTATTCTTTATGATGTTTTTATTCTTCCTATTTAAAATAAGAATAATTCAATTTAGGAATTTTTTTTTCTTATACAATATTGGACTATGACTAGTATAAATATGGTTGTTTAGTTTTATTTTCAAAAAACAATTTGAAAAGAAAATATTCAATGATAAAATTTTGAATTAGAGTTTTTATATGGTAATTTTATTCAACAAAATTATATATTGCTTATGTTTGTTGTCTTTCTTATGTTGTTTCTATTTATGTCGGTTGGTATCAGAGCCAAATAATTCCTAGTGGTTATTTGTTATGTGATGTTAAGTAACCATGATTGAAAGATGTCATAGAATATGACATGATCATACAAGAGGGGGTGGATGATGAAGTTTTTCCTTGGAAAATAATTGTTTAGGAACCGGTAATAAAAGACATGCAAAGATAAATTACAAAATTAACTTGTCATTTAGTGATGATAAGGTTGGAGAGGCAAGTTGAAGAATTATCTCTTCAATTAGTAGAGATGGAAAAGAGAAAATTATAGGATCGTGATCACAAATCCATAGCTAGTTTTGAGAACCTGTTTCAGAAGCATGACTATAAAAGGCATCTTCTTTACCGAGATGAATACTATAGAGATTTTGGTAATCTCTTTTATGTTGAGATATATGTGGATTGGTATTCTCCACCAATTTATAATATTTATTTTGGTGATGATTATCTTGGTAATGACAGCATAAATAATGACAATAATGATATCATCAATATTATTTTTATTGATAAGTTAGAGGTTGAGTGTAAAGAAAATATGAAAAGTGCTCAGCAAAAAAAACATTATTAATATAGGTTATGATGATCCTTTTAATTACAAGTTTACTATTATCACAAAGGTAAATTTATTCAAGGGTTTTGTGGATATAACACATGTTGATGAAATAAGTTTGAGATTTTTAATTCATTGCTTTAGGAAAAGAAGTCATTTATCAATTGATGTTTCTTATGCAAAATTTAATGTGAAAGAATTGAAATTGATATATAAAATTGTTATACACTTGAAGCAAATAAAGAAAAGAGCTTAAATAATATTGATTAGATATCCACGAGATTGAGACAAGAATAATTTAAACTCAATGATAAGTTCTTTTCAACTAGGGAAGACTTATGCAAGAGGATTTTTAAGGGAAGTTATTTGTTTCCTTAGTTATTTTTATTCTTATTTAGTTTAGAAAAATATTTTTCTTTATGATGTTTTTATTCTTCTTATTTACAATCAAAATCACTCAATTTAAGAATGTTATTTTTTCTTATGTGGTTTAGACCTATGACTCGTATAAATACTATTGTTTAGTTTGAGTTTCAAAAGACTATTTAAAGATAAAATATTTAGTAGTAAAATTTTAAATTAGAGTTTTTATGTGGTGATCATATTCGACATAATTTTGTATTGTTTGTGCTTACTGTCTTTCTTGTGTTTTCATCTACATTAATTAATCATAACTATTTTTAATAAAAAAAGTTTAACCAATCAATTCAATGTAAGTAGTTAACCATTGGTTTATATTACTAATATCATCTATGCATTTAATACAATTATTCACCGACATAAACAAAATCATAACACATGGAGATGATATTAACTAAAAAAGCAAACCAAAAATAAATAAATAAATCTATTAGATTAACTTAGTCAGGTTACCAACCTATTTCATCTTGATTAGGTCCCCTATATGTTAATGAATTCTTAATCTAATTCTTCCATTAGTTTAAGTTAACAAAATGGTTTAGTAGTGTAACACCCTCAAATTATAATGTCATGAAATCTCAACCATTTCTTTACTAATATCAAGTATTGAATAATATGTCGAAGATTGTGGGAAATTTTTTTTTTTTGAAAATTTCGGCAGAGTTTCCTTTGTTTTCTGATGATACCAAGTTATCAACTATACTTCATTCAATCACAATACTCAAAACTTTCATTTTGATCCAACCATTCTGGATCATATCTAATCTCATCTCATCATACAATATTCCACATAACTATACTTCATTGTAGTTTCTCAACCTGACATCTTCAACATATAAAACATTAATTACAAACAATTATAAATTCAAAAGATTCATATTAAACTAATTATCACATTAACATGCATCCATCTTTTAAACATGCATGATTATAATTAATAAATATTCTTTTCGAGTAGTTTAATAATATTGATTCCTTACTCATACTTTTTAAATATATAAGTACCAAAAGCAAACATCTTCATGACACATATATTACAATCTACGTATAATACAAATTACATATGAAGCAAATATATTACATCCCACAAAATAAACAGATTAAAACACAAAGCCTATATCTAACGCTCCGCATCACTTCGTGAACAACCTGTATACATAACATTAATAAGAAATAAGGAAGATAACACATTAAAAATGATAAAGCTATTATGTGCATAAGTCTTCAAAATATATCAACATTAATAACTCATTTATAATTTATTAATATTATACTTATAAGACCTCTGTAACCAACACTCATTGTTTAATATATATTTTTTTAATTTGGTAATTCACAAATTTTACCTCAAACCCGACTAACCCTCTTAAATGGCCAATAATCAAACCGGTAACTTCTTTTCTCTATCAATAGCCAATATAACCGATAATTCCATACGAAGTACCCAACATCCGGCTTTTCTCTATCAATAGCCAATATTTCCGGTAATTCCATACGAATTACCCAACATCCGGCTATTCTCTATCAATAGCCAATATATAACCGGTAATTCCATACGAATTACCCAACATCCAGCTATTCTCTATCAATAGCCAATATATCCGGTAATTCCATACGAATTACCCAACATCCGACTTTTCTCTATCAATAGCCAATATATAACCGGTAATTCCATACGAATTACCCAACATCCGGCTTTTCTCTATCAATAGCCAATATAACCGGTAATTCCATACGAATTACCCAACATCCGGCTATTCTCTATCAATAGTCAATATAACCGATGATTCTATACGAACCGGTAATTCATGCTAACCAACTGGTAATTCTATACCAACCGGTAATTCTATACTAACCACCCGACATCCCCATTATAATACCAACAGTTTCTTCTTCTACTTCTTCCATATCAACATGTCATAAACAACTCATAACTAATAATGAAACTTTGAATTTTAAAGAAAGAGATGAATCACCACCGTCTGCTCGTGATGGCCCAGCTCCTCCTGCCTGATGCCCTACTCCCGAAACAACTCCTAAATAAATCAAATTGCACTACATTATTATTTCTCCTACGTGCCTAAATTTGAAGCACGTAATATTTTTTTTTATTATTTAATTGGGGTTTACACCAAAATTTTCATTCATTTATTACTTCATTTTCAACATATAGTTTTAATCAATTTTCTTCTTTTAATTCACTTAAAGAATTCTCCCATGAACTATTCCACCATTTATTTATTCCTTCTTTTCACATTCTCATGATGTTTCTTCACTTGTTCATATTTTGAATACTTCACATAAGATAAAGAACATCATTTCTCAAACATAAAACAATCAAAACTTCATCCCTATATTTCCTCATCCTTAATTACAAGTTCTTTTCTTCAAAATTATTCAATTTCTTTCTTTATTGCTACTTACATTCACTATTTCTATACTATTCTACCTCAATTCCATCATGTTTACTACTTTTCTCAAAACCCCTAAATTCTCATAAGAACCCTAATTTAACAAAAATCAAGAATATAAGAAATTAAATCAAATTTAATTGTCATTGTTTGATAACTTACTCAAATAAACCCAAAAACACTTCATTCAAGTATTAATCTAAATTTTTCATGCTTACCAAGCTAAGTTCTCCCAACTTTTCTTCTCCTCCTAGTGTGGCCAGCCCTCCTCACTTTCCTTATGTCTTCCTTCACTTGATTCTTCCTTAATTTAATGTTCTAAGTCTTTTAATCTTACAAGTTTCAAAGCTCTCTCTCACTTTTTCTTGTTTTTCTCTTGATTTCTCACGTCCTTCTCTTATTGTTTTTTTTCTTTCCACTTTTGTTACTGCCCAGTCGGCATTTTATAACAGAAAAGGGGCTGCCTTGTTTTAGTTTTAATGGAAAATTACCATATTACCCTTAATGAGCCTTTTTGCTTCCATTTGACGGTCCTTATTCTTTGCTAGTACTACCAAGCTCCGTTCATCCTAGAATTTTAATCAGATTTTATTCAATATATTTTAAGGTTCCTCATAAAATTTCAGCTCAATCTGATGGCCGGATTTAAAATTACGCCCAATAACATAAGACTAGTCAAATTGTAATTTTTCGTCAACTTTTCCGAATTTCTCTAAAAATTCTGAAATTTTAACCCAAGCTAAGGCATCATATTAGAAGGCTCCACGCAAAATTTTAGAATTTTCTGATAACCCGATCGAGAGTTATGAATTGTTTTCTTTTTGTTTTACATAAAACTAGTCAATTTATAATTTTTCGCCTAGAGGTTTTACAAGTAGTGTGAAAATAATGTGATTGCTCTTTATCCCATTAAAATCCATGAATTTACTAAAATTTTCCATGTAATATGATAAAAATTGACTACGTAAACAAATGTAAAGGCGTTTTATTTCTTGATTTAGTTTGATCTACTACATGAATTTAATACAATACAAAACAAGAATCTTAGAAAATCCAATGGTTTTATTGTGGAAAAAGAAAAATCATGTATGCTTGATGTGATTACTTAACAATTTTGTTATCTAAAAGCAAAGATCTAATTAAGAGTTTTATTAATATATTAAGAATTTAATTGAGATGAAAAATAGGTTATGGATCTAATTGAAATTATAGTTAAAGATTAGAAACTTGTATGAGGTTTATCATGATTGAAAATAATATAAGTGCATTTTAAACACAAAATAAAAAATAAAGCGAACTAACACTATTTTTTACTATTACCTGAAAAAACTAGAAGATATATGCTTCACTATAGCTTATTTTTCACTTGCTTATAATGTATTGTTCCTTTGGCATTGTTCATTGAACATGGCCATTTTTTTTATAATTACTAAACTTTATGTTTTAATTTCATTATTCCATGTGATATTTATGATATTTTGTTTTCTCTATACATGTTCTTGAGAAGTAAATGTGTTTTTATGAAATTTCATAGTTAAATTAGAGGTCAACATGATGAGATAAGATTTAAATTTGTAGTATTAAAAATAATTAAAAGAAGAAAGACCAAAATAAAAAAAATTGAAAATAAATAGGGCTTTTTTTGCGTGAAAAATATTATTTTCATCCTAAAAGACTTCATTTATGCATATTTGGTCCCTTTTATTGTTGCGTTCACAATATCATATGGCAGATCTGGCTCATGAATCGAATGGAGTTTTAGATATGTTAGGATAAATAATAAAAATATGATTTGAAAGGTTCAGGAGTCGTTATCTAGTATTATGGTTACTAGAAAACCTAATGGTCTGCGAGAATTTGGATAAAAGAACTAGTTGTGTATAAGAAAAAAAAACATCATCATTAGTGCACCCTATCTATAATAAGCTGCATTATTTATTGATTGTTTTTTTCTAATGTTATATTTTTATTTGTTGATCATTCTAAAGTTCAAGTCTTTTTCGATGATAAAGTCCTTATCTTATCAGGCTAAAACTTAACTATTCTAAAACTAAAAAATTATGTAAAATACATATCCCAAATTTAAAACAAAATGATTTTTGTGGTGTTTTATAGATTCTGGTCAAATCTTAATGGATAATCACAAACTTGTTGTGATGCCATTGTTTGAGTTATTTTTTTCATATTTTTCCAAGTACGATAAAATTCAATTTTTATCTTTTTTTTATAAAATATGAATGAAAATTTTAGAATTAGGTTATTGTATGTAAATAAATAAAAATGTATTTTTTTTATTTTTTAAATAAAGAATTTTTTATTTTTTATTCTAAAATTTTAAAAATATATATATATTTAATATCAGATCAGTATCTTACAATGTAAGCTTACAACCCAAATATTAAATAAAATGCTTGGAAAACATGCAAGAGACCCAATATTTTCAGAACTTTTGAAAATTATTTAAGGGTTTGTTTGACGAAAACATAAAAAATAAAAAAATAAACATTAATTAAAAATCAGTATGACATGTTCGCCAAATATGTTCTTAACTAAAAACCAAAGGCTTTAAAATACTTTAAGGATAAAATATTGTGTTTTTTCTTTTGAAAACTTTAAGGCATCCAAACATTGTCTTAGCATAAATGAAATTAGCTTGATTACATGGGCTGGGCTTCCTAACCCAAAAGCCTAAGCCCACAAACAAGATCCAAAATCAGAAAAGAAATAACAAATATCAAAAAGGAAAAAAACATTTGAAGATGCTTAAGAACATGAAGAACACAAGAATGACTCTAGAAACATGATCTCAATAACATACCAGATCACATCAAACTGAAAACACATACATATGTGAAAACAACATTCAAGCAAGATTTTAAAGCTGGATCATCACAACAAACACAAAATTATTACAATTAATCAATTTTATGCAAAAGACAAAGTAAAAGAAACGAACATCAAAAGCTATTAAATCAGTATTTTAAAGCCATAAAGACCCTAGATTAATGATCAATAAGTATGCATGTATATATGTAAGAACCATCAATTAATAAAAAAGACAAAAAAATCAATAACTTAAAAAAAAGTTCAACAAATGAATGTCAAACCAGAAATGTTATCAAACATATAAATGTCTAGTAAAGGCAAAATCTAGAAGAGAAGTAAAAGGAGCCTACAGATTAACCTAAACTTAGCAACCAAAACTTAAATATGCTCAAAACAATTTGTTTGAGCCATCAAAACAAAACAAAATAGAGAATTAAAGACAAAATAGTAAGCAAAGTTAAATAATGACAACAAGCAAAAATAACATTTTCTTAAGCATGTTTTGTTCTATTAATTAAACTCATTGTCTTGAAGCTTAAACAACATATCTACAACTTAAACAAACCCAGCAAGCTAACCTAAAATAACCTAAACCACAACAATTTCAAGACTTGAAAGAACTTATCATGACTTTAAAAAATTGATTAACTAAACATAAGCATGCAAAACAACATTCTATACTAATTTGTCATTCCATTATCATATTATAACACATCAAAACAGAGCAATTAAACAAAACTTGAACATATACAAGTTATATTCAAGACATGCTTAAACATCTCAAAACAAGAAACATGATTTTTAAACAGTGAAATAACTTTAAAAGATGCTTAACAAACACTATGAGCGGCAATTTAAAAGGCAAAATAAAAAAGGAAGGGGTGTGCTCATTGAGCTTTACCTCCTCATCGAAGTTTGAACGTTTATCTTGTAAAGAGAATGTTAATTCCTTCTTTGGATTCTTTGTTTTTTTTCCTCTTGATTTTCAACTTCTTTTGTATCACAAATTGATTTACATTGCCCTCATTCCTTCTTAAAACACAATCTTTCACCTTTGCTTCAATTGTATTCTAAGTATTGTATTGATTTCTATTTTTTTTTTCTATGTAATTTTTCTCTCCAGGATCCCCCTTGTCCATATATTTTTTATTTTTTTTTGTATTTTGATATTTTTAAAAAAGATAACGTCAAAGCCAACTCGATAAGAGAAATAAATAATGATTTTGAAATGGATGCGTTAATAGTTGAACACGTTGAAAATAAGTTTGAATTTTGAATTCTTTTTAAAAGATATTGAAAATGCTGAAAATAACACAAATACATCAAATATATATATTTTCTTGAAAGCTGTTAATAAAATGATGAAAAAAATTCAGATTATAACACCTTTAATGTTAGTTTTTTAAGTTTAGGTTCCAAGCTTCATTTTTTTACATTCCAATCCCTAATTTTTTAGAAAACAGAGAAAAAATAATCAAAAATAAGGGAGGATGAGAAAGTAGTTGGTTGGTCATATTACAGTTATAAAAAAATAAGTTCCTCTTGACTAGAGGAGTGCTATTGGAATGATTTAGGTCTTTCATTTTACTAGAAAAAGTAAATTAGGGCTCAAAATATACTTTTTGACTTGGTTATTTTTTTTTAATTTTGATCAATTTAAGGGTGTTTGGAGGTTGGAAATGGGTTTAATAAGATACTTATGGTGTTTTTAGATGAAAGAATAGTTGAGAAATGGATTTTAGAGTCTAAGAACTTGTAACCTAACTTTCTAACTACCAAAAACTTTACTAGTAGACAAAATATGCTTTGCATGTTTATTCTTGGTCGAGTGTGCAAGCTTGTTTTTTTTCTATTAGACTAGGCATACTAGCCCAACCTTTTAGGGTCAAGCACTGACCTTTTTCTTAGCCATTTAATCTTTTTTCTTTAATTTTCATTAAAATGCATTGTAATAAAATCATTAAAATAATTATTTATTTTTGTTATTGTTTTTTAAAAAATATTACAGGTTTTTATGGTAATATTAATTAATTAGTTTTTAATTGTTATGTACTTGGTATGCGAGAAGAATAAAAATTTGCTCATCAACATTAAATGAAAATAAATATCCTTTTTTGTTATTTTTAATAGAATTTTGGCATGATTTATCATGTTAATTAATTTCTTTCCTTTCAATGTTATTCAATATATCAAGGCATTATTCTAATGTTTTTTATTATTAAAATTGGCTTTTGAGATCATTATAAATTTGTATTTAAAAAATATTGCTTCTAATTTTTTTTTAAAGAAAACAAGTTTATGTTACAGAGTTTAGATATAAGAGATTCATTTTCCTACTTATTTCAATTATTTCAAATTTTTATGAACCTTTATTTTAATTTTGTTGCCTTTAATTCCAAAAAAAATGTGGTGCTAATAAAAAATATTTTATTTAAACATAAATAAATACATGAATAAAAAAAGAATAATTCATGTTACAAAATGTATTTTTCTGTCTAGAATTTAAATTGTTGTCTTCCGTGTAAATATCTATTTTAATTGTAAAATAACTAAATAAATTTTTTTTTTTGACAACACACTCACAACATTACATTGGAAAATAACAAGCACAAAGGAATTTTTGTTATGCATTATTGTTCATTTGCCTAAACTCACCGTGGACAACATTATTCCATGAACAATTTTATTTTTAAAATTTTTCATTATTGTCAATGAACTTTATTTTTTTTCTAAATTCATCCTTGCATGTTTTGTTTGGTGATATTTCATTTGTTGAGATTTTCTTCTTCTTTTTTTCACATTCAATAAATTCAAAGTGATTGACAACTTTTTAAACTTAACTAGAGGCCAATTTAATTAAATAAAAATTAAATTTATAGTATAAAAAAACAATTAAAAGAAAAAAAATCAAATAAAACAAATAAGTAGTTTTTCATATTCATGCAAAAAATTCATTTTTCATCCAAAGAGTCTACATTTACACTTTTTTTTTTTTTGATTTTAGGATTTTATATTTAGGTTATAAACTTTAATTTTTTTTTTTAAGTTTTAGTTTTTTTAGTTTTGGGATAGAGGAGAAAAGGTCATATTAATGGGAAGGTGACCACATTCTAGATAAAAAAAAAAAAAAGGATAAAATTGGTATTAAAAGGTGTATCTTGCCTAAAATTCATTTTTCATTCAAGATTTTGTTTATTTAATTTCATTCTAGAATTTTTTTATTTTTTAAAGAATATTTTGAATTTGAAAATAAATTTAATAAAATTCTAATAAAGTTTACTGTGTGTTTCAAGTTTTTTCTTTTTTAAAAAATAGGTTTCTAGATTCTAAAAACTTAACCCAGCTTTTCAACCACTTCACCAGTCAACGACAAATCTTTATATACTAGTTACATAACCCGCGCGATGCCGCGGGTTAATTTTTTGTATAAAAAATACAAAAAAAAAACTAAGATCTAAAAATGTTAGGTCTTCCGATAAAACTATATCCAAGAATCTTGGATTTGGTTATAACGCCTAACCCAAAAGTAATATTTATAATAATAATAATAATATTAAACTTGCATGACCCAGTAGGTCTAGGTCTAGCTCTGATACCAGACCCAATAGCCTTGGATGTGGATCTGGTTGCAAGGTCATGTCATAAAAGTATGATAATTAAATAAATTAATTAAAAAGAAAAAAACAAATAGAAAGAAAAAAACAAATGAGGAAAAAGAAAAACAAATCTGAATTAACTGGGTTAATCCGTTAAACCTTGGATTCGTGTCGTGAAAGTTTGATAACTAAATAAAAAAAAAAATTGACGGGTTAACCCAGAATTAACCGGGCTAACCCATCAAACCAGGTTACCTGTTAAACCCGGGATCCGTGTCATGAAAGTCTAATAACTAAATAGAAAAAAAAAATTAAACATTAACAACCTAAACTAAACGAAAAAAATTAATTAAAAATAATAAAAAACAAAAATAAACAAAAGACATAAGCCTGTTACTAATGAGGAAAAAGAAAAAAAATCTGAATCAACTGAGTTAACCCATCAAATCAGGTTAACCCGTCAAACCTGGGATTCGCGCCATGAAAGTTTGATAACTAAATAGAAAAAAAAATGATGGGTCAAACGAAAAAAAATGAACTAAATTAAATGAAAAAAAATGATTAAAAAGGAAAAAAACAAAACAAAAATTCAGGTTAATCCGTCAAACCCGAGATCCGTGTCATGAAAGTATGATAACTAAATAAATTTTTTTTTCACATTAACAAATTAAATTAAACAAAAAAAATTCATTAAAAGAAATAGAAAAAAAATGAACATTAACCTAAACTAAATGAAAAAAATTAATTAAAAAAATACAAAAACAAAAACAAACAAAAGACATAAGCATATTACCAATGAGGAAAAAGAAAAAAAAAATGAACATTAACCTAAACTAAATGAAAAAAATTAATTAAAAAAATACAAAAACAAAAACAAACAAAAGACATAAGCATATTACCAATGAGGAAAAAGAAAAAAAATCTGAATCAACTGAGTTAACCCGTCAAATCAGGTTAACCCGTCAAACCTGAGATTTGCGTCATGAAAGTTTGATAACTAAATAAAAAAACACCGATGGGTCAAACAAAAAAAATTCAGGTTAACTCGTCAAACCCGAGATCCGTGTAATAAAAATATAATAACTAAATTAAACAAAAAAAATTCATTAAAGGAAAAGAAAACACAAAAAAAACCCATAGGCAAAACAAAAAAAAAAAAGGAAAACAAAAACGGAAAAAAAAGAAAGAAAAAATCAAGTGTTTCACTATGTGATACATTATATGTAAAAAACAGAAGAAACAACAGCGGAAAAAAAAAACCTGCTGCTATAGTGAAAAACCCACGTGTTTTAGAGTATTCTACTAGTCACATAACCCGCGTGATGCTGCGGGTTAATTTTTTTATATAAAAAATATAAAAAAAAAACTAAGATCTAAAAGTGTTAGTCTTTCTGCAAAGTTATATCCAACAATCTTGAGTTTGGTTATAATGCCTGACCCAAAAGTAATATTTATAATAATAATAATAATAATAATAATAATAATATTAAACTTGCATGACCCAGTAGGTTTGGGTCTAGCTCTAATACCAGACCCGATAGCCTTGGATGTGGATCTGGCTGCAAAGTCATGTCATAAAAGTATGATAATTAAATAAATTAATTAAAAAGAAAAAAACCAATAGAAAGAAAAAAAAAACTAATGAAGAAAAAGAAAAAAAATCTGAATTAACTGGGTTAACCCGTCAAATCTTGGATTCGTGTCGTGAAAGTTTGATAACTAAACAGAAGAAAAAAATTGACAGGTTAATCCAGGATTAACCGGGCTAACCCAGAAGTAACCAGGCTAACCGTCAAACCAGGTTACCTGTCAAACCCGGGATCTGTGTCATGAAAGTCTGATAACTAAATAAAAAAAAATTGAACATTAATAACCTAAACTAAACGAAAAAAAATTAATTAAAAATAATAAAAAACAAAAACAAACAAAAGACATAAGCCTGTTACTAATGAGGAAAAGAAAAAAAATCTGAATCAACTGAGTTAATTCGTAAAATCAGATTAACCCGTCAAACTTGGGATTCGCGTCATGAAAGTTTGATAACTAAATAAAAAAAATCAATGGATCAAACGAAAAAAAATTAACAAACTAAACTAAACAAAAAAATAATTAAAAAGGAAAAAAATTCAGGTTAACTCGTTAAATCAGGTTAACCCATCAAACCCGAGATCCATGTTGTTAAAGTATGATAACTATATAAAAAAATTTTTTCACATTAACAAACTAAATTAAACAAAAAAAAATTCATTAAAAGAAATAGAGAAAAATGTTAACATTAACAACCTACCTAAACTAAACGAAAAAAAAATAATTAAAAAAAACAAAAACAAACAAAAGACATAAGCATATTACCAATGAGAAAAAATAAAAAAAAATCTAATTCAATTGAATTAACCCGTCAAATCAAGTTAACCTGCCAAACCTGTGATTCGCGTCATAAAAGTTTGATAACTAAATAGAAAAAAAATTCGATGGATCAAACAAAAAAAATGATTAAAAAGGAAAAAAACAAAAAAAATTCAAGTTAACTCGTCAAACCCGAGATCCGTGTAATAAAAATATGATAACTAAATAAAAAAATCCCATTAACAAACTAAATTAAACAAAAAAAATTCATTAAAGGAACAAAAAACACAAAAGAAAAAAAATCCATAGGCAAAAAACAAAAAGAAAAGGAAAACAAAAACGAAAAAAAAAGTAAAGTGCTTCACTGTGTGCACAATAATACATTATATATAAAAAACAGAAGAAACAAAAGGAAAAGAAAAAAAAAACTGCTGGTTCAGTGAAAGACCCACGTATTTTAGAGTATTCTATAATAATATATATACGGCAGACAACATTTATTTTGTTAGCCTTTTTTAAAAAATATAAAAAAAGGGGGAAAGACACGTGCTGGCCTAGCCTTCTATAGACGTCTAGACTTCCTTATATCACGCTAAACACACTGGCCCACCCTTCTAGCCCCATTCACCTACCTCTTTTTACATTGCTTTTTAGATTTTTT
>Ga0325410_1004090_pt1 | contig 16362 bp, 9 predicted proteins | sample PopdelMetagenome_16_FD_206182 | JGI IMG/M metagenome (GOLD analysis project Ga0325410, IMG submission 206182) | Populus deltoides microbial communities from Bellville, Georgia, United States - Xylem-PdIQD-R3 | ecosystem: Host-associated > Plants > Phyllosphere > Stem > Wood/Secondary xylem...
TTTTGACTAAAAATTAATGGAAATTACATTAATTGGAAAAGGAAAGATTAAAACTAAAACAATTAGTTAAAACCAGCAAAGAATTAAAAAAAAAATGATCTCAAGATGTAGTGTCAATTTGGCCCTGTTTGTTTGCAGGAAAATAATTTCTTTTTGGAAAGTGGTTTTCTTGGAAAGTGAATTCTTGAAAAGTGAATTATTTTCCGATGTTTGGTAGTGTTATAGAAAATGAACTGGAAAACACTTTCCAGTGTTTGATTATGTTATGAAAAATAAACTGGAAAATAATTTATTAATGAATTATTATTTTTTTAAATTTATCTAATATATGAAAAATATTAAATATAAATATTTAATCACTTACAATAAAAGAATAAAATCTAAAAAGTGTAATGATGATTTTTTTTAATTTCTTATATTCATATATAGCTTATTTTATAAAATATAACTATATATATCATATAATATTATAGAGATATAACCTTGTGAAATTTTTCATAAATAAAACTTATTAATTTTTTTTTCAATTTTAAAAGCTTAAAATATGTTTTTTTTTTTCATATGAAGAAAGCCAAATTAGTTTATGGTATTAAGTAAGAGTTAGATATTTGGGTTTTTTGGTATGAAGATTTTTTTAAAAAATAAATAAATACAAAAATATTTTGATAGATTTTTTGGATAAAGATTGTTTTTTTTTTTTTACGGGTATAAGCAATTATCCCTGTAATATCCCTTTAATATATATCAAATAAGCATTAAGAAATAAATATAAATATCTTACATCAAACATAGTCATGCATAGATATTAAGTTTTAATGTAATACTCATACACATTAGTTCAAATTAACAAACATAAACATGCCATACCGAATTAAACAAGTAAACATACTTGTCAAATAACAAACATAAACTTTCTTATCATAGTGAAATCATCTTAGCAATCAGACTTGTAGCAACGTTGGTTCACAAAATTTTGAACCCAAATTTTCCTCAAATTAGCATTTTTTACCATAAATGCTTTTGCCAACATTTCATGTTGGACCAAGTGATCAAATGCATTCCCAAGAGTGATCTCATCAAAGCCTTTAATTTTCATCACTTTTGTATATAGCTCATTAACATCAAGTTGATTTTTGCTGAGGCTTTGGATTGAAAATGCTACATCTCCAATATTTTTAGACAACTTTTCAACACTATCATCTTCATACATGCGATTTCTCTTACTATGTTGCCTCTTTTATGCACTAGAAGAAGATGTCTCTTTTCCTTTTGAAGTTTTTTCATATTCCCCTTCATTTTCAATTGAAATTGATTGCTCTTGAGTGTTCTCTTCCAAGTTGATATCAGCATATGATTTGACATAATTTCCGGTTGCCATATATTTTCCAACAACAATTGTCATTGCCTCGTACATATCAAGTTTTTTGTTGAGATACTTGTCATGATTGGGATGTGCTTGTTCATAAAGTTTAGAATATGCAATTTTTTAGTTCCTTGTATAACATTTTGGAAACAAAAGTAAATATAAAAATTACGAAGAGTATAATATTTATCATACCTTCAGTTCTTCATCATAAACATCTTCCGAAACTATAATCATCTTCAAACAATCATCCCAACCAAAGCCATTTTTATTTTTAAGCTTGGTTATTATTCCCTATTCTTTTTTCACAGTTTTGAGATGATTGTTAACATGCTTAGGCTCGCATTGCACGTTGAATTTTTTACTAATTTCTGTAGCCACCTTAACAAAAGATTCTGCTCTAAAGGTGGAAGAAGGTTTGTTTCCTTTAAGTGACTTCTCAGCTAATATCTCAAGTAGCATGTAAGACATAGGCTTAGACCATGTAAAGTGCTTGCCCTTGCATTTTTCATTCTGTGTGGTACTCATTTCTACAAAAAAAAAAGTTACAAATTTATACAAAATATAATCATACAATATTTAGATTTAATAAATTAAATATAAAAACTACAATTAATGTTTAAAAGAGAATACATAAAATACATAAGAAATTATAATAAAGTTAACAAACAATCCAAATACATAACAAAGATAATACAAACTCAAGCAAGACATAATAAAAACAAACACATATAATTAACACTCAATTATTAGTTTCTTTGAGTGTTATAATCATTTCACATGGTTGATGCAATCATTTCTCTTTTTGTTATCCACTCCCTATTCTCTTCCATCTCCTCCTGTTGATTTAAGTTGATTGTTTGTCTAATTAGTTCACTTTTTGAACATATTTCTTCAATAAGAAAATCATTTGGATCAACTCTCATAATGTGATTATGAATAATACAACATGCAAGCACAACATCTACTTGTGTTTCATAAGACTAAAAAGATTTTTCATCAATTGATCTAAAACAACTCTTCAAAATACTAAACCCTCGCTCAATAGCAATTCCCAATTAAGAGTGTCGAAGATTAAATAATTTTTTTTCATTTCTGGTGAATTTTATCTGACAAAGTGGGTTTTGTTCTGATATCCTGAGCTGCAAGTATTATGGTAAGGAGCTTCATTTATGAGTCTTCCAGTGGTACAAAGAACTGACTCACTGACAGCTAGTAAGTGCAATAATGTATTTGAAATATAATGCACCAAGTTTTATTGCTCTCCATCAAAGTGTGCCAAAGAAAACGACTGACTACAACAATACCTTTGATTAGTTGATTGGTTTTAATTTGGAGAAAATCGATGATCTTGACTGATAAATTAAGTTCGATAATTATGTCATGATCACGGCTTTTGGAAAGTTATTTGAGATTGTGATTTATTGTTTATATATCCATAACCAATGAGCTTGTAGCTCAATGCTACTCTAGCACAGGCAAGAGAGTGAGGTCTCAGCCTTTGTCCTTTGTCAAAACTTTAATGAAATTGGAACATTTATATATATATATATATGTTCCAATTTCATTAAAGTTTTGACAAAGGACAAAGGCTGAGACCTCACTCTCTTGCCTGTGCTAGAGTAGCATTGAGCTACAAGCTCATTGGTTATGGATGTTTTGTTGTTAATTGTGCAAAATACCAAATGACTTAATTATTTTTTTCCAGTTTAGCTTGAAACCTAGCTCAAGTTGAGCTCAGAGTTGTGGGTTTTTTGAGTTGTTCCCCAAAAACAAACCAGGTTTAACAACTATACTTTGTAAAATAAAATAAAATTTGGTAACTTGATGAAAGGGATAATCCCTCTGTATAACAAGAATATACCTCATTGATGGAGTAATTAAATGCTAAGGTAGCAATAGGGTGGTTCGTATTGGATGTTGTACCTACCTCATACCATTACTGATGCAGCTCTAGCCAGTACCGGTGGTGGCACTAATAAGTGATGGTAGATAAAGGGGATAGCTAATTAATGGATAGGAAAATTTCCATGGAGGAAACCCATAAATGCTTCCTTTTCTTGGTAAAGAAACTTAAAACTATTCTTTGCTAGCTAGGCCCGTCTCTTGTACTGATCATATGCTTTTACACTAATTTCTGGTTATGCAAATACATTGGCTAATCAAAGAGGTCATAAGGAACAGAATTTTTGTAATCCCATTTGTCAGAACTCAGGTTTGTAGTTATTTTTCAAAAAACTGTCAGTGGGCACAACCAATTTCATTTCCTGGGTGGCCAGAACAATTCATCAATTGGTACTTGTTTATGTTTATATGTAGATTACTAGAGCAATGTCAGGCCAGATCTGAATTCGGGATTCTGCAGGAAAGTGTCAATTTATGCTCCCCTCTCGGGCTATCTGCTCTAGGTGAATCAAGCCCAGTGGTCATTCCCTAGCCAGTTATACTCTACAACGTGACTTGTCAAGATTTTTGTATAAATAAGGGAAATGAGCATTTGATTTTGAAGACAATAAAAGGAAAAAAAATACAGAAATATATGGTCGTGTAACTTTTTGTATATGTCATGTAATTTTCTTGAAGGGGTCTCCTGCTGATCAACAATGCATGCAGCGTTTAAATATGTAATTATTGTTTTTTCTATATTCTAATCCTGCTAGAGAAATATGTTCCAACATTGAAGAAGCTCATGAATCAGGTTTGTTTATTCAGTCAGCCTCGTCAGTTTTGTTTAACCAGCTATGTGGAATTGAATTGTATTTTGCATGTGGTTAGTATTCCAAGATAAAAATGATAAATACAGGAAATTAAGACAGCATCGTGTTTAGATGAATAGATATAAATAAATATATAAAATAAATATATTTTGGGATAATTTTAGAATATATTTGTGTACTTCTTTCCATCTCTCAAACAATTAATTGCATGTAATAATGGAAAAATGTTCGATATTGCATAAAGAAAAAAGAAAAACAAGGGAAAAAAAGGTTTCAGTACACTAAAAAATTAAAATCAAAGTAAATAAAACAAGATCACCTGAAGCCAGAGTCACTGATGACAGATTAATGTCTTAATTTGAACCCCATATAGTTTAAAAGTGATCATCAGCATATAAATATAATCCTATTTATTGGAAGGTTAATTATGACTGTATTATAATTATAATCTAGCAATTAATTATAATAGATCAACGACAACATGTTTGATAGGACAACATTAAGAGCTTTGAACTATGTAGTAAATAATTTGAAGACGAACTAATTATTTAATTAGAACAAAACTAAAATGGAACTAGATAGCGTTGACACCAGATTCTAAGTTACCAAATCACCAGCAGCTCTATAACTCCAAGGCCAACCAAAAGCAGCAACCATCTAACAGCATTCTGTCTAGCACCACTGTAGAATTTCCAATGATCATAAGGATCAGTTTCAGACAAACTCCCAGGAACACTGGTCACATAAATAAACCTTGGGGGTGGTGGTGCAAGAGGGGGTGGTGGTGCAAGAGGAGTACAATACGGAGTCTGAGGTGCCGATGGTTGTAGTGGTGGAGGAGGAGGAGCCAGCTGGGCACATGGGTCGACACAAGGACATGATCCACACTTTATTCCAGCATCTAGTTCTCGGGGCACTAATGCTTGGTCTAGCTTTTTTGTCACGCTAGCACTACATACGGGAATAATAGTGCATCCCATGAAGGAAAGAAGAGAGAAGAGAAGAAGTTGGTGAGGACTGATCATTTGATGCATGGACGATGACATTTTCATGTTGAGAGAGAGAGAGAGAGATGATGATGATGATGATGATTTGAAGTTTTGAAAGAGGAGTGTAGGGTTATAAAACTAAGGGAGCTTTTTGCATAAAGATAGGCACATATGGGTTAGGTAAATTTAGTTATTTTGAAAATTGCTGAGAGTGGGATATGATAAGACCATTTCAATGTGTTGCAATGTTTTGAAAGCGAAATGCATGTGAAGGAAGTAAATGTTAGGGGTCATGCGTGTCCAAATTTTCTTATTTGAGGTAATTCATAATCAATCATGCCTTAATTTTACTAAGCGTTGGTTCCGTGCAAGATAAGTGAGTTCATTTTATTTATTATTATCTTTGATATAAATTTAATAAAAGATATTATGAAAAAATTAAATAAAATTTCTTGTGTGTGCACCTAGTTCGATTATATATATGTGACCTATTTAAGGTCCAGCGGAAGTACAAAATCAAATATGAATCTAATGTGTTGATTATTTGTTAAATTTACATAAATTATTATAATAATTTTAATGTTTTATATAGGTATGCTGAGCATATATACTTTATATGTTTGACAATGTATTATTCACTGATTTAATAGGAAGATACATACCCTTAATTTATCTGATTATCCTAAATGATTTTAATGTCATCCACATATATAGTTGGAGATCTGCTATCTTGGCATGCTTGTACAAACACCCATGTCTCATGTATGAAGGGGGTCAAACATGTTAGAGGATGTTTGTTATTTCTACAGGTATAAAGTGAGAAATATTATTGTTACTTTAAATTTTTGTCATTATCACAAAATAAATGAAAGGTTTTTTATTGAATAACAATTATGGTTGTGGTAGCATCTTTATGTGGGTAGACCCTAGATACCCCAATTGTAACTATTAATTTGATTAATTGTCACGGTTCAAAATCATGACAAAATTATATTTGATGTCATGGTTCACAACCATGATATTTGGTTAAATTTAACTGAAGTCTATGGATTTTTCCGAATTTTCATCTTGATTTTTTAGTTATAATCAAGTTGATTGAGAGACATTTTGATATATTAATAAAAACTATAATTTTAAAAAACTGGGTAGCACGTGAATTGCACGTGCTAGTGCATATGTCACTCCTCCGTTTTCAGATGACTCATATGGCGGATTACAGTGGCCAAAGACAACCACCATTAATGTGGTTGGAATTATCTCGATGGACCCTCCCTCCCTAGGCGTCCTGTGTAGCTTAGTAACCTCTTATTTGGTGTCGTCAACCTTTCCTTTCTTTTTTCTCTCTTCTCATCAATTTTCTTGCATGACAATCTAAATTTCCAAACCAGCCCTTTAATTTATTTTTCCTTCGTATTTGGTCTCTGTTTTTTTTATTGCTATTTATTTTATTTGAAATTATTTATAAAATTAGATTTCTTTTCAATTTTATCCTCCTTCAATATTTTATTTGTCACATTTAATCCTCATTCTGTTATTTGCTATTTGTTTTATTTGAGACAATTTTTAAAATTGTTTTTTTTACAATTTCATCCTCCATTTTTTTCTATTAGATTTGATCCTTTTTATTTTAATTTCAATTTATTTTTTTTCAAATCATTTTCTTAATTGAATTTGTTTTATAACTTTATCCCTCAACGTTTGATTTAATTTATTTTATTTTTATGCCAAACTTGTCCTTTATTCTTTTTATTGTTATTTGTTTTTTTATCTTTTTTTTTTATGGAAATCTTCTTTTACAATTTCATCTCTCAATATTTTGTTGATCATGATTTTGGTTTAATGAATTTTTTGGGTTTGCCTTCTATTAGGTGACCCCAACCTGAGGACCCAAATCAGGGGTTTGGAAGGTTAACTCGAGTTGACTTAATTTTTTTTTTTACAATTGATTTTTACTATTGGGTTTGTTGGGGATTGAGCTTTATTGTTTTTTCCTCTTTGTTTTCTATGGGGATATCTAATCTCATATACCGGTCATGGTTTTGACAGTTAACCCAAGTTTACTCAGGCTAACTTGTTTGTTCAATTTAACTAATATTATTGTCTATTTTTTTATCATATTATTAAATTAAACAAGTTTATTGGATCCATTCAAGTCAATGACCTAACTCTCAAGTTTTTCTTGCCTTATAAAAATACTATCGCTTGAACAACCTTTTTTTATGTTAGAAAAAGTTTGATCCAACCCACGTGATAGCACGGACCATCAATCTAGTTACCTCTAATATAAGTTGCACATTCTTTTCCTCTTTTAACTTCCATTACATGTAAGTTGGTGTGATTTATGAGTATATAAACATTTAAGGATCACAAAATAAAAAAGGAGCTCATCATCGTAAACATAAAATGAGAACATTATTTTCTCATTTTTTATCATTTTCAATTATTGCACATAACACACAACCTTTAAGATAACATCCCTTCTATATATTTATTGATTTAAATATTAAAGGATCCCTTATACAATATAAAAAACTTGTTTTATAAAAATTCATGAATTACCAACCGAGCTCTTCGTCACCAACTTTCAGATCCCATAAACCAATCATGAAAATATCTAAAACTCATGAAGTTAGCTAGAACCTTAATCACTGATCAAGCTCGCTGTGCAAATACTACGAGGATAGAATTGTCCTCCTATTACAAAATATACTACAAAGTCCAAGGAATTCATTATAGTAGTGAACAGTGCCACAACTGTTTTTTTTCCCCTAATCTCTTCCTCAATTTGTTTTCAATTGCAACCTTTTATGGCCACTTCGAAGAGAAAATTGTCAATTTAAAATTAGTAAATAATTGATGAAATTACAAAAAAAAAAATCAAATGTAAAATACGGAGAAATCTCGCGGCCAATTTAAAATTGAGTGGTTAAAATGATGGATTTTAAATTTGTTGATCTTCCGTATGAAAGTTCTTGCCCACTATTCTTTTTTTTCCCTTCATGGTTAATTCCTTTTTTTTTTTATTCCATGTGACCTACTCTTTAATTTTTTTTTGTTTGAGTTTTTAAAAGTGTTTGAGAATATTATGTTACCATTGGAACATATTTTTTGAAAGAATAAAAAAAGTAACACACAATGCATATGTAAATTGGAAAAAGAAAAATCGATAAAAAAACCCTAATAAAAACCCAACATTGAAGGTTGAATTTATAAAAATTAATTAAATAAAAAATAGTTTCATTAAAAACAAAGTTATTAAACTCAATTGAGTTCATGACTCGGATTGTAGGTTTAACATATTAACTTGGATTGATTGAGGATTGAGCTTCATAATTTGCTTTCGGTTTACCTCAAACAATTGTCTTGACTTTGAGTTGGTACTTGACTTTACAAACAATTATTTTTATTATATAATTAAATTGAAATAGTTTACAAATTTTTTTAATAAATCTAGTACAATCCAAGACCTAGATCATAGGTTAAGTCACAAAACCCTAGTCGATCAAATATATCATTGTCTTAGTTTTTTTTTTTTAAACAATATTCATCTTTGAATTTTTTTTTAAATCAAACCTCTTTTTTTTTTAAATCCAAGTATTTTAAAAATAAGAGTTTATTTTAAAAAACAATGCTATTAAAAAGATTTCCATGAAATGTTTTTACATTATAAAACTTTTGATCCGATACATAGAGAAATAATTGAATTCCTTTTCTATTTTGCCTAGAAATCACAAAATAAACTCTCCAAGGCTTCATGCATAATTTTTTAAAAAAGATAAAAAAACATGAAACAATAACACGTTGTTCCTTTTTTAGTAATAGTCGAAAGTTTTATTAAGAAAAAGGCTACAAAGATAATAGCCTAACTTACATTAGATGAACAAGCAGAGGAAAGGAAAGCACAAAAGTTTGTTGCATGAAATAGGGGAGCGCAACAAATAGGAGGAACGAAAAAATCATAAGAAACCAACTCTTCCCTACTGAACATTCTTTATATTAAGCTCTAAAGAGCCGGAATCAAGCCACAGCCATAAAGTAATACTTTGGCGTACCATGGAGAAACAAATTTGGAGGTTAAGGGCAACGTCATTAAAAATGACGTCATTCCGGTAAAGCTAAAGATTCCAAACAATGCATGAGAAAAGAAGCTGCCATGAGAGATTGTGCTACTTGCCTTTAACCATGGAAGACCATTGGTAGCACATATCATCAACAGAATTTGGAAAAACACTGCAAAAGCCCCGATTAGAAAGCAGTTTCATCCACATATTCTAAGAAAAGTGGCAGTGAATGAAGAGGTGACTTGAAGATTCCAAGCTTTTATTGCAGAAAGCACATCTTGATTCCTGAAGGGTGAGGTAGTCATGCCGAAATAGAAAATATCTTGTGGTTACTTTGTTTTGGACAGGAGCCAGAGAAAAAGTTGCACTTTTAGTGGGGTTAGTTTTATCCAAACAAAAAATTGGAATGGTTTGGCACCACCGTAGAGCAGCTGGTCTAACATTTTGGAGTAAGATTTTACACTGAAGAGGCCATCGTTGTTGAGAGTCTATATTTTCTTATCCATCTTGTGGCAAAACATAGGCTTGGTTTCCAACAAGGATGATAAAAGTGATAGTTGTTCTTATTCGAAATGAAATAGAGGTTTGCGCCATTGCAGGGACCAAAGCCAAATTCCATTGCTTCATTTACCCATGTCAGCCATTAAAGCAGATTTAGAGAAAGACAAAAGATATAACCTAGGGAAGGTTGTTTTGAGAGGGTAGTCACCAATCTAGTTGTCTAGCTAAAAGGATGTTAAACTGTCATTCCCCACCATGAATTTGCAATGATTCATAAAGACGTGGTGAACGTCGATTTGAACAATGAACATAATATCCTTCCAGATCTTTAAGGGTTGGTTGCAGAAAATTAGGATCCCATTCTCATAAGCTGGATTGTACATCGAAGAGATAATCATTTTCCATAAACTTGTACTTGGGGAAGAGAGTCTCCAAATCCATCTTAGCAGCAGGGCTCTATTTTTTGATATAAAAGAGCCTACACCGAGGCCTTCTCGTTTCTTATCTCGCATCACTAGTCTCCATTGGATCTTGCAGAAAGATCTGTGCTTGGTACATCCACACCACAAGAAACATCTTTGGATGGATGATAGAAGCCTGCCTACCCCTTTCGGCATCTTGAATACAAACATAAAATATATAGGCAGGGAATTAAGGACACTTTTAATGAGACAAAGATGACCAACCATGCTTAATAATCTCCCTTTTCCACATATGAAGCCTTTTATGAAACTTCTCTATCATTGGATTTTATGTGGAGATATGAGATCGATTGGCTCCTAGTGGCATGCTAAGATATTTGCTTGAGAGAGAGTTTGATCTGCAAAAAATAGATGTGGCCAAGCACAAGCATAAATGATCGTCGACATTGATACCAATAATAGAGCTTTTATAGAAGTTTATATGAAGGCCTGAAGTCAGAGCAAACCATCTCAAAATTCTTTTGACTTGAACTAACTGATCAATATCTGTCGGGATAAATATTAGTGTCATATGTATATTGTAGATGGCTGAGGAAAATACATGATACGAATTGTAGCCCTTTGAGAATGTTCCCACTAGATGCCCTTTGAAAGAGGACCTAGAGGCCCTCAACAACTATGTCAAACAGAAAAGGGGAAATCGGGTCTCCTTGACACAGTCCTCGCCGAACAAAGAATTCTTTTGAAGGAGATCCATTGATGAGGACCGAGAGTTTTGATGAAGAAAGGCATTCATAAATCATGCTTCTCCATTTTCTGCCAAACCCCATACAACCCATGATATCATCTAGGTAATCCTAGGAGACTAAGTCGGAGGCTTTATGGAAATCAATCTTGAAAATCAGACCTGCCACTTTTCGCTTTTTAAATCACTCACTAGCTCATTTGCAATCATAAAGCCATCTATAATGTTGTTGTCTGCTATAAACGCTGATTGGTTAATGCTAATGATATCTTACATAACAGCCTTCAGTCTGGACGTAAGGATTTTAGCAATGATCTTATAGATACCATGAATCATGCTGATGGGCCTAAAATCTTTAAAATCTATGGGGTCTACTGTCTTGGGGAGGAGAGTTATGTAGGTTGTATTGATTCCTTTGGGTAGCCTTCCTGTTTTGAAGAAGCTTAAGATTATATCGAGGATGTCTTGAGCAATAAAATCCCATGCTAATCTATAGAATTTGAAGTTGAAATCATCTGGTCCAAGACATTTTGACCCATCACAACCCTATACACTACGCTTCACTTCTTCCATTGTGATTTCCTACTCTAGCCATTCAGAGGATTCTTTAGAGAGGCATTTGAAACCCAAAGGATTTAACTGCGGCTTTCTTTCAGAGGAGGAGTCATACAACTCAGAGAAATAATCCACAGCAGCTTGATTAATACCCTGCTGAGAATTAAAAGTGTTGCCATCATGGTGGATTTTTAGGATAGATGATTTAGCGTTCCTGAAATTGTTATTTCTGTCACCCAATTGGCACCACATCTATCTTGATTTCTGTCTCTAAATAGATTCAATGTTGTTATTGCGAACCCAACGGTTTTTCAACAGAAAGTCTAAATGCTTCTGCTCTTGGTCGGTTATACCTTCTTTTTCACATTTTTCCTCTAGCATGTTGATAGCTGAAAGGGTTTGTTGAAGGGCAGCTTCTTGATTTCCAAATTCGAGCTTATTCCATTGCCTTAATCTGACTGTAATATGATTGAGCTTTTTGAGAAATTTGAAGCAGTCAGGGTGAAGGGAGCATGCATCATTCCAGAAATTTTCAATGATGTGCTTGAAATTTGGGTACTGAATCCAACAATCTAAGAAACGGAAAGGACGTCATTCATGGTCCTGTAAGAAGCTAGATAGAATTAAAGGGAAATGATCCAAGAACTCTGTTGGAAGTCGACGAAGAGATAAACTGGGGAAGTGAAGATGGCATGATGAGTTTGCGAACATACAGTCCAGTTTGGTCTTGGACCCTCCTTTGAACTAGGTAAAATTACCTTATGCTAAAGGATATTCAATAAGCTCACAAGACTGCAGAAATCCACTAAAAGAATTTGAGCCTGCAGGATGATAGATTCCACTATTTCTGTTTTTTTGAGATAGTGTTTCATTAAAATCTCCTGCTATTATCTAGGGAACTTCAAAAGCGTGCTTAAAAAGAATGAGATCATCCCAAAGTTATTGTCTGTCTTGATAGTTACAAGGAGCATAAATGCCAATAACAAAGCAATGAAAATCATTATGAACATGTTTACCATATAAACCGATCCAACCATGGCCATATTCAATATTAGAGACTTCAAAGTTAGTGTTTTTCCACATAGCAAGCAGACCTCCTTCTGATCCCTGATCATCATTAGTAAACCAACTCACATGATTTTCAATCTTATATTCTATTATTAATTTCATGGTTCTTCTTCATTTCCTCATCATGCCCAAGCCACAGGAGTTCCAAGAAAGAATATTCATAACAAAATTAAAAGATCTATTTGCAGGAACTTACTATTCATTGTTGTTTCTGCCAATCTTCCCTCTTCTTTTCTAGCTGCCTTATGATAAACCAGAATTTTTTTTTCCAAGAGAGCTGGATTACCAAGACCCAGAGCTTCTCCCAAATGGATCATTTTGTTTCATTGTGAGACGACTCCGCTGCAGATTCCTTCAGGTTCCGGGTATTATTCACCCTGATGTAAAAGTCTATATAAGATATGCTTACTGAAGAGTGCAAAGAGAGGAGACTCCCAGTGGAGGATATTTTCTTTAGTCTTGGTTGTTTGGTGACATGATCAAAAGATTGATGTCTTATCCCAAGTGCAGGAGTGTCGAAGTAATAAATAACCCGACAAGACCAGGGTCGAACCACAGGGAGGTGAACTATATAAAATTATAAATAACAAATGAAAAGGAGTTAAAGATAACTTTTGAGATGTGATATTGATGTGATTATTAATCAAAGATAAAAGCAATTGTCAAGGTTAGATGATCCACTAATAGTATTAGAAATAAGCATAGTATAGACTCTTTTTATTAATTAACTGGAAACCACACACAAAGGAGGTTCTAATCGGATGATTTATCCTTAATAGTTCATTATAAATTTTTAACATGATCATATTGATTATCTTATTTTAGTAACACCATACTTTTAAATATTGTCAAGAATTCATGATGTTAATTTATGTTAACAACAAATCAAGTTCCTTTCATAGCACATGTGTCGGTTATACCATACAGTAGGCTATGAAAATGCCAAGTATTTGTTGTACCAAGAGTTGTACAACACAAATCTAGATTAATCATTTAACAAGCAAGGTATTAAGAATTAGTAAGATAAAAAGATAAGACATGTTAATAACAAACTTTCTTGGATATAAACATTAAAGTTCATGTTGAGTTTATATTATACCTATTCTAACACCATTAGTGAAACCTTTTCCCATTGACATAATAAACTTAGGTAAAAATTGTGAAGAAGAGAAACATAAATAAACTAGATAAGAACATAGTTATAATAAAAAGCATAAATAAGAGATTAATGAAAGCAAAACTTAAACATTACAAAAATACAAAGAAAGAAAGAATATGATCTTGATCTGAAAACCCATATGCCTAAATGCATGGCAAATACCTCCTTTTATATGCTAAAATTCAGAATTATTGATTTGATGACTAATTATTTAGTAGGTGGCCACCTCTTGACTTGGTAACAATCCTTATGTTCTTGTCTGCAGAAAACGTCATTGCTAACATCATAATTTGAACATATAATCTTTATAAAAGTTCTGGGAAATTATCTCAGATTTCAAACACAATAAGAATGAGGTCATTTGGACTTCTAGAACTCGAGATATAGGCTGAACACTAAACAGTATCTAGGCTTCAGGACAGATTCCAACTTCTCTGTTGTTGCTATAATTTAAACTTGAGAATGGTCCTTTTGAATCTTGGACTCTTCATGAAAGTTTTAGGTCTATGTCTTAACTTTCTATCCATATAAATCAGATCTAAATCCAAGTTCTACAGCTCCAGTTATGATCCAATAACCAAATTGTGTTTCAATTTGAATTCAACCAGCATCTTTTTTCTAAGCTTAGCCCTCTCTTAATTTGTCTTCTCAATTTTAGTAGTTAAACTCATCAAAAAATCCTTTAATTTATGTGATAGACCTGCATTTAAAATGAATACTTATCATAAATTAAAAATATCTTATATTATTAGACTTGTTATTATAAAACATGTTCTAGTTAAAGAATTATTGATACTTTAAATGCAAAATAATGATATAAAACCTTAATAAAAATATACTTTCAAGTATTAATTATTTAACTGTTGTGATCCGGTGTTGGTTGGGTGTATGAAGGAGGCTTTGGGCTTTGCGGTGGGATTCTAAAGAATTATCACTGCTGACAGGGGTATAAAGTTGTGGCGAGAAATAGTCTCTGAAGGCCATGCTTTGATGCTCCAGTGGGCTTGCTGAATTCACATCCTATAGGACAAGGCCCCGTTCTGCTTGGAGCTGATTTTGGGAAAGCTTGTTGGTAAAGAAACAGTGGTGGGCAGTACTAGGAGCCGCTATTTCTGGAAAGAGATCTTCAACAGCGATATGTAGCCGTTCTGTGTTGTCAGTGGCATTTATTGTGCCCGGAAAGCTATGATCGTAGACCTCACATGTCCCATGTGGGCTGTGCTTGCTTTCCTCCAGCGTGTGTGCCTTGTCATCAGCTCCAAAATTCTTATCAGCAATAGCCAACCTGAAAATGTTGTTATCTCCTGCCAAGTCAAAAGCCAGGTCAGTGGACACTTCATCATCTGAGTTACTGTCAGCATCTTCTCCCTGAAGTAATGTGGTTTGAAATTCTGCCATAGAGTATGAAATACCTTTTGCCTCTGGATATCTTAAAGGGTCAATCTCATCCAGCTGAATGTGTACTAACTTGGAGTTTAGCATGAGATCTATAGAGTCGTGGATCTCCGGCAAGTGAGTACCTATAAGGATTTTCATGCTGTGAAGTTCAGATATTTTTAGTACAAGCAGCAAATAAATGAAACAAAAACATGTCCTTTTCCTTTACATCAAAGTAAAACGTTTCCATATACAAGCAATACGTAGTAACCATTGCCATGAAACGATAACACGTTGCACTCACCCTCCATAACCCAATCAAATCAGCCTCAAACCTCTCATGCCCTCAAAGCTTCTATAAAAACTAGTCACAGACTCCTCAAAACGAAAGTGATACTGAAAACCCACTTCGTAATTTCAGAAGTTGTCCTCTTCATTAATTTTTCCTTTTCAATCCATTGCCAGCACTTGCTACCTCTCTTCTTTTCTTGCATTTCTTATTAATTGACCTTTGTGTTATTTTTATCTTGTCGGTAAATATTTCTTGCAATACATAATATATATGGCCGGTGGAATCAGCATGCCGATGTGTGTCCAATGTGGCAACACTAGCAACCGTTGCCGGTGTAAGGTGTTTGGTCCAACTGTTGGGTTCTTGGCATTTGCTGACGCGGCGGTCGTGGAATGGCCGCTAGGAGCCGTTGTTTATCTCTTTAAACGCATGAAGGGCTGCAGGATCATGGCCACTGTTGTTTACACACATGCAATACCCATCTAATGGTTGCTTTTGATGAGGGTTTTTCTGGTTGGTATTAAAAGAAATAAGAGGAGCAGAGAAACAGAGGAGAGGAAATTAATATGCCACACTGCTTCTCATTAGATTAGCTGATATAAATACAAAGAATTGTAAGAAACTAGAAGCTTATTCCTAAGGATAAATGTATAGCTTAAAATACAAATTCAAAATTTAAACAAACTGAAGCCGTGCATGATAAGGAATTATGAGACTTCTTTAATATGTCCCCTCAAGATTGGGGTAGTGTTACGAGACCAATCTTGGATTTAAGTTAAAGAAATCGAGACTTGCGAAGAGGTTTTGTAAGGTCGTCAACAAGTTGATCATCACTTGAAACATTAGAGACACGTAAAATGTCATTTTGAACCTCCTCACGATTAAAATGAAAATCAATGGCAACATGCTTCATCCTTGAGTGCAAAACTGGGTTTGAGCACAAATTGATTGCCCCGATATTGTCACAATAAATCACAGGTATCTGAGGCAGAGCAATACCAAGTTCTATCAAGAGAAACTTATCTAGTTAAGCTCTGCAGCTGCGGCAGCTACTAATCTGTATTCGAACCAACCGGGGGGGGGGGGGGGGGGCGGGGGGGGCGGGGGGGGCGC
>Ga0325410_1004098_pt1 | contig 16349 bp, 10 predicted proteins | sample PopdelMetagenome_16_FD_206182 | JGI IMG/M metagenome (GOLD analysis project Ga0325410, IMG submission 206182) | Populus deltoides microbial communities from Bellville, Georgia, United States - Xylem-PdIQD-R3 | ecosystem: Host-associated > Plants > Phyllosphere > Stem > Wood/Secondary xylem...
AGTATGGGCTGAAGACCCATATATATATATATATATATATATATATATATATATATATATATATCATTAAAATTATGGGCTTAAACAAATAGTTTTTGTTGAGCAGATGAACACCAAACATCTTAATTACTTCATTTTCATAAATAATAATAATAATCTCATTACAATATACTTTAACAATTAAGAGTTTTCAGCACGTAAATTAACACATTCCAAAATTTCTCAAATTGTTCTCCATTACAATATACTTTGAAATGTTGGCAAGACATTCCATTCGATGTACATATCATTTGACCTTTCTACAAGGTCAAATACAAAAACATCTAGCCCGAAACTATAAGTATATTCATGTTGGCCTTATCTAGGTCGGAATAAAACCCCTTACAAAGAAAGGCTTAAACACCTCCATTTTAGTTGTCCTCCGTGATGCTAGATTTCAAAACTTCCAAGATTCCCTCCTCAGTTCTATTGAGTCTAGCCTTTGTAGTGGTCCGGTGTCATTTGACTGTTATCCAAACATAACCATATCCCTCAAAGACAAAAATATCTTGCAAAGTATGTTACTACAAATAAAGACCCATAATTATGACATGCTCGAAGGATCTATCCTTGTTGCTCTCATATTCAAAATCCATTACAAAGCCATCTTCTTAGCCTTTGCCATCAAACACAAATTCCAATCTAAAAAAGGAAAAACACTCCTACTACAAACAGATTTATCCCGCTCAAATACTGTTGTCCCAAAAGCAATCCAATGGAAAAACATATCCCTGCTAGAAGATTGGATCCTCGAAGGTACAACACAACCAAAACTACCACCACCACTTTAACCCAATGTCCAAATTAAAAATATTACCCAATACACAGATGGAAAAGTCAAACTGTCTTTCCATCGACACTCTACAAGTTCCAGATTCTCAGAAACCTCTTCCTCTTCCAGTATAATAGATCTGGGCAGAATTTTCAAAATCCCTTCCGTTATCAATATCCCTTATCATGCAAACCTTCCTAGAAAATCTACATCTGACATCCCTTCTACCAATTTCCAAAATGCATACTATACCATATATATACCAAAACCAGTTTATATAAACCTTGAGCAACCATCTCCTCCAACTTCACCAACTTTTTCAGGTGTTACTGAAAACATCTAAAATAAGCTGAATGTTTTGACTTCAGAAAAGCATTTTGTCATAAACAAACCTCTTCTCAAAAGATATTTTATGGTGATCATAATATGGAAAAACGATCTTGGTTTTTTCAACATTTCCTCCAACAGAGGAATGATATTCAAAAACAATTTTATGCTTACATTGAGACCCATAACGTGTAAATTTTATTCTTTGATTGGTTTGAATTCCGTTTTGTTTCAGCACAACATATTCCATATCCATTTGCATCTATTAAACATGTCCTATTACAACCCGTTCAAAAACCCCTATATGGACTCTCACCAGTGGACCAACAGTTGAGTCAGATCATCCACCTTTACGCAACATACAATTTTTTTATAGAGATCAAACAGTTGATGCAGCCCCATACAAATTACCTGGTAAAGATACCCTCACAAATACCAAACATATCATCCAACAAAACAATTTTACAAATACCAACCTCCATACCATTGGTAAACAACTTACCAGATTAGAAAAACAAATACAAAAAAACCCAGCCCACTTCATAACTGATAAAACCCCAATCGACCTTAAACTCAAAAACCCATTATTCAAACCATATTAAGTTACTCAAACGAGCCAAGCACAAATTCAAGAAAATCAAACAGATTTTCTTAGAGCCATTAAAATACACTTACAAAACCTTGATCGGACAACCTTGACTGTCCCAGAAACACCTCAACAATCTAACCCTTCATCCTCTACAAATTAGGTTAATACTCTAAAAAATAACCCCTTATCAACCTCTGATACAAACACCGTTCAAGAATAACCTCTTCAACTAAACAGACTCACCTGGCAAGCTCCCAAAACAACCATTGCTCCAGATATTTTCATATCTACCGAACCAACTGTCATCAGCCAACATAAATATAATTCATCTTCCCTCTATGAATGGAACATAGATGGCATGTCCGAATATAATATCCTAAACACCCTCCAACAAATGACCATGGCAGCTAATGCCTATAAAACTCAAACAGGAACCTCAGATAAAGTCATAGCCGAACTTTTTATTGCAAGCTTCTCTAGCCAACTTAAAGGATGGTGGAATTACCATCTCACTGAAACGGATCACCTACATATTCTAAACTCTGTACAAACCTATGAAGACCAAACACCTATCCTTGACCCTTCAGGAAACACCATCCAAGATGCTATGTCTACCCTCATCCTTACCATCTCCTTGCATTTTGTTGGAGATCCTTCTTATTTGAAAGATAAAAATGCTAAACTTCTCTCCAACCTTCGGTGCAAAAAACTCAATGACTTTCAGTGGTACAAAAATACCTTCCTTACTCGAGTTATGCTTCGAGAAGATTCAAACCAACCATTTTGGAAAGAAAAATTCCTTGCAGGATTACCAATCCTCGTAGGAGAAAAAGCCCGAAACAAAATTAAAGATACCTTTACAACCAAAACTATACCATATGACCAGCTTACATATGGTGAACTTGTAAGCTTCACACAAAAAGAAGGTCTTAAGATCTACCAGAATCTCAAACTCCAAAAACACCTAAAGTGAGAAATGAAACGGACCAGATAGGAACTTGGAAGTTTCTGTCACCAATTTGACCTTTCCACCAAAAAACCCCTCCTGCAGTGAAACCAGCTCACAACCCAAAAGATATTCGAAACACAAGCCCCCTTATAAACGATCGGCCCATACATACCGATAACAATTTCATCCCAAACCAGATCAACCTTACTACAAATTCAATAAACCCCATAGACCTTTCCAGTTAAAACCCAAACCAAAATTTGACCCCAAAAACATTACATGTTACAAATGTAACCAGAAAGGACACACATCTAGTTTTTGCAAAGTCAATACCAAACTTTATGAGCTCCAAATAGATGAAGATACCATTAACCAAATACAAAATCTTTATCTTGAAGCCACAAACACTGACCATTCTCCTTCAGACACTTCTGAAGAAAAATTTCAAATTGATGAAATAGCAACCACTAGTGCTACTTCAGATGCCTATACAGACTCCAAACAAGTTAACGTCCTAACTTAAGATCAAGAATTCATTCTTGAGGCTATCAAACGACTTGATGATCCTCATCTTCAAAAAACCTACTTGGATAGACTATTGAAAGATTTTAACCAACTAGAGCACCCTCTATATAACCCTCCAAACCGCTCTCTACTACCTTCTACCAGTACCAATACTTATGACCTTACAAAGATTCTTAACAAAAAGAAGTCCAAAACCACAGTCACCATTCCAAAATTATATTCTAAGATTAAAACTCTTAAATCCAAATTACAAACCTTGAAACAAGCCCAACAGAAAGACTTTGCCATATTACAACATCTCTTGTCTAAAACCAGAAAGCCCTAAACCTTCTACAAAACTCATGTCTTCCACCATCCAAGCTGCCAAACTTGTCAAATCATGGTATGAGACAGTTATTAAAAAAGAAGAACCTACAAAACCATCAGAGGTCCAACCCGACACAGTTCAACATTGGGTTGACACCATCTCTAAAGCACCAAAATTACTCCTGGCATTACAAAATGTTTTGTAAATCATGTAAATAGAATTGTTTTTCAAGAATCAGTGCATTGATATGATATGTATGTATGGAACATACTTTAATTAAATTTAAATTTCTAGTCTTAAATTTTTCTAGGAATGGAAAAACAAGTTTGATGCCATTGATTTCAGTAGTAATACAATCATGATGTGCTTGATATGGAGTGATCATGTCAATAAATAGAGTGTCAAGAATGATGGTATGGTTTATCTCTTTTGTAACAACAAAGAATGTTTTAAAAGAAATACCCATATATATATATATATATATATATATATATATATATATATTTTGCTAAGTCGGCATTGTCAACAACTAGATGATGTGCCGTTTACACTAATATTTTTAAAATAAAAACACCCCTTTTTCTCAACTATTTCTAACCTCAAAATACCTTAAAACATTACACACACACACACACACACACACACCTAAATAAACCAATTTATGACTTCAAAGTAGCCAAAAATTAGTTAGTAAACAAAAGATCAACTCCAATTGTTGCTTGAGTAGAATTTTTTTTGTTAAATTTTGTATGATCCATAAAGTAATATTCAAAAAAATTGAACAAAATAAAGGATGTGGACTTTTCACTATAGTAATCGACATAATTTACTATGATATTACTATTTTGTTATGGAGTAGAAAAAATAATGGTCTCAGTTGTGGGGGGTGTTTGTGTCTTTTCACATAGGTTTATATGTAATTCTTGGGTTATAAGAGGCTTTTTAATATTTTTATGTTTAATTTTTTATTTTTTATTTCAAAAAGTTGTTAACACGTGTTTAACATGCGTTAATGCATTAATGATATCCACAGTCTTTACGCAGCATGTACGACATCACCTTATGGTCAAACTTGTCCTTTAATCGTGTCCTTAGAAGCGTCACTGCATCCTCTACCTCTTTTTGTGCCGCGTGATGGTGGATTATGGACAGTTTATCACCAATGGTTGTTTTGTTTTTCATTTCTTCTTTTCTGTCTCTTCCAAAGAAAGTGTATGTCTATCCTTTTTTCTTTTTATTTTTCAATTTAGTCCTTATGTTTCTTATTGCTTATTTTCATACGTGGCCCTTTAGAAATTTTTGTTATGTTTTTTATTTAGTCCTTAAATTAATAATGATTTGTCATATATTACTTTTTTCAATTTACTCTTTATTTTTTTGATTTCTGATTTTTTCTTGGTACTTTTGTTAAGGTTTTATTGATTTTTAATTTCATCATTCAATCAAAGTTTATGTTGTTTTATTTTTTTCAATTTAGCCCTCATTCTTTTGATTTTTTTTTCCTTTTGTTAAAGTTTTTTTCTTTTCAATTTAACCATCCAATCTAATTTTTTTATGCTCTCTAAATTATTTTTATTTAAATTTTCATCCTCATTCTTTTATTATAATTTTTTATGTGATTAATTTTTTGCTTGTTTCATCCTTTGATGTTTAATTTGTTCGGTATTGAGCTCTGTAATTTTTTCATTTGTCATGCTTTCCATCTAATGACAAGGGTCATGAGTTTTAAAAGTTAATACGGTTAATGATTTTTTTTCCTCATTTTCTTTATGATTTTATCATTCTACATTATTTTTTAAAACAAAAATTTGGTTATCTTCAATTTTTTTAATCGGTTTATCCCGGTCTCATGATTTAGACCACAAGTTTTGCAATTCTTTTTTGGATAGAGGTTTTTAAAAAAAACTATATACCTTTTTGTATTTAATTTTTGAAGAATGATTTTTTAATCTTTAATAGATAAGCTTTATTTTATAAAAAAGTAGTTCTTTTGAAATAATATTTCTAATATGTTTGGCCTTGCATAATATTTTTTTTTTTCTTTTATGTTATTCACTCAGCTTCATATGCGTTTCTTTTTTTATTATCTTTTATTAATTGTAAAAAAAAAATTCAGTTTGACACAAATAAGTACGTGTCTCATTTTATGAGATCAAATATCTTGACTATATTTATTTGTTATTTTTTTTTCTAGTTTCTCTTTTAGTAATTGCTATCAACTTTTTTTTTTTTGTTAATTTACATAGATAATTATCAATTTATTTGATTATATGCTTGGATAAGTTTTTTGATTTACATTTTAAATTTTTTATGTAAAAAAAATATTAAAATAGCTTTTATACTCAGGGTTTTTTTTAAAAAATATTTACGGCCCGCAGTCAAACACGAGTCCTATAGCTAAAATAAAATAAATAGAGAAATGTGCTTAGTGACAGACATGAGTATTTTGTTCTAACCAATTCTGTACACTTGAGTTAGAATAGATTTCTGGGATTTAATTACTGCAGTGTCATTTACAATCATAGAAAAAGATTGAACACCTTCAAGATACATCTCACCAACATTATCATGAATAGAAAGCATTATCATTTGAAATCCCAGAGAATTTTTGCAAAACTTGTTTTATTTCAACATCCTGAAATGATATAACATCCCGAATCCTCTTCCAAACATGTACATAATGACTGACATCTAATTAATTGCTGTAAATTACAGCTCAATTGAATTTCTTTGTCTGTTTAATACATTTAAAAAATTAAATTAAATAAGCACCTGCTACTTCTTCAAACTGCTGGATCATATGATCATCATTTTTTATTGGCGAAAATAAATAAATAAAGGCAAATCAAAAAGGTGTTCGAAAGGGGTGTTTAGTTCGATGGAATGAATTTCAAAGATGGTTTTCGTTATAAGCTTCGATTTGCAGGACAGGATCTATATAGACACCAAATCCGAGTACATGTGTTTTGATTCAACATGAAGAAGGATGAGGTTTTGAGGAAGGTTACATCAAAGTGGGTGATGAAAAGGAGAGAAAGGTATATAGTTTTGGAGGGGATTAGAGCAGAAATTGATATGATAGATTTGCTTAGATTGTAAGAAAATGGCACCATCCATTCTTGTTTGACCCGTACTTTGAGGCTAACAAGTAGCCCCGGTGTTCTCTCATACCCAACCTAACTTCGAATTTTATCGTGTTCCTCACTGCACAAAGACCCACAACTCACACGGACCACCACATGGACATGCTCCTGCTGTAGCCTATAGGATAGAGACGCAGTCAAGGATTTCTTCAACTCTAAAAATTACTGCTTCTAGTTATCCTTCAATCCTAAACCCTCACGCTAATGGCCATGTTCCTGCCCAACAAACATTCGTTTCAAATCTCCATTGCCTAAAATCCATGGCAACTAGCCCCATATTACTCATACATGAATTTGGTGCTTTCCTGTATGGATGTGCTGAGATTTGTATTTATAATGTAAGAGTCTTATCATGTGTGAAAAATAAAATTCCAAATAAGTTCATTTTATTCTTTAAAATTTAAATTTGATTAAGAATCAAATTTGAAAGCGGATATCTATCATTATCTTGATGATAAGGATAGAATTATAAAAGTACATTGTAATTTCTAGTTTTTGTGCAAGTTAAAAAATTACACTTCTCCGTGAAATAAATCTTTAATATTTTAATTTTACATTTTAACCCCTATAAAATTAAATTAAAAGCTAACGGGCTAAAATTGGGTTATAACAAGTGTCATCGATTAATATTAGACTAAAAAAGAAACCAATACTTTTATTAAACACTTAGGTGTCATCAATGAATATTAAACTACATTAACTTAAAATAAAAGCATATTCCAAAATTCAAAGGAAGGGCTACTTCCTGTTAATATTCAAAATAATAGTTTGTTATGAATATATTTATCTTGATTATGACATGTTAATAACAAAATATTTTTTTGTTGTGATTTAAAAAAAAATATATTTTTTTTTTAAGGCTTTTGGTGTGTTGGCCTTTTTAAAGCTTTTTAATGTGGGTTGAACTCTTGATGAGTTTTTATAAATAAGTTGCAAAACCCTATATAGATGCATGCAAGAATGAGTATTGATTTTCTACTATTTGAAGTAAAAGTCCATGTCAATACATATTGTTGAATAGATTCATATTCATACACAAAGAAAAACATGTTGCAATTTTAATGATAATAATGAAATCACCAAGAACATGAAATGAAACAACATGCAAAATTTAAAGGATTTGACTAAATGCATTCTAACACAAATATCAATCTAATAAACATTGTTCAATCCCAAAACCTCATCGAATCAATTGTAAAACAGGATGCATGATTTATGGACTTAGCTAACATCACTCAAGCAATAATATCAATATAATAAAAATTATTCAATCCTGCAAATTTCTCCATAAAACATGTTAAGATCATCAATAAAGCAAGATGAATTATTCAATAAAGGTTTAAGGTTTGAAATGGATCTATTAGGGGTGGCTGACTAGAAAGAAAAAGGGCTGGAATAGTGGGGTAAGTGCTAGATAGTGTTGTTATTGTTGTTATGAAGTAATATTGTTGTTTCTTATACAATTTATGGCTGGATTTAGAGCATTGAAACCATATAATTTGGAGTTGGATCCTTAAAACAATGTTTGATATCTACCTTTAAGATTTCCAATGCATCTAAGCTTGCTTTTACTTTTATTTACTTCTAGAAAGATGCCAAAAACTAAAACAGGATTCGAGCTACAATGAGCTTCTAGATAGATTTTAACTTCTCTATTTAGGCTATGCTTTGAGATTTAAAATAGAAGAACTAGGATTTACACTCTTCATGAAAGTTTTATACCTATGTCTTATCTTTCCATTAAGATAAATAAAACCTAAAACCAAGGTGTGTAGCTCTAATTATGATCTAAAAAACTAGCAGTGTTTGAAATAGAGTTTGAGCTATAGTGAATTTTTGAATAGATTTTGACTTTTCTATTTTGGCTATGATTTGAGTTTTAAAATGGTAGGATTGAGTTTTGTACTCTTCATGAAAGTTTTAGGTATATATTTTATCTTTATCTCTAGTAATGACCCAAAAACCGAGCAGTGATCTGATTTTGATAGACTTTTCAAGGCTATTTTGTAGGGGTTGTAGTTGAAGTTTTCTGGTGTATAGTGATGTTTGGAGGGTGGTTCTAAGGTAGAAAAATAAAGGAGAGAGGCTGGAAAAATATATGATGTGGTGCTAGAAACGGTGAAGAGGGAGATGGGTTTTCACCTTGGTGAGAAGTGGAGAGTTAGTTGTTTTCTCTGTTTTTGTCTTGTGGCTATAATTTTTTTCTTAATTTTCAACATAATTTCTCTTCTTTTCCTCTCTTTATCTCTTAGTGGCTAGGGTTTTTGGTGGAAGAGAAGAGGTTATGGATTTTATGTGAGAGAGATAAGGTTAGGTTTCATGTGTGATAGCTCCCCTTTTCTCTACAATTCAATCAAGTATTTATATCCCATAAATTTTGTCTTCTTTATAGTTACATTGATCTCTAAGTAGCTTAATTTTGTTTTGGTCCCTCATTTCTCTTGTTTTGCACTTCAGCCCACTCGACTTTTGTCATTTTCTTTGTTGATTACTTGGTCCTCAAGCCACTCCATTTTATCTTGATCCTTTATTTTTATTTTTCCGCTTTAATCCTTTGTCTATTTGGCTTTCTATTTTGATTTTCTTGTATTTTTTATGTTTTGGTTCTTTTTCAAAAGACAATGTTAACGCCAGTTCAATAAGAAAATTAATCAAGTATTATCAAATGAGCACATTAATAGTCAAAAAGCGTCGAAAATATATTTTTGGGTTTTTTTATTTTTTTGAGGAGATACAACAAAATAAAATTGTTGAAAATTACAAAATGGACATGCGAACAATTGAAATGCATTGAAAACAACTTCTTTTTTTATTTTTTTTAAGTTTTTACTTTTTTTGGATTTTTGAAAATATTTTGGAATTGGGCTTAAATATTGGGTTATAATAATAATAATAATAACACGTCTTAATCTCAATTTATTTAATTTTTTTTAAGAGATTCAAGTTTTACCAATATTATTTGTGTTCTACTTAGAATTTAAACAATTATTCTTCATTATTTGATAGTGAGCACACTGTCAGTTTCAAAACTAAAAGTATTTCATAGCTCCTCATTTCCTTTAAAGAAATTATTTTTTAAAAAAATAATCACTCAATCTAAAAACTATACAGTTATCTTATATCCCATATTAAATTTTTTTTAGATAACTTTTTTATTCGAAGGAATATTTAATGAAAGGGACAAGTATTGAATAAAAAAAATTATATTTGGTTAGGAAAGTGAATTCAAAATTCAAAATTATCTCTATCTCAAATACATATAAAATCAGTGAAGTTTATGTAAGATAAAAATGGATATTGTTGGTATATTTAAATAAAAAGGTTAATGTAACATACCAGATTTACAAATCAGAATCTCCACTTGAATTACAAACTTCTTTGATGTTGTATGAAACAAAAAAAAAGACCAATCTTGTTCTTTAAATGACTACTAGAGTCACCTAAATAAATAACATGTTACAAATTCTTAGAACTTTGATGGTGTTCTATAGAGAACAAACAAAGATATTGTGAGAGAGAATGTTTTCTGTTTTTGATTAACAAAAAAAAAACAATTTAGAAAGACCACTACCTATTAACCATTAGTATCCTTAGATAAATGGAGAGTTATAAGCTAATTAGGACTTTTTTCAAACAAGAGTCTTAGATTAAGTTGGCTCTCCAAACTTAATCCTAATAAAGCTAGACTTTATCTTCTAAATAGAATACCCATGTGGACATTCATCTACATCTCTTACTTGTACATATTAGGCATTCTAAACCATAACCTCATTCTTATGATGAGGTAGCTCTTTTGTTCTCCTTTTCATATGGGAAATGGTACGCGTGACCAAACAATAAAATCATAGGTAAGGATGTTATATTAAGTCACTATCAAAATCAACATAACATTATAACTCTATATCTCGTTTATATCCCAAACTAAATAATCACACTAGATCAAGCATCTTTGATCCCTCTTAGATAATATTAAGAGCTACACATGAACTCTCACTATATGTATTTGTACTTATGACTATGTCAAATATATTTATCTAACATAATCATTCGGGCAATAAGTCATAAATCATTAGGGCGATTCAAATAGTTTTTCCTTAGCCCCTTATGTCAATTAATTTTGACTTAATTGTTTTCTTATACATGCATCGTTGGACTATTTGATTTATAGCTCTTGGATAACTTACTAAAGTAGCAACGTCAAATCTCTACATCATGGCATAGTTCTAAGTTCTGGATGGTATAATTATGAATTCATAAAAGAATTACAGGACTCACATAATGATAGAAAAGGGATAAATTCTATCACTTTCTTTTACGATCGATGTGCATACAATATGATACTATATGCTATGGTAGAGCTCCCACTACAAGGAATGTCATGCTTATACACCATACAAACCTAGGCTTAAAAGCTAAAAAATTGCTCCTAACCTCAGCATCTTAAGACAATCACTCTTCTAGTGCCTTATTGAAATTCTCACATTCGGCTATTTAAGAGGCTTTATAGAGATCTGAACCTCTCTATTTTTTACTTATAAGTCTCATCTTAACTCTAAGTTAGAAGACATAAAATAACAAGAAATATTTCTTTGTTAGCTCACTAAGAGCTAAGCATATCATAAGCATTATAAAAATGCATCTTATGATAGGAATACATCTCGTCCTATTTGCTTTCTCAACAATAGGGCAATTTCTTGTGTGAGAATGATAATTATTACCTGGTAACATTTACATTTAATATGATATTGTGTACTAATTTAAATTAACAATAATTATGCAAGAAGAATACTCATAAACCATTAATGCATAAAAGGCCCACAATGTCCAATCATGTAAAATACAAGCTTATCAAATCCTATATAATCCTAAACCTCTGACATGCCTAAAAAAGATGTCTCTTAGGAGAGGTTTAATAAATGAATCAGCAACCATCTCATGAGTAGAGATATGCTTAAGGAAAATTTGACCCTATGCAATGATGTCTTGAATAAAATGGTTTTTGGTACCAATATGCTTTGATTTGCCATGATATGAGATCCCTTGCATAAGCTATTACATAAGTGTTGTCATAATAAATAATAACATCATCTTCTATAAATACTGTAACATTCAAGCTATACAAGAATCATCTAAGACAGATGGCCTCCTAGTCAGTGGCTACGCAAGCAATATATTCTAAATCCATCATAGATAGGGAGACATAGATTGCTTTATATTACACCATGAAATGACCCCACCTCCTAAAATAAAAACATATCCTGAGGTGGATTTCCTACATCTGTATTAATAGATACATCAACATCTCTATATCTGATCAATTTGAGATTTCCACCGTGGTAGCATAAGGAAAGATTTATTGTTCCTTCTAGATATTGAAAAATCCTTTAACTATTTTCGAATACGCAATACCAAGATTACTTGAATATCTACTAACCGTGCCAACAACAAAATATATATTAGGTCGAGTACACATTATTGCGTACATCAGACTACCAATTGCACTTGAATAAAGAACATTTACTAGTTGCTTTTTCCATTCCTTTATCTTAGGATATTGTTTAACACTAAGAGCATGACTCTTTACAATTGGAGTATCAACGAGTTTAGAATTACACATACAAAATCATTCTAAGATTCTTTTAATGTAATTCTTTTGAGATAAACTTAAAACTATCTTAGATTGATCCCTTTGGATCTTAACTGCCAATACATAATATGCATGGCCCATGTCCTTCATCTCAAATATAGAGGACAACGACTTTTAAGTGAATATAATGAACTTTAAATCATTTCCAGCTAATAAAATATTGTTTATATATAAAGGAAGGATAAGAACTTTTTTCTCAACCTTTTTTACATACACACAATTATCTTTCTTGATCATCACAAAACCAATCAAAATAATAGTTTAGTGAAACCAGTGATACCATTGCCTAGATGATTGTTTTAGGCCATAGATAAAACATTTGAGGCCGAAAACTTTGCGTTCTTTTCCTTCTACCATAAATCCTTTTAATTGATCCATATAAATCTCTTTGTCTAGTTATCTATTAAAAAATGCAGTCTTTACATTCATGGAGTAACTCCCTATTTAAATGGGCGATAATAGCAAGAATAAAATGAATGAAAACAAATCTCACCACATGAGAGAATGAATGTGTCATGTTAATTTATTCCCTCTTTTTAGGTATAGTTTTTTACCATCAAATGAGCCTTGTACTTATTTATTGATCCATTTATCCTGTGTTTAATCTTAAAAACCCATTTATTTCCTATAGATTTACGGTTAGGTTGAAGTTCTTATTTTTAGAAATGGGGAATGTAGTTCTGCTTTTGATAAATCTGTGATTTCAAATGCTACAGATTAATTTGTTTGATCAAGAATAGAAAGCAAAGTCTATTTTGAACAGTTTTGTCCAGCTAAAAGTTTTGTTTGAAATAAAATCTGCTTCGTTAGAAAACGAAGTTCAACAGAGCAAAGAGGAAAGAGAAAGGAATAAATATATATGTCCTATGTGAATCAAAATTATTTCAGTGGTGACCATTTTCCAAAAGATGTTAGTATTGGTGCTGTGGCTGGGATGATTGCTTTGATGGTGCTTAATCCTAGTGCAGAAGAAAAAAAAATGCTCATAGAGGTGTCTCATGAACTCATAGTTATTATTAATCTGATGCATCTTGAATATTTCAGTTTTTAAATAAAATATAATGATAAATTATTATTATTATTATTTTGCATCATAGAGGTGTCTCATGAACTCATAAAGCTCAAGGAAAGTGTAAAATAGAGTAATTTTTTTCTTAATTTAATGATAAAATTGTAATATTTAATATAAAAACTTTTTAATCATTAAATAAAAAATAATAACAGTCTTGGAATTAATAAAATATCTTTTTGTTGACTTTTACGAGTTACAAAGTTTGTGATATATAATTTTTCAATAAAATGAATTAATCTATAGAACGCTAAAAATAATTTTACATAGAAATGCCAAGCGTTAATTTTTCAATAAAATTAATTAATCTATAGAATACTAAAGATGATTTTACATAGAAATGCCAAGCGTTACTAAAAAAAAAATAAATCACAAATACTATTAATTTTAAGATGGAATCAAATTAACTCTAAAAAATATAGCTTAACTGGTCAGGCTTTAAGTTTGCTTTTTAAAGATCACTAATTCGAGTCCTACGAACCTCAAGACCATTAAAAACTTACATAATCGTTAACTTCAGGATCTATAAAATACACGTAAACTAACCCAGACATCCACGTTAATTAAAAAAAATAGGTGTTTTTCTTATTATAATATTTTGTTGGGCATAGCTAGTTTACACATGCAAATCAGCTCCTCCACCGTTTGATGAAAAATAGGTGAAATTTCAAATTAGTCTCTAACGTATTATCCAATTCTCAATTCAGTCCTAAAACTAAACATTGTAGCAGCTATATCTAAAATGTTTCAGACATCGGCGTTTTATAGCAACAAAAAAACAAACATTGATCTAATGAAAGTACCCAGTAGACATATGTCTGAAACATTAGGAACCTGTTTTGTCACTCAAAATTAGGCACTAAATTGAGATTTTTCCCTTTAAAATAAAAATGGGGGAAATGAAAGTACCCAGTAGATAAATTAGGGGTCCTCTAACGTTACTGGCTTACTGAACATGGGAGAAATTACGGTAAGCTACTCTCGTTTTGTACAGCTACTCTCTTTCTCATCTGCTCCTCTCAAATTTGCATTACAGTTGGTCATCTTCTATTTTTTGTTTCTGATTTACAAAAAAGATTAATGGGCATGTCAAAATCCTTAAAACACCAACTATCAGAAATTATACAAGGAAGAAAACTGAAGAAAAACCAGCTACCATAGACATCAAACAAAATATAAAAACAGAAATGAGGGCCAAACTTCATGGTGCATAGATGCCTACCAAGTTAAATTCCAGAAAACAAGAACATGAATATAGATGGCAGGATCATTGAATCAATCCCCTTTTGATCGGAAATGAAAAGGAGATAACAGAGCCGATAAGAGGACTTCAATGATGGTAGAGAAGCACCCAATCTTACATAGAAAAGATATACAAATGGTTTTTATAATGAAAAGCTCTACCTGCTCAAGTAAGTTGATGAAATCTTTACCATGTCTGATCTGTTCCATGAAGCAAAATTCCGTCTCATAATCAGCAGAAGGAGCCATCCCCTTAATTTAAAACAGTCAACTTTGATTTGTTATTTGAGAGAGTCCATCCTGCAAAACAAAGAAATAGGCCATCTCTAAAACGACAAATATCATGAACAAAAGCCTTTGTCAACCAAAAGGGCTCCTGTTGCAGTTTTTCATTTATTTGGTTTGCACACATTAGTCTTTCTTTTTTCTTTGACATAAGTTCTTTGACTCCAGAAAACTTTCAAAAGATTATCAGATCTTTGTTTTCATACATCAGCAATCGTACTGTCTACTGCAGCTTCTTTCCTGTTCTTGTAACGAGCAACATGCTCCTGATAATTTTCAAGCTCTTTCTCCAATTTCTCAATGAACTGACTTGTATGCTCAAGTGACTGCTCGTACCTATATTTTTCCAGGGCCTGCAATTTTCAAAAGGAAAACCACTATAACGCCAGTAATTGAGTATTGACAAGATAAAGTAATACCTAGACATTCACTGCACAGGATTAATGGGTGGTCAACAAGCCAACAAATAATCTTTATTACCAAGAATTGATTCATGTAACCATGACAAAGACATTGCTAACTTTATTAAGAAGATGAGTTAAAATTAACCGTGTTTTCCGATGGCCAACAGTACATATTTTCCCAAAAAAAAATTAAAAAAATATAAAACTAAATGGTTGGCTTATAGACTATCTTCAAGAATTTTTAAACAAAGAGATTTCGTCAAATACAAAATTCCAGATGATTCAAAAACCATACATGAACTATACACTAAATTCCCTTTCAAGGAACCACCTCCTAAATACACAATGATGCTATGTCAAATGTGTTGTCGCTACTAACAAAATAACCTGACCAAATAATATGCTGCCACCTACAACACAGGCCTTTTCCCCTTGGCAAGAGATCAAGAATTTTCATCAATTCACTTCCTATGCTTGGATCACTATAACAGATTAAGCCATTCAAGTGCCATTCAGTTATCCAAACCATTCAAAATAACAAAAACTTGATTCCTCCCGGTTCATTGAGATTTTGGGGCCAAAAAAGCAAAAAGAATGAAAAGGCAAAGCCCTGATGAGACGTTCCTCGGGAAATGTTGTGTGAACGCTGAAAATACTTTCCCCATAAGAGAATGACAGTTGCATCAGTCTATCCCACCATAATAAGCCAAAACCTTTTAAAAGTCTCACCTAATGCAAACTACAACCTTCTGAAATTTGAATTGTTTGCAACCTTCTGAAAATCAAATCCTCCCACACTAACCTTCACCACATGCCTACAAAGACTAGTATTTCCTCAGGAAATTGTGTCCAAGCTGAAAATACTTTCCCCATAAGAGAAAGACAATTGCATCAGTCTATCCCACCATAAAAGCCAAAACCTTTTAAAAGTCTCACCTAATGCAACCTACAACCTTCTGAAATTTCAGTTGTTTGCAACCTTCTGAAAATCAAATCCTCCCATGCTTACCTTCACCGCCGCATGCCTACAAAGACTAGTATTTCCTCAGGA
>Ga0325410_1004099_pt1 | contig 16349 bp, 16 predicted proteins | sample PopdelMetagenome_16_FD_206182 | JGI IMG/M metagenome (GOLD analysis project Ga0325410, IMG submission 206182) | Populus deltoides microbial communities from Bellville, Georgia, United States - Xylem-PdIQD-R3 | ecosystem: Host-associated > Plants > Phyllosphere > Stem > Wood/Secondary xylem...
TCCTTATGAATTCTAAATCAAAATTCATTTTATGGAGGTCATCTTTTCCATTATATATCATTATTTATCTATTATTTCAAATCTTGGTTTCCATTACTCATTGAAATATTACCACTTTCAGTCTTACATTTACATGAGGGTTTCCGCATCTGCATATTTAAATTATAAATTTCCAAAGTTTCACATAAACGAACTGCTATGACTGGTGACGCATGGATTCGACAGCCCAAACAGCCCCTAGGGACTCAGAAATCATCAACGAACTACTGTCACGTGCAACAGTTGCATTCAACAGCCAAACAACCCCTAGGGACTCAAAAATCATCAATGAAATATTGTCACGGGTGACTGATGGATTCCACAACCAAACAGCCCCTAGGGACTCATAAATCATCAACGAACTGCTGTGACGGGTGACGCATGGATTCGACAGCCCAAACAGCCTCTGGACTCATAAATCATCAACGAAATGCTGTCACGAGTGACTGATGGATTCCACAGCCAAACAGCCCAGAGGGAGTCATATATCATAAACGAACTGCTGTGACGGGTAACGCTTGGATTCGACTACCTAAACAACCTCTAGGGACTCAGAAATCATCAACAAACTACTGTCTCGGGTGATAGTTGAACTCGACAGCCCAAATTGCCCCTAGGGACACATAAATCATCAACGAAATGTTGTCACAGGTGACTGATGGATTCCAAAGCCACACAGCCCCTAGGGACTCAGGAATCATCAACGAACACCTGTCACAGGTGATAGTTGGATTCGACAGCCCAAACAGCCCCTAGGGACCCATAAATCATCAACGAACTGCTGTCACGAGCGACAGTTGCATTCGACAGCCCAAACAACCCGTAAGGACTCATAAATCATCAACGAACTGCTGTCACGGGTGACGCATGGATTAGACAGCCCAAACAGCCCCTAGGGACTCATAAATCATCAACGAAATGCTGTCACGGGTGATGGATGGATTATACTGCCCAAACAACCCCTAGGGAGTCAGAAATCATAAACAAACTGCTGGACGGGTGACGCATGGAGTCGACAGCCCAAACAGCCCCTAGGGACTCAAAAATCATCAATGAACGGCTGTACTGCTGTGACTGGTGATGCATTGATTCGACAGCCCAAACAGCCTCTAGGGACTCAGAAATCATAAACGAACTGCTGTGACGGTTACGCATGGATTCGATAGCCCAAACAGCCCCTGGGGACTCAGAAATCATCAACGAACTGCTGTGACGTGTGACCATTGCATTCGACAGCCCAAACAGCCTCTAGGGACTCAGAAATCATCAACGAACTGCTGTGACGGGTGACGCATGGATTCGACAGCCCAAACAGCCCATTGGGACTCAAAAATCATCAACGAACTGCTATCACGTGTGACAGTTGCATTCGACAGCCCAAACAGCCCCTATGGACTCATAAATCATCAACGAACTGCTGTCATGAGTGAGGGATGGATTCGACAGCCCAAACAGCCCCTAGGGACTCATAATTCATCAACGAATTGCTGTCTCGGGTGACGCATGGATTCGACAGCCCAAACAGTCCCTAGGGACTCAGAAATCATCAACGAACTCCTGTCACAAGTGATAGTTGAACTTGATAGCCCAAACAGCCTCTAGGGACTCATAAATCATCAACGAACTGCTGTCACGAGTGAGGGATGGATTCGACAGCCCAAACAGCCCCTAGGGACTCATAATTCATCAACGAACTGCTGTCTCGGGTGACGCATGGATTCGACAGCCCAAACAGTCCCTAGAGACTCAGAAATCATCAACGAACTCCTGTCACAAGTGATAGTTGAACTCGACAGCCCAAACAGCCTCTAGGGACTCATAAATCATCAACGAACTGCTGTCACGTGGGACAGATGGATTTGACAGCCAAAACAGCCCCTAGGGACTCAGGAATCATCAAGGAATTGTTGTCACGGGTGACGCATGGATTCGACAGCCGAAACAGCCCCTAGGGACTCATAGATAATCAATGAAATGCTGTCACAAGTGATGGATGCATTCGACTGCCCAAACAGCCCCTAGGGAGTCAAAAATCATAAACGAACTGCTGTGGCGGGTTACGCATGGATTCAACACCCCAAACAGCCCCTAGGGACTCAAAATTCATCAACGAAATGCCGTCACGGGTGATGGATGGATTCGAATGGCCAAACAACCCTTAGGGACTCATAAATCATAAAGAACTGCTGTGACTGGTGATGCATTGATTCGACAGCCCAAACAGCCTCTAGGGACTCAGAAATCATAAACGAACTGCTGTGACGGTTACATATGGATTCGATAGCCCAAACAGCCCATTGGGACTCAGAAATCATCAACGAACTGCTGTGACGTGTGACCATTGCATTCGACAGCCCAAACAGTCGCTATGGACTCAGAAATCATCAACGATCTGCTGTGACGGGTGACGCATGGATTCGACAGCCCAAACAGCCCATTGGGACTCAAAAATCATCAATGAACTGCTGTCACGTGTGACAGTTGCATTCGACAGCCCAAACAGCCCCTAGGGACTCATAAATCATCAACGAACTGCTGTCACGAGTGAGGGATGGATTCGACAGCCCAAACAGCCCCTAGGGACTCATAATTCATCAACGAACTGTTGTCTCGGGTGACGCATGGATTCGACAGCCCAAACAGTCCCTAGGGACTCAGAAATCATCAACGAACTGCTGTCATGGGTGACGCATGGATTCAACAGCCAAAACAGCCCCTAGGGACTCAGGAATCATCAACGAAGTGTTGTCACGGGTGACGCATGGATTCGACAGCCGAAACAGCCCCTAGGGACTCATAGATAATCAACGAAATGCTGTCACCGGTGATGGATGCATTTGACTGCCCAAACAGCCCCTAGGGAGTCAAAAATCATAAACAAACTGCTGTGGCGGGTTACGCATGGATTCAACACCCCAAACAGCCCCTAGGGACTCAAAATTCATCAACGAAATGCCGTCACGGGTGATGGATGGATTCGAATGGCCAAACAACCCTTAGGGACTCATAAATCATAAAGAACTGCTGTGACTGGTGATGCATTGATTCGACAGCCCAAACAGCCTCTAGGGACTCAGAAATCATAAACGAACTGCTGTGACGGTTACATATGGATTCGATAGCCCAAACAGCCCATTGGGACTCAGAAATCATCAACGAACTGCTGTGACGTGTGACCATTGCATTCGACAGCCCAAACAGTCGCTATGGACTCAGAAATCATCAACGATCTGCTGTGACGGGTGACGCATGGATTCGACAGCCCAAACAGCCCATTGGGACTCAAAAATCATCAACGAACTGCTGTCACGTGTGACAGTTGCATTCGACAGCCCAAACAGCCCCTAGGGACTCATAAATCATCAACGAACTGCTGTCACGAGTGAGGGATGGATTCAACAGCCCAAACAGCCTATAGGGACTCATAATTCATCAACGAACTGCTGTCTCGGGTGACGCATGGATTCGACAGCCCAAACAGTCCCTAGGGACTCAGAAATCATCAACGAACTCCTGTCACAAGTGATAGTTGAATTCGACAGCCCAAACAGTCTCTAGGGACTCATAAATCATCAACGAACTGCTGTCATAGGTGACGCATGGATTCAACAGCCAAAACAGCCCTTAGGGACTCAGGAATCATCAATGAATTGTTGTCACGGGTGACGCATGGATTCGAGAGCCGAAACAGCCCCTAGGGACTCATAGATAATCAACGAAATGCTGTCACCGGTGATGGATGCATTCGACTGCCCAAACAGCCCCTAGGGAGTCAAAAATCATAAACAAACTGCTGTGGCGGGTTACGCATGGATTCAACACCCCAAACAGCCCCTAGGGACTCAAAAATCATCAACGAAATGGTGTCACGTGTGACAGTTGCATTCGACAGCATAAACAGCACCTAGGGACTCATAAATCATCAAAGAAATGCTGTCACGGGTGACTGATGCATTCCATAGCCAAACAGCCCCTAGGGAGTCATATGTCATAAATGAACTGCTAGGATGGGTGACGCAGGAGTTGACAGCCCAAACAGCCCCTCGGGACTTATAAATCATCAACGTACTACCGTCACGTGCAAGAGGTGCATTCAACAGCGCAAATAGCCCCTAGGGACTCATAAATCATCAACGAACTACTGTCACGGGTGACGGATGGATTCAACAGCCCAAACAGCCCCTAGGAACTCAGAAATCATCAACGAACTGCTGTGACGTGTGACTGTTGCATTCGACAGCCCAAACAGCCCCTAGGGACTCATAAATCATCAACGAACTGCTGTCACGGGTGACGCATGGATTCGACAGCCGAAACACGCCCTAGGGACTCATAAATCATCAACGAGATGCTGTCACGTGTGACAGTTGCATTCGACAGCCCAAACAGCCCCTAGGGACTCATAAATCATCAACGAAATGCTGTCACGGGTGATGGATGGATTCGACAGCCCAAGCAGCGCCTAGGGACTCAGAAATCATCAACGAACTGCTGTCACGTGCGACAGTTGCATTCGACAGCCCAAACAGCCTAGGGACTCATGAACCATCAACGAAATGCTGTCACGGGTGACTTATAGATTCCACAGCCAAACAGCCCCTAGGGACTCATAAATCATCAACGAACAGCTGTCACGGGTGATGGATGCATTCGACAGCGCAAACATCCCCTAGGGAGTCAAAAATCATAAATGAACTGCTATGACGGGTTACGTAAGGATTCGACACCCCAAACAGCTCCTAGGGAGTCAGAAATCATCAACGAACTACTGTGACGTGTGATAGTTGCATTCGACAGCCCAAACAGCGCCTAGGGGCTGCTAAATCATCCACGAAATGCTGTCACGGGTGATGGATGGATTCAACAGCCCAAACAGCCCCTAGGGACTCATAAATCATCAACGCAATGCTGTCACGGGTGACTAATGGATTCCACAGCCAAACTGCCCCTAGGGAGTCATATATCATAAACGAACTGTTGTGACGGGTGACGTATGGAGTTGACAGCCCAAATAGCCCTAGGGACTCAGAAATCATAAACGAACTGCTGTCTCTGGTGATAGGTGCACTCGACAGCCCAAACAGCGGTTAGGGACTCAGAAATCATCAACGAACTGCTGTCACGAGTGAGGGATGGATTCGACAGCCGAAACAGCCCCTAAGGACTCATAAATCGTCAACGAAATGCTGTCACGGGTTATGGATGCATTCGACTGCCCAAACAGCCTCTTGGGAGTCAAAAATCATAAACGAACTGCTGTCTCTGGTGATAGGTGCACTCGACAGCCCAAACAGCGGTTAGGGACTCAGAAATCATCAACGAACTGCTGTCACGAGTGAGGGATGGATTCGACAGCCAAACAGCCCCTAAGGACCCATAAATCATCAACGAAATGCTGTCACGGGTGACTGATGGATTCCAGAGCCAAACAACCTCTGGGAAGTCAAAAATCATAAACGAACTGCTGCTGAGGGGTGACGCATGGATTCGATAGCTCAAACATCCTCTTGGGATTCAAAAATCATCAACGAACTGCTGTCACATGTGGCAGTTGCATTCGACAGCCCAAACAGCCCCTAGGGACTCATAAATCATCGACGACCTGCTGTCACTCGTGATGGATGGATTCGACAACCCAAACAGCCCCTAGGGACTCATAAATCATCAACGCAATGCTGTCACGGGTGACTAATGGATTCCACAGCCAAACTGCCCCTAGGGAGTCATATATCATAAACGAACTGTTGTGATGGGTGACGTATAGAGTTGACAGCCCAAATAGCCCTAGGGACTCAGAAATCATAAACAAACTGCTGTCTCTGGTGATAGGTGCACTCGACAGCCCAAACAGCGGTTAGGGACTCAGAAATCATCAACGAACTGCTGTCACGAGTGAGGGATGGATTCGACAGCCGAAACAGCCCCTTGGGACTCATAAATCGTCAACGAAATGCTGTCACGGGTTATGGATGCATTCGACTGCCCAAACAGCCTCTTGGGAGTCAAAAATCATAAACGAACTGCTGTCTCTGGTGATAGGTGCACTCGACAGCCCAAACAGCGGTTAGGGACTCAGAAATCATCAATGAACTGCTGTCACGAGTGAGGGATGGATTCGACAGCCAAACAGCCCCTAAGGACTCATAAATCATCAACGAAATGCTGTCACGGGTGACTGATGGATTCCAGAGCCAAACAGCCCCTAGGGACTCATAAATGATCAACGAACTGCTGTCACGGGTGACGCATGGATTCGACAGCTCAAACATCCTCTTGGGATTCAAAAATCATCAACGAACTGCTGTCACGTGTGGCAGTTGCATTCGACATCCCAAACAACCCCTAGGGACTCATAAATCATCAACGAACTACTGTCACGGGTGACGCACGGATTCGACAGCCCAAATAGCCCTGGGGGCTCATAAATCATCAAGGAACTCCTGTCTCGGGTGATAGGTGCACTCGATAGCCCAAACAACACCTAGGGACTCATAAATCATCAACGAACTACAGTAACGGGTGACACATGGATTTGACAGCCCAAACAGCCCTTTGGGACTCAATAATCATCAACGAACGGCTGTCATATGTGACAGTTGCATTCGACAGCCCAAACAGCTCCTAGGGACTCCTAAATCATCGCCGAACTGCTGTCACGAGTGAGGGACGGCATCGACAGCCCAAAGAACCCCTAGGGACTCATAAATCATCAACGAACTCCAGTCACGTGTGACTGTTGCATTCGACAGCCCAAACAATGCCTAGGGACTCATAAATCATCAACGAACTGCTGTCACGGATGACGCATGGATTCGACAGCCCAAACAGCCCCTAGGGACTCATAAATCATCAACGAAATGCTGTCACGGGTGACTGATGGATTCCAGAGCCAAACAGCCCCTAGGGACTCATAAATGATCAACGAACTGCTGTCACGGGTGACGCATGGATTCGACAGCTCAAACATCCTCTTGGGATTCAAAAATCATCAACGAACTGCTGTCACGTGTGGCAGTTGCATTCGACAACCCAAACAGCCCCTAGGGACTCATAAATCATCGACGAACTGCTGTCACGCGTGATGGATGGATTCGACAGCCCAAACAGCCCCTAGGGACTCATAAATCGTCAATGAAATGCTGTCACGGGTGACTGATGGATTCTAGAGCCAAACAGCCCCTAGGGACTCATAAATGATCAACGAACTGCTGTCACGGGTGACGCATGGATTCGACAGCTCAAACATCCTCTTGGGATTCAAAAATCATCAACGAACTGCTGTCACGTGTGGCAGTTGCATTTGACAGCCCAAACAATGCCTAGGGACTCATAAATCATCAACGAACTGCTGTCACGGATGACGCATGGATTCGACAGCCCAAACAGCCCCTAGGGACTCATAAATCATCAACGCAATGCTGTCACGGGTGACTAATGGATTCCACAGCCAAACTGCCCCTAGGGAGTCATATATCATAAACGAACTGTTGTGACGGGTGACGCATGGAGTTGACAGCCTAAATAGCCCTAGGGACTCAGAAATCATAAACGAACTGCTGTCTCTGGTGATAGGTGCACTCGACAGCCCAAACAGCGGTTAGGGACTCAGAAATCATCAACGAACTGCTGTCACGAGTAAGGGATGGATTCGACAGCCGAAACAGCCCCTAGGGACTCATAAATCGTCAACGAAATGCTGTCACGGGTTATGGATGCATTCGACTGCCCAAACAGCCTCTTGGGAGTCAAAAATCATAAACGAACTGCTCTCTCTGGTGATAGGTGCACTCGACAGCCCAAACAACGGTTAAGGACTCAAAAATCATCAACGAACTGCTGTCACGAGTGAGGGATGGATTCGACAGCCAAACAGCCCCTAAGGACTCATAAATCATCAACGAAATGCTGTCACGGGAGACTGATGGATTCCAGAGCCAAACAGCCTCTAAGGACTCATATATCATAAACGAACTGCTGTGACGAGTGACGCATGGATTCGACAGCCCATACAGCCCCTAGGGACTCAAAAATCATCCACGAACTGTAGTCACATGCGACAGTTGCATTAGACATCCCAAACAACCCCTAGGGACTCATAAATCATCAACGAACTATTGTCAGGAGTGACGCACGGATTCGACAGCCCAAATAGCCCTAGAGGCTCATAATTCATCAAGGAACTCTTGTCTAGGGTGATAGGTGCACTCGACAGCCCAAACAGCCCCTAGGGACTCATAAATCATCAACGAACTACTGTAACGGGTGACACATGGATTCGACAGCCCAAACAGCCCTTTGGGACTCAAAAATCATCAACGAACGGCTGTCATATGTGACAGTTGAATTCGACAGCCCAAACAGCTCCTAGGGACTCCTAAATCATCGCCGAACTGCTGTCACGAGTGAGGGACGGCATCGACAGCCCAAAGAACCCCTAGGGACTCATAAATCATCAACGAACTCCAGTCACGTGTGACTGTTGCATTCGACAGCCCAAACAATGCTTAGGGACTCATAAATCATCAACGAACTGCTGTCACGGATGACGCATGGATTCGACAGCCCAAACAGCCCCTTGGGACTTAGAAATCATCAACGAACTGCTGTCACGTCTGACAGTCGCATTCGATAGCCAAAAAAGCCCCTAGGGACTTATAAATCATCAAAGAACTGCTGTCACGGGTAACGCATGGATTCGACAGCCCAACCAGCCCATAGGGACTCAAAAATCATTAATGAACTGCTGTCACATGTGACAGTTGCATTCGACAGCCCAAACAGCCCCTAGGGACTCATAAATCATCAACGAACTGGTGTCATGGGTGACGCATGGATTGGACAGCCGAAACAGCCCCTAGGGACTCATAAATCATCAACGAAATGCTGTCACGGGTGATGGATGCGTTCGACTGCCCAAACAGCCCCTAGGGAGTCAAAAATCATAAAGGAACTGCTGTGACGGGTTACGCATGGATTCGACACCCCAAACAACCCCTAGGGACTCAGAAATCATCAACGAACTGCTGTGACAAAGGACCGTTGCATTCGACAGCCCAAACAGCACCTAGGGAATCATAAATCATGAACGAAATGCTGTCACTGTTGACGGATGGATTCAAGAGCCAAACAGCCCCTAGGGACTCAGAAATCATCAACGAACACCTGTCACGGGTCATAGTTGGATTCCACAGCCCAAACAGCCCCTAGGGACTCAGAAATCATCAACGAACTGCTATGATGTGTGACAGTTGCATTCGACAACCCAAAGAGCGCCTAGTGGCTGATAAATCATCAACGAAATGCTGTCACAGGTGACTAATGGATCTCAGAGCCAAACAGCCTCTGGGAGTCAAAAATCATAAACAAACTGCTGCTGAGGGGTTGCGCATGGATTCGACAACCAAACAGCCCCTAGGGACTCCTAAATCATCAACGAACTGCTGTCTCGGGTGATTGGTGCATTCGACAGCCCAAATAGCCCCTAGGGACTCAGAAATCATCAACGAACACCTGTCACGGGTGATAGTTGGATTCGACAACCCAAACAGCCCCTAGGGACTCGTAAATCATCAACGAAATGCTGTCATGGGTGATCGATGGATTCGACTGCCCAAACAACCCCTAGGGACTCAAAAATCATAAACGAACTACTGTGATTGATGACGCATGGATTCGACAGCCCAAACAGCCCCTAGGGACTCAGAAATCATCAACGAACTGCTGTCACGGGTGACGCATGGATTCGACATCTCAAACAGCCTCTTGGGATTCAAAAATCATCAACGAACTGCTGTCACGTGTGACAGTTGCATTCGACAACCCAAACAGCCCCTAGGGACTCATAAATATTCGACGAACTGCTGTCACGCGTGATTGATGGATTCGACAGCCCAAACAGCCCTTAGGGACTCATAAATCATCGACGAACTGCTGTCACGTGTGACTGTTGCATTCGACAGCCCAAACAGCCCCTAGGGACACATAAATCATCAACGCAATGCTGTCACGGGTGACTGATGGATTCCACAGCCAAACTGCCCCTAGGGAGTCATATATCATAAACGAACTGTTGGGACGGGTGACGCATGGAGTCGACAGCCCAAATAGCCCTAGGGACTCAGAAATCATAAACGAACTGCTGTCTCTGGTGATAGGTGCACTCGACAACCCAAACAGCCTTTAGGGACTCAGAAATCATCAACGAACTGCTGTCACGAGTGAGGGATGGATTCGACAGCCGAAACAGCCCCTAGGGACTCATAAATCATCAACGAAATGCTGTCACGGGTTATGGATGCATTCGACTGCCCAAACAGCCTCTAGGGAGTAAAAAATCATAAACGAACTGCTGTGACGGGTTGTGCATGGATTCCACAACCCAAACAGCCACTAGGGACTTAAAAATCATCAACGAACTGCTATGACATATGACCGTTGCATTCGACAGCCCAAACAGCACCTAGGGACTCATAAATCATGAACGAAATGCTGTCACTGTTGACGGATGGATTCAAGAGCCAAACAGCCCCTAGGGACTCAGAAATCATCAACGAATACCTGTCATGTGTCATAGTTGGATTCCACAGCCCAAACAGCCCTTAGGGACTCAGAAATCATCAACGAACTGCTGTGACGTGTGACCGTTGCATTCGACAGCCCAAACAGCACCTAGGGACTCATAAATCATGAACAAAATTCTATCACTGTTGACGGATCATTCAAGAGCCAAACAGCCCCCAGGGACTCAAAAATCATCAACGAACACCTATCACGGGTGACGGTTGGGTTCCACAGCCCAAACAACCCCTAGGGACTCCTTAATCATCAACGAACGGCTGTCACATGTGACAGTTGCATTCGACAGCCCAAACAGCCCCTAGTGACTCATAAATCATCAACGAATTGCTTTCACGAGTGAGGGACGGCTTCGACATCCCAAAGAACCCCTAGGGACTCATAAATCATCCACGAACTACTGTCACGAGTGAGGGATGGATTCGACAGCCCAAACAGCCCCTAGGGACTCATAAATCATTAACGAAACGCTGTCAAGGGTGACAAATGGATTCGACAGCCCGAACAGCCCCTAGGGTGTGAAAAATCATAAACGAACTGCTGTGATTGGTGACGCATGGATTCGACAGCCCAACAAGCCCCTAGGGACTCAAAAATCATCAACGAACTACTGTCACATGTGACAGTTGCATTCGACAGCCCAAACAGCCCCTAGGGACTCATAAATCATCAACGAACTGGTGTCACGGGTGACGCATGGATTCGACAGCCGAAACAGCCCCTAGGGACTTATAAATCATCAACGAAATGCTGTCACGGGTGATGGATGCATTCGACTGCCCAAACAGCCCCTAGGGAGTCAAAAATCATAAACGAACTGCTGTGACGGGTTACACATGGATTCGACACCCCAAACAGCCCCTAGGGACTCAGAAATCATCAACGAACTGCTGTGACACGGGACAGTTGCATGCGACAGCCCAAATAGCACCTAGGGACTCATAAATCATGAACGAAATGCTGTCACTGTTGAGGGATGGATTCAAGAGCCGAACAGCCCTTAGGGACTCAGAAATCATCAACGAACACCTGTCACGGTTCATAGTTGGATTCCACAGCCGAAACAGCCCCTAGGGACTCAGAAATCATCAACGAACCGCTGTGACGTGTGACCGTTGCATTCGACAGCCCAAACAGCACTTAGAGACTCAGAAATCATGAACGAAATGCTGTCATTGTTGACTGATGGATTCAAGAGCCAAACAGCCCGAGGGACTCAGAAATCATCAACGAACACCTGTCACTGGTGATAGTTGGATTCCACAGCCCAAACAGCCCCTAGGGACTCAGAAATCATCAACGAACTGCTGTCTCGGGTGACAGGTACACTCGACAGCCCAAACAGCCCCTTGGGACTCAGAAATCATCAACGAGATGCTATCACGGGTGACTGATGGATTCCACAGCAAAACTGCCCCTAGGGACTCTTATATCATAAAGGAACTGGTGTGACGGGTGACGCATGGAGTCGACAGCCCAAACAGCCCTAGGGACTCAGCAATCATCAACGAACTGCTCTCTCAGGTGATAGGTGCACTCGACAGCCCAAACAGCCCCTTGGGACTCCGAAATCATCAACGAACACCTGTCACTGGTGACTGTTGGTTCCACAGCCCAAACAGCCCCTAGGGACTCATTAATCATCAACGAACGGCTGTCACTTGTGACAGTTGCATTCGACACCCAAACAACCCTTGGGGACTCATAAATCATCGACGAACTGCTGTCACGAGTGAGGGACGGCTTCGACAGCCCAAAGAACCCCTAGGGACTCATAAATCATCCACGAACTGCTGTCACGAATGAGGGATGGATTCGACAGCCCAAACAGCCCCTAGGGACTCATAAATCATCAACGAACTACTCTGACATGTGACCGTTGCATTCGACAGCCCAAACAGCACCTAGGGACTCATAAATCATGATCGAAATGCTGTCACTGTTGACGGATGGATTCAAGAGCCAAACAGCCCCTAGGGACTCAGAAATCATCAACGAACACCTGTCACAGGTGACTGTTGGTTCCACAGCCCAAACAGCCCCTAGGGACTCATTAATCATCAACGAACGGCTGTCACTTGTGACAGTTGCATTCGACACCCAAACAGCCCCTGGGACTCATAAATCATCGACGAACTGCTGTCACGAGTGAGGGACGGCTTCGACAGCCCAAAGAACCCCTAGGGACTCATAAATCATCCACGAACTGCTGTCACGACTGAGAGATGGATTCGACAGCCCAAACAGCCCCTAGGGACTCATAAATCATCAACAAATTGATGTCATGAGTGACGCATGGATTCGACAGCCCAACCAGCCCCTAGTGACTCAGAAATCATCAACAAACTGCTGTGACATGTGACCGTTGCATTCGACAGCCCAAACAGCACCTAGGGACTCATAAATCATGATCGAAAAGCTGTCACTGTTGACGGATGGATTCAAGAGCCAAACAGCCCCTTGGGACTCAGAAATCATCAACGAACTGCTGTGACATGTGACCGTTGCATTCGACAGCCCAAACAGCACCTAGGGACTCATAAATCATGAACGAAATGTTGTCACTGTTGATGGATGGATTCAAGAGCCAAACAACCCCGAGGGACTCAGAAATCATCAACGAACTGCTGTCACGGGTGATGGATGCATTCGACTGCCATAACAGCCCCTAGGGACTCATAAATCATCAACGAATTGCCGTCACGGGTGACGCATGGATTCGACAGCCCAACCAGCCCCTAGGGACTCAAAAATCATCAACGAACTGCTATCACAAGTGACAGTTGCATTCGACTGCCCAAACAGCCCCTAGGGAGTCAAAAATCATAAAAGAATTGCTGTGACGGGTTACGCATGGATTCGACACCCCAAACAGCCCCTAGGGACTCAAAAATCATCAACGAACTGCTGTCACGTGTGACAGTTGCATTCGATATCCATACAGCCCCTACGGACTCATAAATCATTAACGAGATGTTGTCACGGGTGACTGATGGATTCCACAGCAAAACTGCCCCTAGGGACTCTTATATCATAAACGAACTGGTGTGACGGGTGACGCATGGAGTCGACAGCCCAAACAGCCCTAGGGACTCAGAAATCATCAACGAACTGCTGTCTCGGGTGACAGGTACACTCGACAGCCCAAACAGCCCCTTGAGACTCAGAAATCATCAACGAACACCTGTCACGGGTGACAGTTGGGTTCCACAGCCCAAACAACCCCTAGGGACTCATTAATCATCAACGAACGGCTGTCACATGTGACAGTTGCATTCGACAGCCCAAACAGCTCCTGGGGACTCATAAATCATCGACGAACTGCTGTCACGAGTGAGGGACGGCTTCGACAGCCCAAAAAACCCTAGGGACTCATAAATCATCCACGAACTGCAGTCACAAGTGAGGGATGGATTCGACAGCCCAAATAGCCCCTAGGGACTCATAAATCATCAATGAATTGCTGTCACTGTTGACGGATGGATTCAAGAGCCAAACAGCCCCCAGGGACTCAGAAATCATCAACGAACACCTGTCGCGGGTGATAGTTGGATTCCAGAGCCCAAACAGCCTCTAGGAACTTAGAAATCATCAACGAACTGCTGTCACGTGTGACAGTTGCATTCGACATCCAACACAGCCCCTACTGACTCATAAATCATCAACGAAATGCTGTCACGGGTGAATGATGGATTCCACAGCAAAACTGCCCCTAGGGAGTCTTATATCATAAACGAACTGGTGTGACGAGTGACGCATGGAGTCGACAGCCCAAACAGCCCTAGGGACTCAGAAATCATCAACGAACTGCTGTCTCGGGTGATAGGTGCACACGACAGCCCAAACAGCCCTTAAGGACTCAGAAATCATCAACGAACACCTGTCACGGGTGACGGTTGGGTTCCACAGCCCAAACAACCCCTAGGGACTCATTAATCATCAACGAACGGCTGTCACATGTGACAGTTGCATTCGACAGCCCAAACAGCCCTTGGGACTCATAAATCATCGATGAACTGCTGTCACCAGTGAGGAACGGCTTCGACAGCCCAAAGAACCCCTAGGGACTCATAAATCATCCACGAACTGCTGTCACGAGTGAGGGATGGATTCGACAGCCCAAACAGCCCTAGGGACTCATAAATCATCAACAAATTGCTGTCATGGGTGATGCATGGATTCGACAGCCCAACAAGCCCCTAGGGACTCAAAAATCATCAACGAACTGCTGTCACATGTGACAGTTGCATTCGACAACCCAAACAGCCCCTAGGGACTCATAAATCATCAACGAACTGGTGTCACGGGTGACACATGGATTCGACAGCCGAAACAGCCCCTAGGGACTCATAAATCATCAACGAAATGCTGTCACGGGTGATGGATGCATTCGACTGCCCAAACAGCCCCTAGGGAGTCAAAAATCATAAACGAACTGCTGTGACGGGTTACACATGGATTCGACACCCCAAACAGCCCCTAGGGACTCAGAAATCATCAACGAACTGCTGTGACACGGGACCGTTGCATGCGACAGCCCAAACAGCACCTAGGGACTCATAAATCATGAACGAAATGCTGTCACTGTTGACGGATGGATTCAAGAGCCAAACAGCCCCCAGGGACTCAGAAATCATCAACGAACACCTGTTGTCGCACCCGACATTGCGGCAACCTTAAAAAATAATCTCAGATTAGGGAAAAAGAACAGATTATCTGGCATCTTGTTCTTTTAGGGGAAAATGTCTTGTTTAAGGAGTCGCCACCTAGTATTATGGTCACTAGGAACCCTAACTGGTCAACAGAGATTCTATGGTACGGGACTGGTTACGTAAAAGGGAAGATATTATCACCCCTTAAACGTTCTACCTGAGGCAGACTGCATTGCTGATTTTGTCTTAAATTGCTAAACATTTATTCGCTTATGCTATGATGATTTGTTTATAACATTCCTGACTCTGGCGCTAGTGAATATTCGATCTCGAATAATTCCAACTCTGGCGTTGGTAAAAATTCCCCCATGAATAATTCCACCATGAATAATTCCAACTCTGGCATTGGTAAAAATTCCACCACGAATAATTTCAACTCTAGCGTTGGTAAAAATTCGTAGCTATAAAAAAAACCAGTATATTTTCCTTTTTTTATTCATGATCCTAATATCATTGAATAAGTTGATAAAAATACATTTTTTCTCAGACATGCAAAAAATTTTATTTCTACACTTTCTATTTTTTTTATTTTTATTATTTTTATTTTTTTATATATTTTTTTTTGCTGGGCCTAGCTCATTTGGCCCTCTAGAACTCCAGATATGGGTAAAATTCTAAGCAATGTTTGGGTTGGATTACAGGACAGATTCTGACTTCTCTTTTGTGGCCAAACTTTGAATTTGAAAACGGCAGATTTGGGTCTTACACTATTCATGAACATTGTAGGCCTATTTCTTATCTTTCCATCCATATAAATTAAGCTAAAATCCAAGATCTACAGCTCCAGATATGACCCAATAACTGAACAGTGTTCCAATTTGAATTGAATCGGTATCTCCTTTCTAATCTTAGCCGTTTCTTTGTCCTTTCACTTTCAATAGTTAATCACATCAATTAATCCTTTGAATTGTGAGATATGCCTGCATTTAAAATGAACATTTACCATAAATTAAAGCTATCTTATATTATCAGATCTATTATTATAAAACATGCTCTAGTTAAGGAGTTATTAATACTTCAAGT
>Ga0325410_1004101_pt1 | contig 16346 bp, 11 predicted proteins | sample PopdelMetagenome_16_FD_206182 | JGI IMG/M metagenome (GOLD analysis project Ga0325410, IMG submission 206182) | Populus deltoides microbial communities from Bellville, Georgia, United States - Xylem-PdIQD-R3 | ecosystem: Host-associated > Plants > Phyllosphere > Stem > Wood/Secondary xylem...
TTCTATACTTGCCCGTGGACGTAGCCAAATTGGGTGAACCACGTAAATTCTTGTGTGTCTAATTTCTCATTTTATCTTGTCCCTTGCCTTTTATCTTGTCGGGTTTGCATGCCAGTATCCTAACATCTAGTTCATTCGTAAGTTTAAACCCAATGAGCACGATAAACAGGTTATTGGTCGGTGAAGCTTTCATGGAATAATGTTGTGGACGTACTATAAGCAATTAATTTTATTTTTTTTTGTTAACTGTGAGTATCAGGAACAGCTTATACGCACCTCGATTAGTTCTTCGAGACCCTGAAATTAACGACCATGTAAGCCTTCAGTGGTCCTAAGATTTATGGCACTCGAACTGGTGATCTCTAAATAATAAACTCAAGATCTAACCAGTTAAACTACACTCTTCAGGATTACTATGAGCAATTAATTAACATGACAAGCTGTGACATTAATTTCTTGACTGATGCAACACTAGTGATGTATTTTTTAAAGTATCATTTCAACCTAAAAATTTAAGTTATTAGATAAAATTATATGAATTATTTTATATTACTCTCTAACATAATCTCTCGATTGAAATTTTTTAAACTTAAAAATTATATGTCCCTACCATTTTATTTTTAATTTTTAATTAGAATAAAAATATTGAGATTTGAACTCGTAATTATTTAATCATCAAAACCTTGATAGAATATCAAAAAAGTTATTTCAACCAAAAAATTTAAATTATCATATAAAACTTCTAAAACTAATTTTATATTACTCTTTATTACTATTCAAACTTTGCGGAGCATGAAAACAACTTACATCAGATCCATCCATGATATCACGGTGATATCACGGGCATAGCTTGTCGGTTTATAAATTCTAGAAAGTTACACCGTCGTAAAGATTTCCTGAGTCAACAAGTCAATGTATAGACATGCATGGTGTTACAACCCCTTTTTTAACTCCAATTTCTCTATGTGTTTTCAAAATTATATTTTTTTAAAAATCAAAATTTTATATTTAATTTAATTATGTTGATAACGAAAAAAGAAAGAAAAAGGAGTTTATGGTTCGAAATTAGAGGAAAGAAAGAAAGACTGTGATTAGGGACTAAAAATAATGGACATGTATATTGAGACATATGACCGACGCCGTAATAGAAAAATACATTAAAAAAACAGACTTCATGTTTATTGTTTACAAAGCCTTGACAAATTATCAGCCACAAGGAGCAGCAGGGCAACAAGTTGTATATTGAGACACCATATCATAATCATATCTATATCCAATAATCCAAGTGAGTATACTAACTACAAAAATCCCAACTTCATGATGCATCAGTCCATTTGAAAATTCAACCCTAAGGAGCACGATAACATTTTATTGGTTGGTGAAGCTTTCATTGCATGATCACGTAAATGTACCATGAAGCAATTATAGGTTTTATATTGGTTGATAAATTTAATATCTTGAATAATCATCCAGAATATATTGAAAAGAACAAAGCAATCAAAATCATGACCAGGTATTTATGATAAATTTATGGGCTATATAAATTGGAGAATAAAGACAAGCAACAAATTTCTGATATTCTGAACTTTTGATTGGCTATTGGATTTCCAACTTCATGATGCATCTAGTTCATTCGTAAGTTTAAACCCAATGAGCACGATAAACAGGTTATTGGCCGGTGAGGCTTTCATGGAATAATGTTGTGGACGTACTATAAGCAATTAATTTTTTTTTTTTTGTTAATTGTAGGTATCAGGAACAGCTTACACACATCTTAATTAGTTTTCCGAGACCCTGAAGTTAACGACCATGTAAGTCTCCAGTGGCCCTGAGATTTGTTGCACTCGACCTGGTAATATCTAAGAAATAAATTCAGGATCTAACAAGTTAAGCTATATGACAAGTTGTGACATTAATTTCTTGACTGATGCAACACTAGTGATGTATTTTTTTAAGTATCATTTCAACTTAAAAATCTAAGTTATTAGATAAAGTTATAAGAATAATTTTATATTACTCTCTAATATAATCTCTCGAGTGAAAGTTTTTTAAACTTAAAAATTATACATGTCCCTACCATTTTATTTTTAATTTTTAATTAGAATAAAAATATTGAGATTCGAACTCATAATTATTTGATCATCAAAACCTTAATATCATATCAAAAAATTATTACAACCAAAAACACCCTTAAATTATCATATAAATTTTTTAAAGTAATTTTATATTACTCTATAGTACTATTCAAACTTTGCTGAGCATGAAACAACTTACATCAAATCTATCCATGATATCACGGGCGTAGCTTGTCGGTTGATAAATTCTAGAAAGTTACACCGTCGGAAAGATTTCCTGAGTCAACAAGTCAATGTACAGACATGCATGGTGTTACAACCCCTTTTTTAACTTCAATTTCTCTATGTGTTTTCAAAATTATATTTTTTAAAAAAATTAAATTTTTATATTTAATTTAATTATTTTGATAATGAAAAAAAGAAAGAAAAAGGAGTTTATGGTTCGAAATTAGAGGAAAGAAAGAAAGACTGTGATTAGGGACTAAAAATAATGGACATGTAACACAATATTATGAATTTTTTTTTTTTTGTCATTTGAAGAAGCTGTCTCTCTCAAGTTATTCTACTCTTTTCTACCTCTTGGATACAATGGCAATTTGGATATTTACTATATAAAAAGTCGTAATTAAAGGGTAAAATAACTTGGAAGGAAAAGTTCCCTCCAATCATAAAACTTCATAAGCATAATTAGGGCAAAATGTGTCATGAGATAAGGGAGTTATTAATAAAATTTGGATGAAAAACACTTGATTATAATTTTTTTAAAAAAATTAATATACTTAAATAAAAGAAAATAAAGTCCATGTACTCATTGAGAAAACATTAAAAAAAAATCGGTGTATCTATATTGCAATTATTTCAAGCGAGTAATTAATAAAAATTGGATGAAAAACACTTGATTAGAAATTTTAAAAAATAATTAATATACTTAAATAAAAAAAAATCTTTTACTCGGTTGATTGATTGAAAAAACGTGAAAAATTGGTGTGTATATATTCCAATTGCCCCCTCCTTGATACAATCGGTTTCTCTTCCCCATTGTACCTGTATATCTTATATGTTGTGATAAAGAATGTCATAATTCAATTCTGGGTTATTCGCCAAAAAAATAAATTTTTTTTTCAAAATAAAAATAAAAAAATAAAATAAAGGTTGGCAACGTGGAGAAAGCAAATTGGAGAATCAAGCTGCAATTTTGAAAGAAATTCAAGGCCTAATTGTACCTTATTATACCCAGAAATGAAGAAAAAATGCAAATTCAAGGTCAAATTAAATGATTATTGGACGAATTTGCGTAAAAATTAAGTCCGAAAACATAATTAAATTTTTAATAGGTCAATTTGATTTAATCATGGGTCAAATTAAATTTTAATTATGTTTAAAAATTAATTTAGGTCCAATTGAAGGATTTAATTAAGTGCAAGGACTTAATTATACTTTAAATTGGTCAAATTAATTTTATTTTAGGCTTATTGGTGAAAAATTAAGTTTGGGAGCATAATTTGGGCTTAATTGAGAAGATTGGAATTTTAAGAGACCAAATTTAATTTTTACCAAGTTAATTGATTGAAATTAGGGGCCTAATTGCATTAAATAAAAAAGGTTTAGGGTCAATTAGGGTTCAATTAAAAGAGAAAGGACTGAAATGAACTTTGACCAAAAACAGAATTAATCACTGTTCATTATCTTCTTATTTTTTCTGAAAAAGCTGGTCCGGTTGACTACTTTGCAGCTGTATTTAATGTACCTAACATCCACCAAATTTGACAAATCTTATATGAAAATGATCGTCTGCACTTTCTCTACAACCCTATGTGACCCGTTCAGGCTAAATGACAACACATCAGCACCGACAACAGCCAAAAGAGGCCAACTCAGTTAGCTTTCGTCTTCAGATTTGCAACTCATGGTACCTACTTTGAGCCAATGGTTGGGATCCTTTCCAACTGAATCAAGGGCTGAAATTTTACCCAATTGCCCTCTTCCACCGCCTATAAATAGAGGTGTATTTCATGGCCTGAAGAAGGAGAAATTCGGGTCCAAAGTCAACCAAAAAACCAGTTTTTCTTCCGGTTTTTGCACATTTCTTCTTTCTTTCTCTCTCCACCGTGGCCTTCAGCCACCACCACCACCGGTCTTACCCAGTGTCTCTCAAAACGACACTGTTTTGTTTTTTTTAATTATTATTATTATTTTCCTTTTTATTTTATTTGTGGGGTACCTAAAAATAGGTTACAACAGATGCCCCCTCTTTATAATACTTACGGAGCAGGGGTTTTGCGCAATAAGTTTATAAAGATAAACAAAACTGAACTTCCGAAATTGATATTGTCGAAGCTTGATCGATCTGAAACTTTATCTTTACATCAATTCCCCTTCAACCCGAAACTATGATAAAAAAACTTAGTCATCTTAAGATCCCAATCTGGCGATCCTCTGACTTCTAACTTTGGTTAGATTAACCTGGAATTCCATCCGAGATCCCTTGTTGCGACCTTTTTTAAACAAAAATCTATATTTGTAGCTTGACCAATCCTGAAATCCCAACTAGCGATTTCCTTTAGCCAAAGCTGATATCGGTGTTGTGGTTGGGTTAACCTGAGATCCCTTCTGGCGACCTCCTTTAACCAAAACCAAAAATCTATGTTTGTAGCTCGGTCAACCTGGAATCCCATCTGGCGATTCCCTTTAACCAAAGTTGATATCGATGTTGTGGTTGGGTTAACCTGAAATCCCTTCTGGCGACCTCCTTTAACCAAAACCAAAAAAACTATGCTTGTAGCTCGATCAACCTGGAATCCCATCTGGTGATTCCCTTTAACCAAAGCTGATATCGGTGTTGCGGTTGGGTTAACCTGAGATCCCTTCTGGCGACCTCCTTTAACCAAAACCAAAAAATCTATGTTTGTATCGGTCAACCTGGAATCCCATCTGGCGATTCCCTTTAACCAAAGCTGAAATCAGTGTTGTGGTTGGGTTAACCTGAGATCCCTTCTGGCAACCTCCTTTAACCAAAACCAAAAATCTATGTTTATAGCTCGATCAACCTGGAATCCCATCCAGCGATTCCCTTTAACCAAAGCTGATATCGATGTTGCGGTTGGGTTAACCTGAGATCCCTTCTGGCGACCTCCTTTAACCAAAACCAAAAATCTATGTTTATAACTCGATCAACCTGGAATCCCATCCAGCGATTCCCTTTAACCAAAGCTGATATCGGTGTTGCGGTTGGGTTAACCTGAGATCCCTTCTGGCGACCTCCTTTAACCAAAACCAAAAATCTATGTTTATAGCTTGATCAACTTGGAATCCCATCTGGCGATTACCTTTAACCAAAGCTGATATCGGTGTTGCGGTTGGGTTAACCTGAGATCCCTTCTGGCGACCTCCTTTAACCAAAACCAAAAAAATCTATGTTTATAGCTTGGTCAACCTGGAATCCCATCTGGCGATTCCCTTTAACCAAAGTTGAAATCGATGCTTGTTATTCCTGATGGCAGGGTTTGAACCTTTCTTTTTCTTTTGAAAATTTCATAATAAGTTCTTCTCATTTTATTATTGTTCCAGAATCAAAACCGTGATGATTCTTTCTTCGTCCACAATCTTGTTGGATTACATTAAGGGTTCCTCCTGTAGCAATTCAGAAAAACATTCATGCAATGATTTATGGTTAGATGACATGCATGCATTCTTACCTGGTTTTGAAACATAGGTCCCATCATCTTCTTCTATTTCATAAAACTCTCTTGACATGAGCTTGCTTTTGAACTCGTATGCTGGATTCATTTTTCATGCTGCCTCTTTTTTACCTATCATATCTTTGAGAAGAAGTCTTCGACTTTTTTCAAGTAGCTTTTTCAAAAATGTATGGTTTGTCATTGCCTTCTTTGTCATGCTTTTGTCAAATGCTTTAACTTATTTTTTTCAAATCTACGGGCTTTCATCCCGTTTCAAACACGTAAGACTTTTCATGAAATATCTATGTTTGCCCCTAGTGTGGGGGTGTGATCCTAGTCCGGGCTTTTATAAAGAAGAAATTCGTTCCGGCTCAAAAGGGGACCACCAACGATAAACTCTTTAGAGAGAGAAGGGATAAGAAAAAAAACAAATTTTTCATATTTAAAAAAGAATGCACATTGTTAAGATTGATAAACTTTGTTCTTATCTTGAAAGAAATTTACAAGTGATTATAGAGTGACCACTCAACCATTTATGCATGCAATTCACTATGCTATTCAGAGGTAGGGTTGTATTTCAGGGTTTAGCTTTGGTTTGTCTTCTTGAATTTCATCTGTGACCGTTTTATGATACATTCCTTGTAACCACTCAACCTTGTTTAAAAAATGCATGATCTCATCATTTATTTAAAGAAAAGGTGGGCTCAAAGACAAACACAAAATCTAGCTGACATCATGAGCCTTGATTGTCAACTAGAGAAAATAAAAGCAAACAAAAGCAATGACAAAAGCATGTTAAGGCAAACAAAGTTGGTTTACATTTTGAAAACTACTAGAGCTTCTTGGGTCACCCCATTCTGAAACTTCTCACCCCGGGCCAACTTGCGCACAAAGGTCTTGGCGGAGACTTCTTCTAGTGTGTAGACAATCAATTGTGGCGGTGCTTCATCTTCCTTCCCCACCTGTGTTTTCTTGTCATCTCCTTCGATCTCACCCTCTTTCATGGTGTTTACATTCATCATTGACAATTCTTGACCAAGGTTTTCCAATCCTTTATCCGCTATTACTTGCGGCATGACTAGGCAATGGATTTGAATTGATGTTGGGTGTGTTTTCAAATGACACCTATCCTATCTTGATGAGTTCCAACAACCTTTTCTTGAAAGCGTAGCACGTTTCAAGACCATGCCCGGGATTACCAGCATGGTACTTGTAAGTCAACTCGGGCTTGTACCCGATGGGGAATGGTGGTTGTAGTGGTAGTGTGGGAATAAGAGCTATGTGTCCAATGCTTAGTAGTTTGGCATACAAATCTTTCAACGACATGGGTAAAGGCGGTAATTGTTCTAAAATATATTTTGTATTTTGTCTTTGATGGTTGTTTGACTAGTTATTTGTTCGATTAGGGAAAAAGGTTTGTTAAAGTTCATGTGGGCAAATTGGGAGGTAGGTGTTTGTGGGTTGTGGGAATCCACCTTCTTGCCCTTGTACCCGACTTCTAAGTTGTTAATGCCACCTTCCCTTTTACATCCAATAAAACCCTTATTCTCCAACGGCTCAGCTATGTGTCCAGCTTTAATGCCTTGCTTTATCCTTTCAGCTATGCGTACCGCCTTGTAGAAATGCTGAGATGAGCAACCCATTAGATGCTCATAATAAGGTGCCTTGAAGGTATTGGCAAACAAGGTCACCATCTTTGTTTCTATCAAAGGGGGTTGGATATGCATTGCCTCATCCCTCCATCTTTGTGCATAGGCCCTTACTGACTTCTGGCTCCTTTTCTCCATTAACATTATACTTGTTCGATCTGGAGCGATTTCCAAGTTAAACTTGTACTACTTAAGGAAAGCCTCCACCAAATCTCTCCAGCTCCTGATCCTGACATTGTCTAACCTCATGTACCAGCTCAAAGCGGATCCAAGGAGGCTATCTTGAAAGAAATAGATTAGCAATTTATCATCACGGATTACTTCCGCCATTTTGTTACAGTTGGATCGAAGGTGAGTGTTTCGGCATTCCAAACTGGTGTACTTAATGAACTCTGGTATCCTAAAATCCTTTGGCACCACGATGTTTGGTACCAGACATACTTCGGCTGCTCGCATAGGGTCAAACCAGTCATTACCCTCAACTACCCTTAATCTTTCTTCCAAAGCAAACAACTTGTTGTGGTCCATCAAACTAGGAGACCTATTATCCAGGGTTCCCTCCGCTGGAGCATGAGTTGGCTGGATAGGGGTGATAGGCACAAAATGTTGTTCATTGGCCGAGTTTTCCCCCTGGTTTTGAGATGTTTGAGGGATGTGAGCTGCTGGCGCTCCTTCTGGCGGTTGTGCTGATGTTCCTTCCCCATTCTTAGCTTTTAAAAGTTGCTCGAGTAAGTCGGTCAGCTGAGTAACTTCGTTTTTCACGGATTCTAACTTGGTCTGATAATGTGACTCTAAGTGAGCTCTTTCTTCGTTCTCCATCCTTGATCTGGACCGGGTGTGGTGGACTTTGGATGTGGGACCTATGTTTCACGATCTGGTGTGCATATGATAAATTATAAACAAATGCGTGATGAAAATATGATGCATATGCGATGTGCATTTTAGAACTGATTCATGACTTTTATAATCCTTTAGGCAAGATTTCTGAGTCGAACTGATTGTTGTAAAGGAGGATTTGCCAAGTTCTTATCATGGTAGATTACCAGAACACATTAGAAAGAAAAATAGGTACTTAGTCATGATTTCAGCTTAAAAAACCTGGATTGATGAATTTAACATTATTAATCTTGATGCAAATGAAAGTAAGATACATATCTTAAGGACAAGCTCTATTTATTAAGTGAGAATGGGTAGGTTTTCTATTTGGTCTTGAAGGGGTCTCATATCTGCCTAGTGACGCTCTTCGTAAAGACAGTATGGGAGCGTTGCAAGGAACAGTTAAGGCACGTATGCCTACCATTACCAAGCAGGCTCTCAGATATGAGTTGGGTGTTTCACGCATCTGAACCCTGACCAATAGTCATAGGGCAGATCGCTAATTCCCCACCTAACTTAAGGATTGTGTGTGCTTCTCCAAATCAAAGTATGTGATGCATGAGACAGTTTTATACAATGCATGAACAATATGTGTGAAAATTTTAAAGCATATAAGCAGATAACAAAAAGAAAGGCATATTAACAATAAACACATGAAAACACAAACAAATCAGACAAAAACAAAGCTTAGTCCACAAGGTCCCCGGTGGAGTCGCCATTCTGTCGCACGTGTGCGGCGTCGCGACGAATACATCCACTTCAATCTAAAATATGGGTCTATCTTTATTTGGCAAATATGGGGGGACAAGAAAATCTAGTCTTTTATCAGTGGAAAATGGAATGGGAGTCGCCACCTAGTATTTTGTTCACTAAGAATCCTAACTGGTCTCAGAGATCGGGTACGTGGACTGGTTGCGTAAAGGGAAGGTATTAGCACCCCAAATACGCCCTACCTAAGGTAAGCTGCATTGTTTTATTGTCTGATAAAATCTAAGGTCCTTTCGTGTTTCCTAGTTATTAGTATGGTTTAAGAAAAGTCCTCCTCGGTAAGGAGATCCTTATCTTATCAAGTAATTCTGACCTCAACACAAGAATTTAATATCCGGAATACATCTTACATATAAGGTTGTAACCCCACATATTAAAAGAAAACAAAATAATTTTTTTTAGAATTTTTGAAATATTGGCCTAGTACTCGTGGCTTTAATAAACTGGTTATTAAAGCCAAAATGCATGCTAATACATATATATATTTTTGAAATTTTTCTCTGTTGTATGAAAATATGATGTGATGATATATATATATATATATATATATATATATATATATATATATTTTGGAGAGACTAGGCCGTATGCATGAAAACAAAACATTTTTTTTATTTTTTTGATGTCTTAACAAAAACCGGGTATTTTAATACCAGATTTGTATCTTTACAGTATAAAAATACAAACCGATATTGATCAAAATGGCTAGCTAAATACACAGGAAAATCACAAATGTTTTTTTAAAAGGTTTTGGGAATTTTGAAATTTTTTACTGGACCGAACCAGACCCCAAAAGAAGACTGGGCCAAAATCAGCACAAAATAAAACAGGCCTACTTTCTACAGGGCTGGACTCAGCCCAGCCGTATGGGCAGGGCTGATGTTCCAGCCCGAAATGAACATGGACTGGTTACTGTGCATGAGCACAGTAACTAGTTAATTAATTAGTCGGTTACTGTGCACCTGCACAGTAACCAGCTAATTAATTTCTTGCTTGCAGAACGTGCACAGTGCACATTCTGCGTGCACCTGCACAGTAACCAGCTAATTAATTTCTTGCTTGCAGAACGTGCACAGTGCACGTTCTGCATGCAAGAAGATGAATAATGAAAGGGGATAAGGGGAAGAGTTACCGGGGATGATGAGCTTGGATAGATGAGCTGACGGTGGTGCTGGTGGCCTGTTTGGCGGTGGTGTTGCTGCGACCGCTCTTCCTCCTCCCTGCTATTTTGGCATTGCTTCTTCTCTTTGTTTCCTTTGTTCCCCCTGTCAACAATGTTCTTCCTTCTCTGCAATGGCTTCGTGGAGGTGCTGGTGGTGGCGGCCTGGGAAGTGGCTTGGGTGGTGGTCGGCCTTTCTTCCTTTTCTTCTCTGTGTTTTTCTTCAGCTGTATTCTCCTCTATTTATGTTTCCTCCTTCTGCTTCTCACGGTGTTGTTGTCTACTGGGAGGGCAGTGGCAGCTGGCGATGATGCTGGTGGTGGTGGAGAGGAAGCCGACGATGCCTCACGGTGGTTAGGAAGGTGGCAGTGGCTGGGAAGCCCGATGACAGTAGCTGTTTTTTTCTTCTTCTTCCCCGTGCAGAGGCGCAGGTTACTGCCTTTTCTTCAATGGTGCTGCAACGGGGGAAGAAGATGATGAGCTGAAAAATGACAATCCTTCAGTGCTGGTGTGTTTGTATTCTCCCCCTCTGTTTCAAGCTTCCTCGTCTTCTTCCCTCCTTTCTCTCGGTTTCTCTCTTCTCTACACTCGAAATCCTCCCCTCGTTCAAAAAAACCTTTTCCCTCTCTTTCGTTTCCACCCCCCTTTCTTTCGTCTTTTCCTCTCCCTCAGGTGCTGGTGTTGAGCAGTATTTATAAGGCAAATCCCTACTGTTGCGCATGGGGAGCAAGGGACACCGGGTGAGGTTTCCAACGGACGTGGCTTTGCAGGGCACGCCTGCGCTGTTTTCTAGCCATGGGGTTTTGGGTTTTTGCAGCAGCATGCGGGGAGAGAGAGAGAGGAACAGTGTCTCTCAAAACGACACTTTTCTGTTTTTTTTTAAATTATTATTATTATTATTTTCCTTTTTATTTTATTTATGGGGTACCCAAAAATGGGTTACAACACCGATATCATGTCAAAAATCTTTTTATTTTTTTTATTTTTTTTAGGATTCAGATGTAGACTTTAATATTTGTGGGTTGTAAAATTACACGACAAAGTACACCTTCAGGTATTAAAGATACAAGGTGTAGAAATGCGTTGCTAAAATTCAGACTTTAGAATTGTTAGGATTTAACCCAATAAGGTAGAAACTTTCTCATGAAGAGAGATTTGCCTTGAGCCTTAGAAAAGACCAACAGAAACCCGACTAAAAAAAAAACAATCAAACAACAATGCATCTTACCTTAGGTAGGGTGCACTGGGGGTGATGCGTCTTCCCCTTGCACAACCAGTCCCTTACTCAGACTCTCGCAGACCACAGGTTCCTAGTAACCATAATACTAGGTGGCGACTCCTGAACATTAATCATAATTTTATGATTAAATCCAAAAACCTTCCGAACACACCACACTCCACTAGGGATCACCTTATCTGGTTGGACTAAGCTTTGCTTGTTTGATTGTTTACCTTTTTGTTGGTCTTTAATTTTAGCTCGTATTTTTACTACTTTAGCATGCATTTTGCAAATAAAACCCGATTCTAGGTTAAGTGGGGAGTAGCGGTCTGCCTTATGACTTTCAGTCGGGGTTCAGATTCGTGAAACATCCAACTATAAGCTGAGTGTTTACTTGGTAATGATGGTTGCACTGTGCCCCAACCATTTCTTGTAAACCCCTATACTGCCTTCATGCAAGGTGGTCACTAGGCAGTTCCTAGACCTTTTCGAAACCAGGTAGAAAGCTTTCCCATCATGTAATGACCTAGAACCTTCGTTTAAGCATGAACTCTCTACATATTCATTCTGCATGTGTTTTTGCCATTCATACCCAATGTATATAGATTTGCATCCTTGTACATGCATTTGCATCCACATCCATCCATCCATTGTAAATAACATATATACATGCGCCAAGTCGAAATATAGGTCCTCAAAGAGCCTATAACACCCGACTCCGAGCAAGAAACATGGAAGATGAAGAGTGTGCCCACCGTGATGCCCATTTCCAAGAAGAGTTACAGTCTCTAAAAGAAAGCGTGGCTCGCCTAACTAGCTTACTCGAGCAAACACTTAGAAATGCCTCTGGTGAAGGTCTTTCCAACCAGCCTGCTATTTTTGTTCAGCCTCCAGCAACGGCTCAACCCAAAGAAATAATAAGTGAACATGGTCAAGAACCTCCACACAATCCAGCATTTATGCACTCAATGCCATCAGCACCAGCCCTTGCAGTTATAGATCCATTTGCTAAAGAGTCCCACAAGACCAAGTCATCTAATGGCATTGATCAAGATAAGATGGCGGCATTGGAAGCTCGGATTAGAGCCATTGAAGGGGTAGACTTGTACGATCCAGTACGGGCAGCAGAAATGTGTCTAGTCCCAAATGTGGTTGTCCCGAAAAAGTTTCATGTTCTTGAATTCATCAAATATATTGGAACACAATGCTCCATGACTCATCTCAAATCCTATTGCAATAAAATGGCAGAAGTAGTACATGATGAAAAATTACTAATGCACTTTTTCCAGGATAGCTTGAGTGGGGCAGCATTGAGCTGGTATATGAGATTGGACAACACCAAAATCCGCATATGGAAAGATTTGGTGGATGCTTTTGTGAAGCAATACAAGTACAATATGGACATCACTCCTGACAGAAATAGCTTGTCCAATCTCGAAAAAGGGGATAAAGAAAGCATAAGGGAATATGCTCAAAGATGGAGAGACCTAGCTGCTCAAGTACATCCCCTACTCTTGGATAAAGAGATGGTGATTCTATTTGCCAACACGCTCAAGGCGCCATACTATGAACATGTAATGGGTAGTTTAGCCCAGCAATTTACTGATGCTGTAGCAGTAGCTGAGCGCATAGAGCAAGGAGTAAAAAGTAGTAGAATCTCTGCACCTGTGGATAAAGGGGGCTTTGAAGGTAAAAAGAAAGAGGTTTACTATGTTAAGGGTAGGAAGAACCCATTCCAAAAATACCACACTCCATCTTTTTCACCCCAAATCGCCAACATCAATCTCAACTCTTCTTTTCCTGCCAGAAAACTTGAGTCCCAAACCAAACACCAAAGAATCCAAGAACAATTACCTCCATTATCACTGCCCTTAAATGAGATATACCAAAAGCTACTGAGCATTAGACATGTAGCTCCCGAACCTCTTACGCCTCTACAACCACCTTACCCCAACTGGTATAACCCGGACCTCACTTGCGAGTACCATGCTGGCACCGCGGGACACAACATTCATACTTGCAGTGCCTTCAAGAAGAGGCTTATGCATTTGATTAAAGCTGGATGGATAACCTTCGAAGGAACTCCAAACGTGAGTTCGAACCCTCCACCCAATCATGCTTCAAGTACAGGATCGATGAATGCATTGGAGGTGGAATGCTCTGAAAACCTCAAAGTACTGATGGCAAGAGTAGGGTGTGAAGAAGGTAGTGTGCATTCTCGAGGATAGAGGACGAAGTTTTGCCGCAAGGAGTTTACCCCTAATAATTGCCTCCATTTGATCATGTCTGCAAAGTTATTTTGATTTTGTCACATTTTAACTTGTTTTAGTCTTGTTGGAAATTCTGCTCATAATGCCACGAGACTCTCTATCAAATGAGCCTTTCTTGTTAATAAGATCATATGTTCATAATGTGCCTTTATTTTTGTTGTTTCATGCAAATAACATACTGAGCACACTTTGTAAAAAAAAAACCACTGCACCAAGAATTCTTTGGTATTTTCCCTTTTTTCTCTCTCCAAAAAAAGCATGATCCCATGTTTTCACAAGGACTTTTAGAAATCAAAGTTTTAATATAAAAACAAAAATCAAATTGGTGTTTATTCTAATAAACAAGTTCTGAAAATTCAAGTGATATCCTACCACTTAAAAAAGATAACTCGAACACCATGAGATAACTTCAAAGCTGAGTTTTGACTGCATGAATAATGAGAAAATATTTTGCATATTCGCATGTGAGAAAGCAAAGCTTACCGATTCTGAATGAATGCATTTGAAATGAAGAAAGACCATCTTTGATCATCCTTTCACAAATTCAGAAAAAAAAATCCCTTGCAGTCCCTTTTTGAGCCTAATGCATTTTTCTTGAAAAATAACCTTGGTTAGGATCACACCCTACACTGGGGGGCAAGTGCACAAAAATCCTTAATGACTAAAAGTGTCAAAACAACTCTGGAGAGCATGAAAAAGTCATCAACGATAAAAGTGCCCAAACAACACTAGGGGGGCATGAAAGAGTTCCAAAAAGATTTGAGCGTGCCACAAAAATTACTAATATAATGATGCTCAAAACCCAAAAAAAATCCCGATATTGGGGGGCACTGAGGACCATTTTGCAAATCAATTCCAAGGTCCAGAAATTCATAGACCAAAAAAAGAGTTTGGGATATAAGCACTAGTGATCCTTAGTCTTGAAATCCCTTAAACACATTTTGAGCCTATAAATATCCTTTTCTTCATAGCCAAGAGTCGAAGCCTACGTTACGTGCCCAATCAAGCCCTTTCTGATCAAAGGCAAGCAATATGGATCGGTAGACTTTGCTTTCCATGCAAAACAAGTCATTATTCATGCAAGCAAAATGAATGCTTTGAAAACTGGTTCCTTGAAACCCTCAAGTTGAAACTTGAACCCTTTTGACCAATCAAACATCACTTCACTTCACCAAAAGCAAAACAAAAATTTTCAGCACTCATGCAAACCTATCCATGAGAATCGCTTAAAATTTTCAGAACAAGTTTGTTTTGAATAAACATCAAAATGATTTTTCAGAATAGCTTTGAAATTCTAAAAATTCTTCATGAAAACAAATCCTTGTAAATAACTGGATCTTCTTCCACATAGCCTCATCCCCAAGGAAAACCCAAATTGAACACTTGGAGACATGATCAAACTAGGGGGCAATCCACCAAAACACATAGGGCTGGCTCTATGATTCATCTTCTAAGAAAACATGAGATATTGTGCATAACTGGCAATCCTTCAAATAAAGGTTTGTGGACAAAGAAGTATGCTGATGTCATATCCCTCTCAGAGGTCAAAATCACAAGATATGACTTGAGTAAGCAAGAGCGAAAAGAGCCATCAAAGCTTACTATCAAAGACTCAAACTTTTGAGAAAAGGATAACTCTATGAAGAAAAGGGGACCTATATTTCTCAGGTAAGTATACATGCATATTAATCATGATGCATTACTTTCTTCCTTGATAGATTGGTGTCTCATCATCACCTCTGTTCATGCCGGCCCTTGAGCCCTTAACTCTCGATATTGTGCTTTCCAGCCCCATCCTTCTTTTGAATGCGCCTTCGAGCCATCACTACTTGGGTAGTGCGTTTTCTAACCATACCTTCTTTCGAGTGCACCTTCGAGCCCTCACCTCATAGGTAATGCGTTTTCTAACCCTCCCTCCTTTCGAGTGCGCCTTTGAGCCCTCGACCACCTTAGGTAGTGCATTTTTTAACCTTATCTCTTTTCGAGTGCGCCTTTGAGCCCTCGACCACCTTAGGTAGTGCGTTTTCTAACCCTGCCTCCTTTCAAGTGCGCCTTGAAGCCCTCACCTCTTAGGTAGTGCGTTTTCTAACCCTGCCTCCTTTCGAGTGCGCCTTTGAGCCCTCGACCACCTTAGGTAGTGCGTTTTCTAACCTTACCTCTTTTCGAGTGTGCCTTTGAGCCCTCGACCACCTTAGGTAGTGCGTTTTCTAACCTTACCTCCTTTCGAGTGCGCCTTGGAGCCCTCACCTCTTAGGTAATGCGTTTTCTAACCTTACCTCTTTTTTAGTGCGCCTTCGAGCCCTCACCTCATGGGTAGTGTATTTTCTAACCTTGCCTCCTTTCGAGTGCACCTTGAGCCCTCGATCACCTCTTGGATAGTGTGTTTTCTAACCCTATCTCCTTTTGAGTGTGCCTTTGAGCCCTCGATCACTTTAGGTAGTGCGTTTTCTAACCTCACCTCTTTTCGAGTGCGCCTTTGAGCCCTCGACCACCTTAGGTAGTGCGTTTTCTAACCCTGTCTCCTTTCATGTAACGACCCGGCTTTCTAAGCCCAAAACAATAGTAAATTTTTTTTTTATATATATGTATATTTAATACACATGGTGCCGGTAATCAAAGAACTTGAATCCTCACATCATCAAAATACAATCCA
>Ga0325410_1004103_pt1 | contig 16342 bp, 8 predicted proteins | sample PopdelMetagenome_16_FD_206182 | JGI IMG/M metagenome (GOLD analysis project Ga0325410, IMG submission 206182) | Populus deltoides microbial communities from Bellville, Georgia, United States - Xylem-PdIQD-R3 | ecosystem: Host-associated > Plants > Phyllosphere > Stem > Wood/Secondary xylem...
CACAAACCACACTCTCAAATAAACCATTGAATCTAATATTTACAATCAATCATGATGAATCATTGACACGATTTTTTAGTGATGATTCACTACGAAAAGGAAATTTTAGGGAAGCTACACATACACATTGAATCTATGCATTTTAGATATACATGAATGGACTAATTCAAGTGAAGTTTCACAATAATAATAATGAAAAAAAAACTTTAGGTTATCAAGAAAAGTTCCCAGCTGACTCTTCAATATAGACAATCAATGCCATAAAAATCCCATAGCAAGAGAAAGAAATTTAATCAACAACAAGACAATCTCTCAGCTCGATCCCTCTCTGTATCTTCTTCTTCTTCTTCTTCAATTTTGAGAATTACAATTTTACATATGCAAGATGGATTTTCCTTCTCCCCCTTTTTTTCTCCTTAAATTAATATTCATAAAACAAAATTTATGTACTAAAACCTAATTTAATTAATTATCTAATTAATATACAATCACCAACAAAGCTAGGTTACAAATTAAAATCACCCCCATAACTAAACGTCCTCTCATTTTTCCAGATATTTAAATTTTAGCCACTGCAGGACCAGCTCTTTGAGAGAGCGATCATCGCTTCTCATTTGTAAATTTTTCCTCTTTCCAATTAATTAGGAATACGCAAGAACGAAAGCTAAATCTCTCAATAAATTATAGTAATAATGCTTGACAATTAATTATAATCACCACTCATCACAAGTTTAATTATCACGGTACACATCATACTTGCCTCATGATGACGTAATAAAGCTTGATTATTTAAAGTAATTGAATGGAAAGGAAATTAATACCATGAGCTAGCTTCTCATTGCAGGTCTATGAACAAATGAACAAATTTAAATACAAGATGGCAAGTGTTCCTATATTCGGGGGGAAAAAAGGGAAGCAGAAAATTAACGAGAAAACCTATAGGTCTAGCATATCATGATGAGACTGCACATGTACGATCTAAAAGAAACCATCAACTATATATAGGAGCTGCGTTTCCTAGCTTGAACAACTCCATATCATTCTCATTAGGAGTCAAATTCAAATCCAAACACAAAACCCTCCTACTGTTAGATTTCTTCACGACAGGAACTACTTGCTGATGATCGGAACTAGGAGGGCTCAAAGGATCCGCCAGCTGGTTTTGATCGTTCAAGGCAGCTCTATGTCTCCTCATATGACCACCCAAAGCTTGCCCTATTGCAAACTCTAGCCCACAAATAGAGCACTCGTGTGTTTTAGGCTTCGCCGCCGGCGATTGAGACTCGAAGCTCCCTTCTCCGCCCATCAACTTAGGCTTCTTGTGACTTGCACGGTGACCACCCAAGGCTTGAAATGATGGGAATTTCCTGTTGCATGTTTTGCACTCAAAAACACGACTCGGAGAATTATTGTTAATGGCGTGATCAAAGGAAGGGAAAGAATATGATTCCCTTCCTTTAGATAGAAACACCAAGCAGTTTGCCATGGTTATGCTATCAATCTCTCTCGCATACAAACTTCTCTTCATGGTTACCCAGATATAGAGATGTGAGCTATAAGGATTTTGCTGCTATGGTTTCAAATGTGAAAAGGATATTGGATCGATCGCTTAGGGAGAAAGTAATGGAACAATGTAGGTGTCTTATCTGTGTCGTATTTATAAGGTGGTTTGGTTCGTGTAACTAATTGTGCGAGCTGTACAACTATACATACTTTGACTTTTATAGTTGACTTTCATTTGAATGACATTTGTGCCCTTGACTCGATGGATACGAAAGTGAAAGAGAGATGGGGTTTGGGGGGATAAAAAAAAATACTCAATCGACTCAAAGGAGGACTAATTAATTAATTGTGAAAATGAGCCGACTAGGGGAACGTAAGCATGACTGAGAGGCTGAGCCAGCAGCCCAGAGAACGAGTCATGAGTAAGTGAGTCCTCCCTGGAATCTTCAGTTTTCTAGAAGATTCTCAAGGTTTTGGTTTTGGTTTTGGTCTTGGTCTGCTAGTAGTGTGAAGGAGGAAGCAACAGAGCGAGTGGGTAGATAAAAATTTGGGCTGTACTTTTTGGACCAATACAAAAATTTCGGCAAGTGGTAATCATATATATATATATATATTTTTTTTTTTAATTATTGGGTGGTGGGTGGGTACATGCATCCGAAATTTCACTACTTGCATTGCTCTATTTATGTACAATAAATTTTCCAATCTATCATGTATAAGAAAGTGCTTATTTTTTTTTTTTTTTAGATTATCATTGATTAATTTATACATATTCATTTTATTTTAGTTATAAACCAAGGGTTATAAGTTAAATCGAGGTGAGTTGATACAATTATTTTTCATGATCAAAATATGTGTTTGGTATGCGTTGTGTTAATTTTTATTGTTACGTTGTATGGAACATAGGTTTAAGAAAAGTATTTTTTATTACAACTTTAAAAAACCATACTTAAAAAATAAAAGATGGTTAAAAATAATATGACGTAGATGATTTCGTATAAAATAAATGAAAATACATCATGTTATTTTAGATTTTACAAAATCAAGATTTGAATCATAATTGTATGCGTGGAGCAAGTGAAATTAAAAAACATATCATTTGGCTATTCAAACCCTTTTTTTTTTGTTTTATGATAATAAATGTGAAACTGTATAAAAAGAAGAAGAAGATAATATATATATATGAGGTGTTTTTCTTCCATTTATTTTTGTGTATAATTAATATAGAGATTTAATTAGAGACTTTTGGAGAAATATACGGGTCTGCGCACATAAAGTCTTATATATAATTAATGGTGTAATGTCTTCAATATAAAAATCTAAACCAATAAGTTACAAGTTGATCTTATTTATAAACATTTTATTTATTTAATATGAGATATTTAACATTTACATGCACACTCAATAATTCCAACTATAATATTTACGAGAAGCTGGCACACGTGTTAAGTAACAGGCAGAAGTCACGCAAGCCGTCCCTAGCAAGTAAATACGGACCATTATAGTAATAACTTTGCAGTGGACTTTTAACTTTGAAGTAGGAGATACGGAGGATTATTATGTTATATATATATATATATTATGTTTTAAAGTATGGATTACTACCGTATAAGTCTGTTAGAAAAATAATATAAATTATATCTTTGAATTTTATTTAACAATTCGAGTTATTGGATTGAGATGATTTTTTAATATAGTATCATAGCTTTGATAATCAAGTGATCACGAGTTCAGATCTCATCATCTTTATTTATTTGATAAAAATTAAGTACAAGGTGGTGTGAATTTGTGCAAGTTTTTCAAGCCCAAAAAGCTTTCACTTGAGGTGGTGCGTTACAGAAATAATATAAATCATAAACTGGGGTCTTATCTAATAGTTTAAATTATTGAGTTAGGATGATTTGTTGATAAAATTTATATAAATATCTCTCTTTATCGACAGCAATACGAAGTAGTTGTGGGTTGTTAGCTGTTTCTGTGAACTAGACTTTTTGCTGGAAAAGAAAATTTAAAAGGGATGATGTTTGGTATTTTTTTGATGTTGGAATATTGATTATTTCTTCTTCTTCTTCTTCGGGGTTTGGTGTACGGTAGTTTAACAATGTTGCTATAGTCAAAAACTACCGTTTCATTCGCTATGAAACTTGGGATTTGTTATTAGCTTTTTTTTTTTTTTTAATTACTTGCAGTAATTAGTTTTCAAAAGCACAGAAAAATTGACTTTTCTAGAGACCAGCCAGAGCCATTTTAAACCAGCTGCACTTCTTGAACAAGTTTTGAATTCATAACATGCATGTCTTCATTTTTTTTTGTCAAACTTTATAATCCCGTGCGTATTTTCTCTTTTATTTTCCAAGAGAGGAAAAATAATCATGATCGCATATAGCGTAGGGTTTCGTACTCCTTTTAATTCTTTACATGACGAAAGTACATGGAAGTTCAATACCACCCAACATCTTCCCCTTTTATTTTAAAGAAAAAAAAGAGTTAAACTAAATATTGTAAATTCCATGCTAGGTATTTTAGCCACGACTTTATTCACCAGGTTAATTTAGATTAATCTTAAAATATTTTTATTTTAGTTTTTAAATGAATCAATATAATTTTAAATAATTTTTATTTTAAAAAATAAATTAAGCAAGCCGTGTTTTATTCGAGTTTGACCGAGTAGTTACTCTTCAAATTAATTTGAATTAAAACTTGAGTTGGAATGGATCATCATGTTAACCACAAGCTAGACTGTATCTGTTATTTATTATTAATTGCTTCTTCACGTAGCCCATACGTTCGTCGCATAGAAAATGCACTAATTGTTTTTTTTTTTTTTCATTCTAGGAAAATAAAGTGCGTATTCCGACATGCATGCGAAGCAGATACGGAAACAAAAACAATTTGCGTCTTCCAGCGCTTGAACCGGATACGGAAACGAAAACTTGTCACAGAGCTGGAAAGCGTGGCTTGTATGGTTATCAATTAACGTCATGAAAGCAGATCTTCTTCCCGCTGGTGTGACTATTATACACGTCAAGCGTGTTTCTTCTAGACCACGGTTCTAGACGTAATTTCCGATTTGCAATGCCGTGCGGTTCAAGACAAACTTTTCCCCTTTCATAGCTCTAAATTGGAAATTAAGTCTTTTTTGACACTCGCTTATTTATATTTTTCACACAACTACATGTTCTTATAGAAAACATTGATTTTGCAGCAATTTCAATCGGTATTATACTCGGTTGCTGAAGGGGTGTTTCGTGGTATTTTAATTATTATTTTTTAAAGTGTTTTTTATTAGAAAATACATTAAAATATATTTTTTATTTTTTTAAAATTATTTTTAATATCAACATACCAGAATATCAGAAAACACCAAAACAATATTAATTTGAAGAAACAAAAAAAAACAAAATATTCTTAATCTTTTTTTAAATATTTTTGAAACGAAAAATAAACAGTTATTTGATTTTTTTTCAAGTTTTGACCACAAATAAAAATATGCTAGTTAACCCTAAATCCACTAACAAATTAATTAATCCATTGGCTGGACTGGGAAAAGTTGATAGAAATCATATATTGAAGAAAATATAATCATTCCACGTCATATTACATCAGCTTCCCCCAGCGAATAAGTTGTTCTTTTTTTGGTCCAAAATGGGAAAACGACTTCTCTTCTTGTTTGCACTACTGCTAGCCAGATGGACGGCTGGCTAGCTTAGAAAATATGATACAATTAACTAGTACTGACTTTGTTGAGTACTAATGGGATTAAAATCAGATTCATTGCCGCATCAGCAGCAACGTCAATTTTAGCCGTCAGGATCGTCATTACTCACACTACTCAAGATTCGAAATCTTGCAGCGTGCATGGAAAGCTTACAACTCGTGTCCAACCAGGGCTCGGCTCATAGGAAATCAGAGTTCAGTAAACTTGAGCCGTAATCTTAAGCGCTCAGCTCTGCTTTATGCTGTATTGTAGTCTCGAAAGGGACAACGCAGTAATTAAAAATTGGAATTCTTCCTTCAATATTTCGGATTCAAATTACGGACAAAGGAGCGTCGAGAATTTATGATTAGAGAAAACTCGTTATCATGTAGTATAAGGTTCATTAAACTTTTCGATCAATTTAAAATATATAAAAGTATTATTTATACATGGTGATGGATTAATTTTTTTTTTTAGTTACCCTTTCTGAACAAATTAATAAATAAAAATTAAGAAGATAACCCATTATATTTACACTCAACCAATACTTGCACTCAGCCAAATATTAAATTTAAATATGTATGGGTTTAATAAACAACTAAACTTATTATTTATGAGTTTAGTCAAGTGCTAAGTTTATGATATTTTACTCTGATAATTTAAAGATATTTTATCTTGATAAGATAAAGATATTTCATAGATATGTAAATATTTTTTTATTTTATAAACACGAGAGATCTTAGGAGCTATAAAAGAGACCAATATAAGCCTCCAAGGAAGAGAGTTTTTTTTATATATATAAAAAAAAAACCTTTTTGTTTTCTAAAATATTGAATTAATTATTTAAGAGTCCCTAAACTCGAAAAAATAAATCTTTTATAAGTATCGAGTATAATCCACTAACTATTTTATTAAAAAAAAATATATCAGATTATTAGAATCAAATTTTCTTCCCATGATTTAGCCAATTATAAAATTTTGCATAAAACCACATAAAGTGTACTATATAAATATATAATTGGATGTCTAACGCTTATCAACAATGATAAAGGTTTTCATGCGCCCTTGATTGTCACCCAAATTGTTAGGGATTAGTGTAAAAAAAATCGATTTTAATGGTAAGATGATGAATTTTGTTGGGTTACTATGAGATCTAATTACACTAATTTAATTACTGGATCAAGTTCTGGTTGGTTTTTGATAATATCGATTTTAATGTCTAACCGATCAATTTTGTTGGCTAAGCTGGCGAAGAAACTCTATCTGCCTAGACCCCGTTTCTTATCGTGTGACTAGATCCAACACACACACACACTTGTCGGAAAGCTTGGCCATTAATTATTTCTAGAGATATTTCTGACAGAAAAGTATTAAGACAGCAACTATAACTACTACCAAATTGTATGGGACCGGTTTCCGGTTCCCTGACCCAAAAACTGGTTGAAATTGACTTGCAACTCCTGTGGTTCGATAGGTTCACTACAAGAAATTGCACCCCGATTTGCACAAAGACTTGTCTCATAGCTTTAAAAGCAGGCAAAGCTCTCTTTCAAACAACACTCATTTTCAGGATATGGAGGTAGGTGCGGAGAATTGGCCAGCTGAGAACGTTTGCAATCTGGAACGCACGGAAAATTCTTGGTTTTTTGGTTTGAAATTTTCCCGGAAAAAGATTCCATGCGCCAGTTTATCCTTACTGAATTCAAAGGTGTGTGTTCACACATTACGAATGTTGCTAATTTATTCTGCGTCAGCTCAAGAAATTCCATTTTTCTCATCCTTAGAATGGAAGAAATTGAGGGGGGTTCTTAGAACTTCGCCTAACTCTGCTTAAACTTTTGGGTAACATGGTTATTTAACATTTCTCTCCTTTTTGTTAACCAGCCATTAGAAAAACTAATCACATCAATACAGAGTATAATTTATATATAAAGAAGTAGAAGAAGTAAGCATCAGTATTCCCAGTAACCGGTTGATTTGCGGGGCTGATTAATTAAATACCATAAAGCTGATTATCATCGAAAATCTCGAAGTGAAATGTTATCTACAATCGTTTCAGTAATAAAGAGAGTGAACTCAACTGGAAAAACAGAGGACTGAATAGTGTGAATGTGCACTCCTATATTTTCTGAAGAAAAACAACACGATATGTGTCACACGATAATGCACATACATGATGTGAAAGGAAGAAATAATTGCAAAATATAACAGAGGTCATACCAAGCGAACTCCAAGTTCAAAACTTAATTATCGTTTCGATCATGAATGTATAAGTCAGTGCTTACACCTACCTTGAAAGGATATGATAGGATTAAACAACGCAGCAGCGTACGAGATCAAGTAAGTGGTGACGTTTAGAATTTAGATAGAGAATTTCTGTTTAGTTGCCAGGGCTGCAAGAAACCCAGTTGGGGGTGTGGGCGTGGGCGTGGGCGTGTAAACACACCGCCACTGCACATCCTGTCCTTGTCTAGTGCAATTTCTTTCCAATTTCACGTTCAAATTGTACCACAGAATCAAAAACGAAAAAAGAGACTTAAAAGCATATCAAGAAATCATTTGAGAAGTCAAAGAAATGCCTTTAAAGTCAGTACAATGTTCAACGAAAGTGTTACCAGGAATGATCGGGCTGGTTATAATTTCAGACTGTTGGTTAGAGGATTATTGACTTGGAATAGGATGGTGACTAGATAGCAACCAAGAGTAAATTAGAGTGCTGTTATTTTTTTAATCAGGGTGATTCACAATTTTCATTGTTTAATCGTAACTTTATTCACTGGACTGACTACACTGACAAGTAGCAAGTAGCGACCACAATCTATATTTACTCCCATGGGTTTTCAGGTGTCTCATGAATCACATTTTCACGATAGAAACAAAGGGGATTGTGCTCATGAACCACGAAGTCAAACATTGAAGAAGAGCACTAAAATAACTTATAAAAAATCATCATACTGATTGCCATAAATGATATTTAAATCAGCAGCCACCCAGCTGCATATTCAAACAAGTTTTTCCTTTAATTTTTGGTGCTCATATTCAAAAAAGTTGAGCTGGGACTAGAAGGGTCAAATCTAGTGATAGCAATTTGGTTTATGATAACATACCCACGATAATATTTTTCTACTTGCTCATTGCACAGATTTCTTCACAAGCAGCTCTGGCTTTCCACAGTTCAACCACACCTCTAGCAATTGTCTGTCAATGAGACAATAACTTCTAAATAATGAAGAAATATTTTAACTGAAAATCCTGCTTTGATCTAGGATCTTCATGAGCATATTGCCTCCAGAAGGTCCCTAAGCTTTGAAAATTACAACGTACATGGTATACGCAAAACAGCAGCCTAACGAGGCTGGACACAATAAATTACAAAGCAAATCTTGTTCCAATTTATGGTCTTCAAGACAAAACTTGCCTAGTTAATGCGAACAGCATAGTGATCATGATACATGGATCTCAGTCTTTTAAGCATGTGTGGGTAAAAGAAGCTTGGCTCTGAACAAAATAAAACAGAGAAAAAGAGTTCAGGAAACCGACCCCAACTATCTAGTTATGAAGACAGAAAGCATATTCACCAGCTTCGAGTGAAACAACAGGTTACCTGATGAAATTTCTCAAGTAACTTCCAATTTGATCGGGACTCAAAAATTAAGACCCCTATGCTGCATTACGATACATCGGAACTATGCTAATTCCAGAATTCTAATACCCTATTCTCCTATTTGACTCTGGCTTCAAATGACAAAACAAAAGGTAATGTTAGGCTGCCAAATCACAGCAATAAACAAGGCTTACGTGTGCTAATGGTACATGATTTTCCATAAGTAGAAATTAAAAGTTTGAACTTCCTGTCAAAAGTTAATGGCCTTTTTCGGCTGACAGTTCTGAAAAACCCGCTAACCTTATCTTCTTCATACGCAAATACCTTTGACACCGGACCAAAATTGTGCCTGAAGTTTGATTAACATTATATTATAAGGCAGCTCCTACCAGTTCCAGCGCTGTAGCGAGTCAGAGACTATTTTCCAAGAATTTGATAACTGGGAAAAAAACATGAAATCATGAACTAGTCTTAGAGAGTGCTAGTACCTTGGTAACAACACCCGAGCACTGTGATATTTTAATAATTATCCACCTTTTGTAATCACTCCTGTATTAGAAAGCAATCAAAGAAGATCATTTCAAACGGTCGATGGGAAAGAAAATAAAAGCTACTACACCACAGACAGCAACCTTGGACCCAGACAGTCGCATCCCTATGTCAATCCAAGAAAACCAGTCTCAAAGATGTCCTTGTGAACACTCCAATTAGAAGGAAAACAACCATATATATTAATCAAAATGCCCATCTATTAATTCAACTTAAAAACAACTCCAGATTCTACTTGTCACGTAACAAGCAAGGAGCTCAAAGACAACAAAACTTTGAACTGCAACCATGCAATTTCCTCCAACCAATTAAAGCACTTCTTTGAAGAAAAGCATAATCCACTAAACTCAAAATACTTATTAGCAGCTTGATCACCCCTTCAAAATCTACGAAATGACTTATATTGAATCAAAATTCCATGTCAATTACGGCAACTAGTTTGACTATGCAGTTTCCTAAATCCACTGAATGAAATTAATGTCAACAGAAAATCATAGCAATACAAAACCTACAAAGAATGCAATCAGAAAAAGAATACTAAAAGAACAGAGAAATCAATCAACTTTAAGTCATCAAATTGCTTCTGAGTACCAATCAAGATACATGATGTTGTAATTTCCTTAATCTATATTCCCTCCCACTCAGAAAGAAGAGCCCTCTAATTTGAAAAATTACACCACACAACTCACCACGAGTTCATCTATATCATTGTTATTCAACAATCAGATAACAAATCAGATAACCTAAGCCACAAACTACATTTCCATTTGCCAACCCACTCAAGCAAAATCCGAAATCCGAAGATTCTCGTTTCTTTACAAGCACGAAATGTTTAATCTTCAAATTTCTAAAAGCACATTTGAAAACCAACTAATCGTGGGTCACTCTTGTGCAACATCACTATTATCTTCGTTTAATGTTCCAAACTTCTGCTTGAAAGAGTCCTGTCTCCGCAACCACATCATGTGACCCTTCAAAACTCAAAAGAACGGGAACCCATTAATAAAATGATCCCATAGAGCTAATTAAGCACCCAAAAGTAAAAAAAAAACGTGTTTCTATGTTTATGCCAGTACGCGTCTATATGCAAACGTTGTTTATTTACCTGGAGAGCAGCAGCCCAGGCAATCAAAAAAGAAGCAAACCATAATTTCTTGTCCTTGAGGAGTTTCTTTGCTTCCAATTTGTTAATCATTGTACCAAATAACTTAAACCCTATAGATTCTTTAGGGGTTTTGATTCAGGTTGGGGGGGGGGGTGTTTGTAGTTGGTGTTGGGGTTCTGGTTCTCCCCGATTTGTTATCCCTACAGCGTTTTACAGTTCAAATTGAACCGTGATTAGGGTCGGATCTATTTTGGGCTTTCGGCCCAAACTCCATCGATCTAACCTTCTAGCTCGAAAATTTAATCTGTTTTCTGAAGTTTTTTTGTTTACATTTTTTCCTTATTCTTCCCTTCCATTCCCCTTCATTGGTTTTCCCGGAGAGAGAAATAAGACTCTTGGACTTTGATCCTTAGTAATTATATAGCACAACTGTTATTTAAACATTGCATGATGAATACGGTGCAATATATGTTTATATTTATGAAAAGACAGAATCTCGTATAACTTACGTAAATAAATTCAAAACGAGTCAGATTCATGTAATAATTTCTTATCAATGTATCATTGAGTTGCAACCCTAATTCAGATGGAGGGTTCTAAATCGCCTTCGAACACAAGATAGCAAAATCAATACACTTTCAGGAGGTCCAAGAGATGGTCTGCATTTCAGGGCATTTTGTCTCCTACGGAACAATAGGATGTTACATACCACAAAAGCACAGTAAGTTGTCTCTGACAAAACAATGTCAAAAGATCAGGAATGCAGCAATTCAACTTGTATTATCAATGGTTGTTAATCATACCATGCAAGCTAAGAGAAACTATCTGAGACATGGTTTCACGAGATTCAAAACTGTTTATGTAAATAATTATTCGAACTTATTAAATTCTGAATACAAATTGAACTGGTTACCCTATAGGAATTAACATCACAGGATTCACAAGAGCTTTTGTTAAACAAATTAGGCAAAGGGCATCCAGCTCTGTCTACATGGGCAGTAAATAATAACCACTATTTAGGAAGAAAGAGTAGAAGGTGATAATTTTCCTGAAAAGAAGAGAGAAAGGTTATCTCTCACAGCAATGCCTGTCTTGTTGACAGTCTCACAAATTTGTTGCCGGTAATCTGTGTCATGTTGATGAGACGAAGGAAGCTCATCAACCCCTTTATCCTCCATGTCAATAACAATATTGTGCAACAAGCAGCAAACAAAAATAATCCTTGGCAATCTATTCTTATCAGGCAGCCACATTACTCCATGGATTATCCTCCACATTTCCTTCAGCCTTGCTAATGCAATCTGTGCTACAACTTGAGTTTCAGAATGTCGCTTGTTGAACTCAGCCTGATGGTCTGAGAGTGCATTTTGATAAGGAGTAAGAAGCCACGACAATAGGGGAAAACCTGAATCCCCAATTATATACTCCCCCAATTCCATTCCTTCCTGAAGCTCTATTTTCTTCCCATTTAGCCTTTTCCCTTCCTCGGATAGCTTGTAGAAACTCGAGTTCTGAAGCACAAGTGCATCACTTAAACTTCCTGGGTACCCAACAATTACATCACGGAATCTCATGTCAGGGTCCACTATTGCTTGCAAGAGCATGCTATGGTTCTTCTCACGATCAATCCATACATCATTTGATCGGTCCACTGTAGGCAGAGTCATGACGATGTGGGTAGTGTCGATTGAACCACAGCAATTAGGCAGGCCACATATTTTCTCAAAATTGGACTTAATCTCTTCCATCTCTGCTTCAGTGGAAGGCCAGCAAAGATGGTGCAGGCCTCTTTCTTCCATTGCTTCCACAAATCGCCAGGTTATTTGAGAAACAGTTGATTGGTTGATCCCCAACAAATCGCCAATGTTTGACAATGATTCGCCAGAGCTGAGCCTCCTAAGAGCCACAGCTACTTGGTCAGTTACAGACAATGGCTTCCCATTTGAACCAGTGAAGTTTGATTGCCTGGCCCTCAGGTCTTCCTTCACAAGGGAGCAGATATAGTTGAATGTCTTTCTCGATATTTTAAAAAAAGATTCAAATTTCTTCGAGTTATTTGATTCTGAAGAGGGACCTAAAAGTGGAGATAGAGAAATCAGTTATCCAAGTGATTTTCCAATCATCATGCATCAAAATTTCCAAAAGAACAATAAACTCATGAGATTTTTAGGCCAATTTGCCAAATGAACGGATTTTCCAACTGTAGCATGCTCAAGAAGTACTGAATCAAACACATGGTAAAGCAATAAACTCAGATAAATGCAGAACAAATCTAAAGTCAGAAGAGCAAGTTGAACGGCATTTTGTCCACGTGCAAGAAACTTCACGTGCACAAGTATCATGTCTGCCAAAAATTAAACTTCTTGTCGTTAATTGATCTCACCCATTCAACTCTGGGCATTTCAGGGTTACAAGTATTTAAAATTACCGAATCCCTGACATCATGCTGAAAAAATTATAATGACATATTGAGGCTTATGGTGGACGTGGACACCCCTAACAAAAATGCATGCTGCCAAATGCCAAGCGCCAAGCAACTTTTGAACATAGACTGGAATACACGTAATTTCAAAGTGCTTGTAAAACATCAGGTGCAACCATCTTGATATGTTAGAGGATAAAGATATTGTTAATGTCCATCTAGGGGCTAGAAATAAATACATGTCCTTTAACTACAGATTTAGGATTATGTTGGTGATAAACTTCATAATCTTCTCTGCCTCGTCAGATTACCTTTAGCATCACCCCTTCCTATGAGGCTGGTTTTAATGATACCTTTGGCAGAAAGTCGGTGAAATAATAATAAATGTTTCAGAAAAAGATACAGGCATAGAACGTATGAACTCCGGTCAGTATATTCCACTGAAAACATCGTGATAGTTGTTGAAAGGCACCCTCTCATAAAACATCTGAACAGAAAAATCACAGATCATGTGTACGCAGTCAGCAAAGGTTTTCTTGGTTGGGTTGTTGTTGTACCCTTAACAAGGGCGGGCTTCAATCAACTTTCTTATTCCATGTTTTTTTTTGCAAACATGAACTCAGGATTACTAGAAGAGGTACTTTTCACTGTAAATCAACGCATTTTATGAGGGCAGTACATGCCATGGCTCATTTGATATTTCACAGTAATTTCTCCCAGTTAAGGATGTATTCATGATACAAGAGACCATATAATGATTTTATAGCATTGCATCATCTAAAAACATCTTCCTCCTCGAGGATCAAGAATGTGGTTGTAAGTGTGGAATGCACAACTATATCGTTAATTGCCGACTACCTTATTTACCACACCTCAAATTCGCAGTTTAGCTCTATCCAGCCTGTGTCCTAACATAGAGAATTTCTCTCTAAGGTTTACATCACAATTTTGACATAGATTTGCTTTTGGCCTTTTTTATTTCTAAACTGCAGTCAGTTACAAAGTCAACCCTTCTCTGTTCTAACAGCTCAGGCTAGTGTAGGGGCTGGGATTGGATAAGTTTTAAATTAAAAAATCATTAAGCAAGTAAAACAGGTTCACTTCTTGATACGGATCATTCTTGGTACATGAAATAAACCAAGTAGCATCAGACCCAAAAAAAAGTCGATAATCTGCATTTCACGTGGAAGCAAGTTGTTATAGACTCTATGATACCCAAGCAAGTACATACAACGGAATTCCTGCATTGGGAAAATTATGAATAGCATTTCAACAGATACAAGAAATAAAAATGAAGATGAAGAAGCATGGGCATCATCACAAACTCGAGCATTCACATTAGCAGCTTAGCTATGCAGCCTGGATGAATAAAGTTTGGGTTGGTTGGGAAAGATCCTAGGTTCTTGTTGTTTAGTAACGAAAGAGGGTGCATATGCACACGCGAATATTGGAATTAATCTCATCCCTATATACTGGATCGACCCATTTCCAGTGATCCTACCAAAAGCAGATAAACCTAACCTCCAAAACGCTAAAACCCAGCTCACACATTGAGACTGCAAGCATTGCATAGACTAAACTGAGACTCAATAGGAATCACATTGAAGGAGAATTGCACGATAGTAAATGTGTGTGTGTGTGTGTGTTTTCCAGCAACTCACTTAAAGAAGAGAGTATTTCATCTTCATTACAAGAACCCTCTAAAATTGTCACTCATCCATCTAACAATCTAATCATTGAGAACTGGACATGATCAAAGAACTAAAATTCTCGCAAAAACAGCGAGCAACCTAAATATTATACTTAGAGACACCAGTACATCCAGAACAAGCAACATCAACGTAAGAACAACAAAAGCTTAGCACAGCAAGTAATCTATACAAGGAAATAACAGTAAAACACATATTCAGTAGCAATACATTCTAAACAAAATACAAGCACACCAATTAGTAAAATAATGCACCATACATATATCCATCAGTGGGCAACATTATTATCAACCAAATTACCTTAAACTAAATTTGACCCATGTCATAAAAATTCACAAATGCAATAAAACCTGAACAGCAAACCCATAAACAGCACCCTGATATACCAATAAATAGATAGATATATGAAAAGCTACATACGGAAACAATCACGATAAATTAACGAAGGTGAAAAGAAAACGAATAAGAAAAAAAACATAGCAAAAATACAAAGAATGTGTTGTGTGTACCAGTAATCCTTTTAGAGAAATCGTCATCCCACCAATCTAAAGGGCGTTGAGATTGGGGCTGCAGTGAAGACAAAGCAGAGGCAGAAGCAGCATCGAAGACATTTTGGTCAACCTTCTTCTCTGCTTTCTTTCTTCTCTTGAAGCCTCTAATGGGTCCCATTAAGAAAACCAAACAAGGAATAATAAAGAAAAGAAGAAGCAAAGTTTCAAAGAATTAACATAAGGGATTATACAGATGGATGCTGAAAACAAAAACAAAACAAAAAAAAGGTTTGTTCAAAGCATGCAATATTGATATATTGAAGAGAAGGAAAGGGAGAAAAGAAAAGATGGTGGTGAAAACACGAGGAAATAGGCTTTCGATGAAAGAAAGGCAGCCCGGCCAATTTGAGTATAGAGTGACAGACGTGGGGGCTTAATCTTTTTTGGTTTTGGTTTTGGTTTTGGGTTTTGGTTTTAGAGGAAAGACAATGTAGCAAACAGCAATACAAGTTACAAGGCGTCCCTCACTGCTTTCTCTCCTCTCTGTCTCCCCCCCCCCCCTCTCTCTCTCTCTCCGCTTCTATTTTCTTTTCTTTTCTTTTCTTTTCTTTTCCTTTCCTAATATTTATTCTTTACGATCCTCTTTTTATAGTCCATTGTATTTTCGGTTTGATTGATTTACCACCTCGACATTGATTAAATATTCTATGGATTGGGTTTTGGACAAAACATAGTATTTCGGGCACTGCTCGTTTAATGTTGTCTCGACTTTCAAACCCAATTCTATAACAGAAATGTTTGAGGCAACATTTTTTTCTTAAAATAATAATAATAAAAAAAGCTATTCATCCTTTGTAGCAGATGATCAAAATAGGCATCTGCTCATGATAATCTCCCCAATAATTGGTGGTGAATCAAGATTCAGGGCTGTTTTTTTTGTATTATTATTTATTATTATTGAAAGGGTGATTTCTAACTCGAACCGTAAAATAGTACCGTTATTAGTTCCTTAATGAAGTTACTAATCTATATATATTTATTTATTTATTTATTTTCGGAGAAAAGGTTCGAACACAGAATCTTTTGAAAGGAAAGAATTCTATTGCGAGTCAAGGCACACATACTGGCTACTAATCTACATTTAATTAGTAGATTTACACGGAAATCTAAATCTTTTTGGCCAAATATCTAATACAGACTGTGATATCAAACGTATTATCTCCGGCCATGTGTACGTTCAACTTATCCAGACCTCCACTTCA
>Ga0325410_1004106_pt1 | contig 16330 bp, 9 predicted proteins | sample PopdelMetagenome_16_FD_206182 | JGI IMG/M metagenome (GOLD analysis project Ga0325410, IMG submission 206182) | Populus deltoides microbial communities from Bellville, Georgia, United States - Xylem-PdIQD-R3 | ecosystem: Host-associated > Plants > Phyllosphere > Stem > Wood/Secondary xylem...
TATCCTTCTATTTTCTTTTTCTTTTTTTAATATCAAAAGTGTGAGAAAGTCATTGTAAAATGGCAAAAGCAAGACAAAGTCATTGATGACTATATTTTAGCCATGAAAAACAGTTATTATTATTATTATTATTATTATTATTATTATTTTGTCTCTAGGAGGCGTAGCGTGATGACAAAGAGCTTGAGATCTGCACACCAGGTCTCAAGTTCGAGTCAAGGCGTGTATTTCTTGTAAAAACCTGGGACAGCTGGGGTTTTACTCGCTCACCTGAGCTTACAAAGTACCCTTTCTAGAGGGTGAGATTTCCTCAAATTCAAAAAAAAAAAGATTTGTTTTTTTATTTTTATGTTGTCTGAAAAAGTAAATTAAGGTTAAGAGATGATTTTTTTTCATGATTTGAATATATTTTAAAACAGATTTTAAGGTGCTTTGAGTTTTAAGATTGATTTATTAAGATGATAAGGATTTTTATTAAGTATTTTAATGTAAAAATTAATTAAATTGAAAAAAAATTGAAGTACAAAAAACCCCAACTTAATTTTTTGATTATCTCTTGTCAGAAACTAGTCAGGTAGACTATATGCAGTTTGCTTTTATTTATTTTTTTATTTTAAAAAAATAAAGATAAATAACAACCCCTGTTTAAAAAAAAAAAGGGTCATGCGGGCTTGCCCTTGCAGGCTCCTATTTATTGAACCCATTATATTTATTTTCTCTTTTTCTTTAATTAAACTTCAATAAAATAAATAACTTTAAAACGTATTAAACATCATTTTATAAGATGTTCAATTTATGTTTAATTTTTTTTATAACATCATAGTGTTTTTTTTAATAAAATTATCAAAAGCTTTTTTCATGTATCCCTTCATGATTTGTGTTTATTTTTTTTTAAATGTTATTTGTTTTCTTTTCGACTTAGGGTTTTTTTTTAATATTGCATGATTACATTAAAAAATAAACTCCAAAATGTTCTGGTGTATTATTTTTATATGTTCTTAAAGCATCCGTGACATAATCATCAGAACAATATTTTCTTTTATTAAACTATACTTTTATGATTCTATTAAATTATTTACTTCAAAAAAATAAACTAAACCTAAAATATAGTTACTTGTTAAATATCAAATGCACTAAACTAATTCGCATTAAGATTCTATATAGAGAGATTGCTTGTGTATATGTTAAGATCCACCAAGAAACTATGTAAGTGATTCATAAACTTGAAATCACCATATTATCTTGATATAGTCAACCTTAGTTTCATCCATGAAGATTCAGCAAGCTTTGGTTTTACCATGTGTGTGAACTTGACCCAATTCTAGTGGAGGTGGTTTTGGCCTCAATAGGTTAACCCAAGTTTGGTTGATTAATGACACAATAAGAGGTATGTTTAAGCTATATTTTGAGTCTTGTATGGGCTTTAATTATGTGTATGATTTTAGGAATTATTGGGTCTTGATTTGGCAAGGATTAATTAAAGTGTTAGAATCCTTTTTCTACAAGGATTTATAAAAAATCCTAACTACAAAAGGGCTTATGGGTGGCATTTTTTTGGATGCTTATGGAGGGAGATTTCCTTTGTAAAAGGGAGTCTATTTGTGGTAGCAAAGATTGAATTAATAGGGAATTGTTGTGTTTTCTTTATTTGCAAGGATTCTAAGTATAACTTGGAAAGTTAGAGGCGGTTATCATAGGGAAATCTTTCCCATCATTATTTATCCATATTCAACAAGGGTTTCATGCAAATTATACTATGTAGAAGGCAACAACTAGAGGGAGAGATTCCTTGGTATTTTTTTTTCTTATTTTGCCGAGATTTCCTTGTCTACAAGGATTCTTATAGAGAGCTATTTAAGGAGATCAAGTGGCCCTTATTTCTTCCTAAATTTGAGAGGCTCAAGAGCAACAAATAAGATATGAGTACCAACAATTAAAATCATGAATTTCCATGCTTGAGAAAGATACGAAGAGTGATAACACTTTCTTATTTCTATTAGAAAGTGGTTTTGGCTACAAGGACTTTATTAAGCAAAGAAAGATGTTTTTGGGAGCTAAGTTAATTATTGTAATGGTTAGATCATTTGTTTGGACTATTGTTGTTCTTAGCTAAGTATTTTTAGGACTTTAAATTTTAGTTTAGAACTTTGTTTTAGTTTGGGTTTATTTTGATCCAAAATCAATGTTTTAGGACTGTTTTAGGCATGAGGTTTGTCTTAGATGATTAATAGTTTATGCCCATTGATTTGAAACCCAATAAATATCCATTAGGGTTATTTAAAAGGATTATATATGTTTTTCATAGCTATTGGATTTTGATAGTCTTTTATTATTGAATAATTTAGATATTGTTTAGTGAAATCATGTTCTTTGCTGGGACAAAGATAAAAAACTAACTTAATAAGGTATAACTAACCTTGTGGTGTCTTTACATACTTAGTTTCTTATTTTGATATAAAGAACGAGTTCAAGTTCCTTTTCAATATCTTTAGTTCTTAGATACAGGTTATCTCTAGGTCAAGGACTTTATCCAAACATGAATTTCAACCTTCTTGGGTTGTTTATCAACTTCATTGTGAATTTTAGGATTGTTGTCCTAAAGGTTTGCATTAGTTGGTGTCAGAGCTAAACTCTAAAAATCAGGTTATACCTTTATAAAAATTTTATATTTTATATTTTGCTTTTAAATTTCTCTTTGATTTCAATCTTCTACTCCTTTTGCTTACAACATCAACTATTACAAAAAAGAAGAAGAAGATGTTCTTGTTGGTTTCATTGCTTTCCTTACAAATCAGTAACACTAAATTAGAAAAAAAGATGTTAAAGCTAAAGATTTAGTTTTGCCGCAAAAACACTAATATAAAGGAGATTAAATCAAGCCACATCGAAATTATTTCGAAATTGATATTATGAGATTTTTGGGTTCAATAACATCAAATATTAAATTTGGGGTCATTTAGAATTTGTTTGGTTTGCATTTCAAATTCAGATATTAAATTGCGTCAGCGAGCCTAATCTATGTCAATTTATGAAACATGTTTTGCTACTATTTAAATCGACCTAATTAGTATACTTAAGTTAAATTTGAGATATTTGGGTGTTGTTGATAAAGTCATTTTCATTAGTTTTGCATTTGATTTATTTCTTGTATTAAAAAACATTTATATTTCATACGATTCATTTGCTACTCGTAAAATCATAATTATAATTTGTCTTTATTTGTTTTCATATATTTCTTGGTTTTTGAGTCATTACACATATAGAGCATTTGTTTGAGTCATATCTTTAGTTTTTTTTTTGTGTTCATCACCATTTTAATCCAAAATTATATCACTCAAATTTAATTCACCTTATTCTTATTTGTTTGGTCGAACTTGTGAATTGTGGTTAGGAATATCTCTAATATAAGGATATGGTAACTTTCTAATTGAATTAGACATTAAGTCAAGAGCATCCTAAATAATCAATTGGCTTGATATTAGTTTTGAAGGATTCTAACTAAAAAAGATATAAAAAAATAAAGCATTTGTTATAATCACATCTTCAACTGTTATGTGTCCATCGCAACTTTTATCCAAAACTATAACTCAAATTCAATTCAACATCTTCTTGATTTTCTGATTCAACTTATGAATCACTACTACTGGAATTCAAATTTATGTCTAGAAAATCATGATCTAAAGTTTGAATCTCCTTCTAACACTCCTTTTGAAGTTTAAGCTTAAAGAAAAAGAAATGGTGTTTTTATGACAAATAACATCTATTATGATAAATATTTATCGATTTAAAGAATGATAACAACATTAGTATCTTTTTTTAATAATTGACATACATAAAAAAAATATTGCAATGCTTGAGGAGTTACTTGTTAAGTCAGTGTTTACAAAGATGCACAAATGCAATACAATAAAAAGAAGAAGAAGAAGAAGAAGAAGAAGAAGAAGATTGGTAAATTTAGGACTGCTAGAGCACAAATTGCATGTTTTGATTCAAAGATTAAAAAACAAAGAAAATGTTAAAGTATTTTGAAAACCATGTTTTCAAATTGGAAGAAAATAGTTTTCTTATTTTTCTATTAAAGGAATGAGAGATGGGTGTTTGAAAGTGTGGTAGCGGTTGTTTTTTAAAGTGCTTTTCATTCCAAAATACATTAAAATAATATTTTTTTTTTATTTTTAAAAATTATTTTTGAAATCAGCATATCAAAATGATCTGAAAATATCAAAAACATATTAATTTTTTTTTAAAAATAAAACAATTTCAATTTTTTTTAAAAGCACTTTCCAACTCCATTGCTAAACACTACTTTGCAATATATATATATATATACTCGGAGAAGAGGTATGTTTTTTTTTTTCAAAATAAATACAGGGATAAGGTTTCTTTTTTAGGGAGATAGGTGGGATTTAATGAGCCCCCTTTTTTTTGTTTTTATGGTTTTGGTTGCATAATGGTGACCGCTTGTGATGATTTTAGTGGTGGAAGGAGAAGGGCCGTGTGCGGTGGCTGGTTTGAAAATGAGGGGTTGTTGTGTTTGTGTGTTGTTTGGGTAGTATTTTGACTAATAAATTAAAGGCCAGATGAGGGCTGCTATACTAAAAGGTTGTCATGGAAAAACCCATGAATAGAGAGTTAATAACGTGTTTTTTTTTTTAATTTTAACTGGAGCTTGATAAATGATTGGGAGCAATCAATCCGACTCAATTGCTATAAATCCCATTTTTCATTTCAATTATATCCTTAATTAAATCAATTTAGACCATTAAATTTAACCACTTTTTACGAATTCATCCTTAGCTCTAAAAATTATGCAATTTTAACCGGCCAAACTCCTAGTTTTGATTTTTTTTTTCTCTTTAATTAAGGTCCTAATTGACTTTTTAATTTGGCAATTTGTTCATGGTTCCTTAATATTTCTAATATTAGCTAAATTAAATTCAAATTAAGTTCTTTAATTTCTCTTCCAATAAATCTCCATTTGCAACCCAAACCATTCTTAGATTTAATTGAACTTTCCTAACTTAATTTTTGATTTGTAAAACTTATTTATTGGTCCAATTTTGCCCTAACTATATTCTTTGTTTTCATTATTTTTTTAAACTCTTTTTTCTTTTTTTGTAACTATGTATTTTTTTTATGATTATTCCTAACTTAATTTGACACACAAAAATAATGAAAAATATTGAAATGATTAAAATTGACAATATACACTTTTTTTTGGCATTCTTCTCATTTTTTTTAATTATAAACAAAAATTGGAGTAAAAAAATGAGTTATGAAACAATTTAATCTTACTACTACCAACATGTCAGCAGGGATAGAAAACTCTATTGATTAGTTTTTAATTATTATTAAAAAATAAAATAGAAAACCGGAATTCAGGATTTGAGGAGCCCATCTTATCTAATAAGGTTAAGGGTCCTGCAAATGTTTGTAGATTCTGGCTATGAGGTACGGATGCATTCTAGTACTCAACAAAAAAACATAGGATAACCGCAGGTTCAGTTGCTGCCCTCGTATAGTTTCTACTATAGTGGGGTCCTTTACATGGTTTCTGTGGTCTTAAATAGGGTTAGCCTCAGGCCACATGGTATTAACAACCCGGCCACTTCATTAATTTAGAATAAACCCTTTGAAACTAATTAGATTATTAAAATAGATTGGTGAAATAAACCTAATCTATAGGCCATTATGATAAATTATGTGCAAATTCTTTGCTTCTTTATTTCCTTTTTTTTGATAACCGAGGTGTCCGGGCTAGCTTACGCACACCACAACTAATCTCCGGGCCCACTAAACATCCTGCAAGCCTAGTGGGCAGGTAAGGTACCGCGGGGGTGACAGACATGCACAGAGAAAATCAAACCCGGGTGCAGAGGAAGGAAACAAGTCCCTTCCCCCGCTAGGCCACGACTTCAAGTGCCTCTGTTTCCATTCTTTAGTTAGGTGTTATGTGGTAAGATCTATGAAACATTTCACATCCTCGCCAAGCTTTATGATGGTTAATTGATCCTATAGAAACTTAGATTTAATGTTCAGTTCTGTAAAGCATGAATGAGAAACTGCCCGCCAAAAGAATCAATTTCTTTCGCAGAGAAGGTCGCCGTAGAAAGTCTTGCTGAAAGTGGCGGGGGGAGTATGTGAATTAGCTGCAACCACTCCATGAACTTTCCTATCTATGTTGTTTGGTTAACGTTGTCAGCTTTCCATGCTGTCCTTCTTTTTTTCCTTCTTTTCAGGAAACACCTCGCCATCTTTTTCTCTTGAATTTTGTTTAAGCATCTCAAAATTTAAGCTTCTCCCACTGTTTTCCCAGATCCAGTATATTCAAAAGAGGGCTTTTATTTTTTATGTCAAGTGTCGTCGATGATGGCAGTTATACCCCAACTTTCACGGCGAGATGAAAGCAGTGCGTTTTCTTGTTTCCTTTCCTTTAAGGTGTTATCTATGATTCTAAGGATTGTTGTGAGCTGTTAAATTAATCCAGATTAAGACAAGAAATACAAACATAAAAGAGAAGGAAGCTAGAATTCTTATTAATCTGTTTATTCTAAAGTGCTTGAATTAATCTAAATACAAAGAGATTATATATAGGTTAAACTGAAAATACTATTCTACCTTTATTAAATAAAACAAAAATAAATATATTATTTAACATCTCCTCTCAAACTCACGATGCGGCAACTACAAGCATCGAGAATTTGCTAACTAAAAAACAAAAATGAGAGATGAAATGCAACTTGGTAAAGAAATCTGTAATCTGCAAGGAAGAAGAAACAAAAGGCAAAGTAATGGTGTCATGCTTGAGATGATGACAAGTAAGATGACAATCGATCTCAATGTGCTTAGTTCGCTAATGAAAAACCGAGTTGTGAACAATCTGAATAGAACTCTGGTTGTCACAATATATAGAAGTAGGATGAGAAATGGAAACTCCCATATTAGCAAGTAACCAACATAATCAAACAATCTCCTTTGTAGTAGATGTCATAGCACGATATTCTGCTTCAGTTGAGGATTGAGAAACAATAAATAATTTCTTACTCTTCCAAGAAATAAGAGAATCACCTAGAAAGATACAGAAACCGGTAACAGACTTCCGATTTATAGGATCACTACCATGATCAGCATCAGAGTATGCACGCAGCTCCAAGAAATAGGTGGATGGAAGTAAAAGACTCTGAAAGACTGTACCCTGAAAATATCGCAAAATACGAAGAACAACTACCCAGTGAACAGTAATAGGAGAAGAAACAACTTGACTAACAACATGAACAACATATGCAATATTTGGAAGAGTAATGGTGAGATATACCAAGATCCCAACAATAGTATGATATAAAGTAGGATCTATCAAATGTAAACCATCAGAAGAAGAATACCTTGCGTTAACCTTAATGGGAGTATCTATAGTCTTGTTATCACTTAGTCTAGCCTGCTCAAGAATATCTGCAATATATTTTGACTGAGAAAGAAGATAACCTCTGGGTGAGGAAGCTACCTTAATACCCAGGGAACATCGAAGATAACCCAAATCCTTCATTTTAAATTATGTAGCCAAGTCTGTCTTGAAAACTGAAATACCATCAATGTCATCACCAATAATAATCATATCAACATATAAAGACAGAATAATACGACGTACATCAGTGCACTTAATAAAAAAGGCAGAATTATGACTATTAGAAACAAATCTAAGAGACGAGATCACAACAGAGAATTTCTCAAACCAAGCACGAGGTGCTTGTTTGAGACCATATAATGCTTTCTTAAGCTTACAAATATACCCATGCTTTGCTTTGCTTTCAATTCAAATTTTACTGGTTTATTCACTAGCACCAGAGTTAGGAATACCATGCTTTTTTTTTTGTTATGTAATATTTATTAACGTTATAGTTGGAAGTATTCATAGCCGAATACGTCAGAGTCAAGAATATTACAAGCAGACCATCGTAGCATAATCCAACAAACCCTTAACAATTTAAGACAAAATCAACAATGCAATTTACCTCAGATAGGACGCTTAAGGAGTGATAATATTTTTTCTTTTATGTAACCAATCTCGTACCATAGAATCTATGTTGACCAGTTAGGGTTTTTAGTGGCCATAATATTAGGTGGCGACTCCTTAAATAAGACTTTTCTCATCTAAGAATAAGATGTCAGTTATGTGTTCTTTTCGCAAACATTAATTTTTATAGGTCGTTGCGATGTTAGGTGCAACAACCATAATTAAAAATACTATTCTTAGTTCAATATTTATTGGCGTTAGAGTCAAAAATATTTTTCTTCTTACAATACTCACCAATGCTAGAATTATGAGCAATATTTTTAGCCCAACATTAACTAATGTTAGAGTTATGAATATTATAAGTAGACCATTAATAGTATAGTACAATAGACCATTCATAATTTAAGATAAGACTAGCAATGCAGCCTACCTGATAGACCTTATATTAGCCTTTAAAGGTTGATCACTAAGCAAATGAAAACATTTTGAGACTAGGTAGTAACATACTCTATATGTTTATAATGGACTTACCTCTAGGTTGTACCTTGTGTAATCTCATTAAGGTAAGCTCAACATATGACTTCTTAAATTCTAGAACCTTTGGGTGACAAATGGTTGGCATATAGAAATTCTACATGAATCTGAGTTATTATATCTAATAAAAAAGAACTGTTTAGGGCTAGAAGCTGGTGGGCTACCAAAAGGTCAAATTTAAGCAAGCTAAACACGGATCCCTTGTTAACATGATAATGACATCAAGATTTCAAATCCATAAGTAGCGACCATTGTCATTCCCTGAAAGGTGAATCCATATTCAATATACCTCTTTCTCTTATATTTTTTTAAAAATTACTTGGCTTTCATTTGCAAGTGAAATATAAGTCCCTCTAAAAACCGATCCTTCAGAATCTATAACACCTAACTCTAAAAAAGACTTATATATAATGAAGTGAGAGCATAGTTAGAAGCCCACCATCAAAGAAAGATGGTCAATATCAAAGGAGAGGTCATTAGGCTCGCTAGTAAGCTTGAATAAGCTCTACAATCCAAATCATCAAGAGAGGGACCATTAACAAAACCTACAGTTTCTACCCAACTTGCATCTATATAAGTACATCCCTACACCTTCATCCCATGGAATTTAGGGGAAAATGGTACATCATTAAAATCTTAGTTCATAACATATTTTTCAGACTTGAATGCTAATAAAACACTGATATTGTTGGGGAAGTTGACCCAAGAAAAACGTGTTGCATTGTCAACTTTTTTGTCATTGAACTTTGCCTTTTTTGTACTTTAATGAAAAATATAAAATTGTATCTCTTCTTTAAGTATGTGTTTCCATGTGTTCTGGAATTACATCATATCTTTTAAATAAGTATGTCTTATTTTGTCTCACTATTGCTTTGAAATTAAAAGATGTTTTTTTTATTTATGAAAATGACATTTGACATTTTATTTTCATCCATGATTGGATAAATAAAATGAAAAAAAGGGTCAAACTCTAGAGTGCATAACTTAGATGCTTAAGGCAACCCTCACCCTTTCAAGATTCAGAAAAATTAACCCTTATAACTCTACATGAAAGCCAAAATTGGTTATAGAAAATTCTTTGCTAAAATAATTTTATGAAATTGAATTTATCTTTTGATTTTAGAGAAAATTATATGTTTGTTCAAAACAACATTTTGGCATCTTGGATAGCAAATAATTCAATTAATCAAGCAATTCCTACTTTACCAACCACCTAAAACAAAAAAAAATGGAAATTGAAAAAACATCAATTACCTGCACATCATGTCTCTTTATTTGTATACAAAATGGTGTGTGGTAGATTTGGTAATTATAGACTTGTGAAATGCAATTCTTTGAAAGTCCAAACAAATTACATTAAATGATGTTACAATTTATTAGTTTTAACCATTATCTCTATAAATGAGAAAAGATCATCTTTGTTATCATTTTCATAATAAAAATTAAATACACCCCTTTGTAGTCCCTTTTGAGCATGAAAAGTTTCCTTCATAAAAACATTGACTATGATCACGCCCATAATAGGGCAATTGAAAGTTCAAAAAGATTGATAAAATTTCATAGTAATCCAAAAAAACAGAGCCCCACAAGCTCAAATATTAGGGAGCATGCTCAAATCAAAAACAAAAATTACAAAGTAAAGAAAATAAGCTTACCACACCAAAACAATCAAAGAGGGCAAGTACAAAAAATATGGTAAAAAAAGAGTAAAAAATATAACAAGGATAAACAACTGACAACAATCTTAAGTTTTTGAAATCCTGATACACTTTTTGAGCTTATAAATCCTATTTTTCAATAGTCCATGCCTCTGCATTATTTTTTTTATAAAGTCTTTTATAATCAAGCAAGCAAATAACCTTGACCAATAAATAGATCTCTCAAAATGCAAATAACTTTTTCAATAGAGTTATGACATAGTAAATAAGTAATATATTATTATTCATGATGATAAAATGAGTGTTCAAGAAGACACAATTTTTTCTCAACAAAACCATAAGCTTTCACTCAATCCCTTTACTTTGAATCTAGTAAAAGACAAAAGATTATCTTATCATGTATTTTCACCAATTGCAAATCTCATTTAAAGAAGAGACTAAATCATAATTAAAAAAAAAACAATTACCCAGGAAATTGTAAAAATTTCTAAAAAAATTGTTTTAAACTTATATTGGGTAAATTTTTATTTTTCAAATACAAGATAGTCAAGATTTTGAGAAATTCATTTGAACCATAGATAACCCAATTTTAAGCTAGTATTTCTTTCTCAACCTATACCTTGTTGAGATCAATAAAATATCAAATAAATACTTTTCAATTTACATCTTAATGATTTCATGCCAACCACGAGACACAAATATGCAGTTAGTAAAATTTGTGATGTGGTCTGAAAATATAAAAAAATATTTTTTGAAAAATTCTCATTATCTTATTTTGCAAAGTCTTGATAAAAAAATGATGATGTATAAGTTTTTTTTCATGGTCTTTCGAAATATAAGCACATCTAGAGGTAATCCAATTTTAAAAACCTATTACAACAATAATAGTAAAATAATGATCTAGCAAAACCATGAATGGTATATGACAATGATGAATACCTTTTTAATGATATGTACAACCAAATCAGCTAGGGGTATTGATTAGTACGTAAAAGTATATTTTTATCAAGGTTTTATATCATCATTTTGCACTTGAAGTATCAATAACTCCTTAACTAAAGCATGCTTTATAATAACAAGTCTGATACTATAAGATAGCTTTAATTTATGATAAATGTTCATCTTAAATGCAGGCCTATCATAAAAATCAAATGATTGATTGATGAGTTTAACTACTAAAATTTAGAAGACAAAGATAGGGTTAAGCTTTGAAAAGAGATGCCGGTTCAGTCCACATTGGAACACTGTTCAGTCATTGGGTCATATCTGGAGGTATAGATCTTGGATATCAATTTGGTTTATATGGCTAAAAAGCTAAGACATAGGCCTAAAACATTCATGCGGAGTCCAAGACTCAATTCTGCTGTTTGGAAGTCCAAATCTTAGCAACAACGGAGAAGTTGGAATCTATCTTGCAACCTAGATACTGTTTAGTGTTCACCCCATATCTCGAGTTCTAGAAGTCCAAATGCACTGATTCTTTTTTTTGTTGGAAAGCTGAGACAATTTTCTAGAACTTTCATGAGGACAATCTATTCAAATTCTGATGTTAGCAATGACGTTTTGTTCAGACAAGAAGATAAGGATTGTCACCAAGTCAAGATGTGGCCACCCACTCAACAATTAGTCATCAAATCAATAGTTCCAAATTTTAGCCTATAAAGGAAGGCATTTGCCATGTATTTAGGCATCTTGGTTTTCAGATCAAGATCATGTTCTTGCTCTCTCTTTATATTTTTGTAATGCTGAAGTTTTGTTTGTATTAATCTTTTGTTTATGCTTTTCATTTCCTTTCCTTTACTTAGTTAACTTTTATCTTATTTATGTTCTTATCTTGTTTATTTATGTTTCTCTTCTTTATTATGTTTAGCTAAGTTTATTATGTCAAGGTGAAAAGGTCACACTAATGGTGTACGAATAAGTATAGTATAAACTCAACATGGACTTCAATGTTTGATACTAACATGTTTTGTATTTGTTATCTTGTTCACTTTTAATACTTTGCTTGTTAAATGATTAATCTAGATTTATGTTGTATAACCTTGGTACAACAAATACTTGGCACTTTCATAGCCCAAATTGTATGGTATAACCGATACCTGTGCTATGAAAGGAACTTGATTTGTTGTTAACATAAGGTATAATCATGAATACCTGACAACATTTACAAGTATTAACATTATTCGAATAAGATAACTAATGTACTCATGTTAACAATTTATAATCTGATTGGAACCTTCTTTGTATGTGGTTTGTAGTTGAGTAATAAAAAGAGTTTATACTATACTTGCTTGAAATACCATTAGTGGATCCTCTAACTTTGATAATTATTTTATCCTTATTTAATCCTTATATCAATATCACATCTCAAAGCTTTCTTCAACTCCTTTTCTATTATTATCTATTTCTTTATTTGTAGTTTATACAGTTAACCTCCCTGTGGTTCGACCCCGGTCTTGCTGGGTTATTTATTACTTCGACACTCCTACACTTGGGAGAAGACATCAATCTTTTGGTCGTGTCAGGTATTATTGCTTAAAACAATCTATGACAATGGATGATTTTGTAAACTCTTTTAGAGATTGAGTAGTTGAGCTTTACTTCTCTACCAAGAAATATGATAAGTAGCCAATGGTTAAATAATACCACACTTGAGGGCACAATCCAACCAAGAGGCAACATCACGGCTAAAAAACAATTTGTCAATTTTCAAAGAATGGTTAAACTAAGCAAAGTTTCATAAAAAAAACATAAGAGAGTAATATTTGTTGTACATGGTCTAAACAACATGATAAAAAAGTATTCAAAGATAGTAACAACATGGACAAAACTTGAATAGATTGAAGAGTCATGTGACTAAAAACTTAAACCAGAGATGGAAACCTTCACTAATCAAGTGAAGGTTGATTACAAAAAAGAGGGATTATATTTTTAAACAAGTAAAGATGCATATATACCATCTAACCTCTAAGCATTGCACAAATTTTATGGCAAGAAATAGACAGGTAACAATTTCCTACAGAATCTAATGGTGCCAAGCTAACCAAGATTTGACAAAGAATCCAAGCCAAACATCAACTAGGACATCATCTGAGTCGAGTTGAGCTTGGTAATCAAGGTAATATTTTAAGTTATTTGGATCCTAAAGAGGATCCATTTTCTTTCTAGTTGAGAATAATTTATTTGTGGATCCCTTAGATGATCCCACTGCTTTTAGTTAAGGTAGATCCCTGACTTGATTTTTTATCATTTAGATCCTTGAGATAATCTCATTGCTTTCCAGTTCAGGTAGATCCTTGGGATGATTTTATCTTATTCTTAAGATGTATGGATCCCTGAGTTGATCCTTGTCTTTTCAATCAAGAATAATCCCTAAATTTATTTTTTCTCATTCCTAGTATAGTAGATCCTTGAAATGACCCCACTACATACCAGTTAAGATAAATCCATGAGATGATTTTATCTTATTTTCAAGATGTATAGATCCTAAGTAAATCCTCATATGTTAAATCAAGAAGAATCCTCGAGTTGATTCTTTCTTATTCCTAGTGGTGTGGATCCCTATGATGATCTCACTTCTTTCTAGTTGAGGTAGATCCCTAAGATGATCTTATCTTATGTTTAAGATGTACGGATCTCTAAGTTGATCCCTGTCTTTTTAATTAAAAAAATCCTAAATTGATTATTTCTCATTCTTAGGAGTGCAGATCCCCGAGATGATCTAACTACTTTCTAGTTGAGGTAAATTCATGAGATAATCCTATCTTATTTTCAAGATGTACAGATCCTTGAATTGATCATGGTCTTTTAAATTGAGAAGAATCCATGAAATGATTATTTATAATTACTAGTGGTGTGGAATCCCTAAGATGATCCCATTATTTTGTAGTTGAGGTAAATCCTTGAGATAATCCCACTACTTTGTATTAAGGTAAATCCCTAAGATAATCTTATCTCTTTTTTCTAGACGTATAAATCTTTGAGTTTATCCTTTTTTCAATCGAGAAGAATTCATATGTTGTTTTTTTCTCATTCGTCCTAGTGGTGCTAATCCCTAAGATGATCCCATTGTTTTCTAGTTGAGGTAGATCCATGAGATGATCTTATCTTATTTTTAAGATGTATGAATCCCTGTGTTGGTCATCGTATTTTAAATTAATAAGAATCCTTGAGTTGATTTTTTCTCATACCTAGTGGTATAGATCCCTCAAATGATCCCACTATTTTTCTAGTTGAGTTGAATCCTTGAGACAATCTTATCTCATTTTCAAGATTTTTCTAGTTGAGTTGAATCCTTGAGACAATCTTATCTCATTTTCAAGATGTACGGATCCTTAAGTTGATCCTCATCTTTTCAATTAAAAAGTATCCCTAAGTTGATTCCTGAACCCAAAATACTACAAGAGTCCCCAGGAGAGTGGGCTCGGGCATGGTAGCTCGAGCCTAACAGTACCTAAGGAGCATGGGCTCGAGCTACTGCTCGAGCTACTGCTCGAGCCCATGCAGGACGTATGCCCTGCATATTTGGTGCTGGGCGTCCATCTTAGCACTACTGTGGGCTTAGGATTCCATGCTTTAGCCTAACATGCTCGGGCTTAGGAGTGTGCCTTAAGCATAACATACTTTGGTCCAGATATCGCATTTAAACTCGCTTTCACCTCTAGTGGGCTCAAGATGTCATGCCCGAGCCCAGCATGTTTGGATCTAAGTAGTGTGTCCGGGCCCATTTTCACTATTCATGGGCTTGAGTTGTCACGCCCGAGCCTAACATGTTTGGGTCTAGGTAGCGAACCCAGACCCACTTTCACCTCTTATGGGCTTGGGCACATTGTCCGAGTCCAACACGCACCAGGGAATTCAATACGTATTATTTTGATTAGAATACAACTCAAAATATCACAAGGATAAAATTACACCACAAACAATATTCTTCACAAAAAGACAAGACTCATGGACAATAAATACACAATGAGACATTCAGAACAAAGATTTTTCAATCTCTTCATTCTCAACATTCTTCGCATATATATTTTTAGAGTCTATCTTTCTAAAATATCATTGCACTTTCTCTCTTTACAAAGTTACTAACTTTACCATCAAAGAGTCTCCATGTCCATCAAATGAGATCTTTTGCAGGTACTAGCCACAAGCCACCTTGATTTATCAGGCACAAAGTATAAGCTATCAATCACCTTGACTATAAAGAATTGATTAACTAATTATCCAATCCGGGAATCCTATTCCTAGACTACTTAGATTTTTTGGGACATCATCACTCGGTGAAGAGTAATTATTTACCAGGTAACTATTCATATGGACTTCTGTGTTAATGTGTTTAAAATTTTTCTCCAATATTTCAAATATAATTTTTTATAATAGCAAAATAATTCTAAGTAAAAAAAAATGTGTTGCAGAGAACAATGGTTTGTGTTCTGATGAATAATGAATTAATCGGCACAATAATTTTTTTTAAGGTAATTAATAAAAAAAATTGGATATAAAAATATTATTCTTTCTTTGTAGCAAATATTCCACTTCTTCGTTTTATATTTCTATGCACAATTCTTAGCATTTAATAATATTTTTATGTTTAATGCAGACCTTGCCATGAGAAATGAAGGTGGATTATTCAAGGTTCGGTTTCTGCTCTTGGCTCCTTTTGTGTTAATAATGGTAAAAAGTATTCTAGATTCTCACCAATTTCTCTCCCACCCAAAAAATATCCCCTCCCCTGGCAAATTCTGGCCCATCCAAAATCACGTTCCCATCGACAAGAAACAAATCCCTCCACCACACACAACCCAACAACAGTTACACACAGTACGTCTGCCAAATGCGACCATTTCTCCCGCTGGTCTTGTGATGGGATCGAAGTCAGTGGGAGCATGATTGGAGTGTTCATATATATATATATATATATATATATATTTGATCAAATTTTAAGATATAACTACTAAAATTAAAAGACGTTTCTCCAATATATATATTTTTTAACGAATCATTTATATCAATCAACTTTTAGGAAACTGTGTAGTGTTATCCATGAAGACACACTCACAGAATGCTACAAGTTGCTTCTTTATCCGAGTCAAGTCAATTACAGTAGGCAAAATTCCTAAGCGGTGTG